>Ga0315312_1003230_pt1 | contig 10623 bp, 9 predicted proteins | sample TDP7_MG_FD_203629 | JGI IMG/M metagenome (GOLD analysis project Ga0315312, IMG submission 203629) | Freshwater sediment microbial communities from Lake Towuti, South Sulawesi, Indonesia - TDP7 | ecosystem: Environmental > Aquatic > Freshwater > Lake > Sediment | place: Indonesia: South Sulawesi... | reverse complement strand
CAGGGTTGAAACGACCTGCATTAGACGCTAAGCATCAGTCCTAGTCGTTTTCGGGAGAAAGTTTGCCAATGAGTTCCGTCTGGCAGAATCTACATGTCCGTCTCTTTGAGAGCTTTCGGAATCGCGATAGGGATGACACAAGAGTCCCGATGGTGGAAGCACAGATTATTGTGCCCGAGTGGAACGCCGCCCTTGCATGCCTTTGCCAACAGGAGGTCTGAAACTCGGGGATAGAACTGTCTGCACGAGCGTCTCGATCATTCCCCTGACCTGAAGGACTAAGATCGGACAGAACAGTGATTCCATACCCATGAAAGAAAAGGAACTGCTTCGATGGCGGTCATTTGGGATGATGCGAACGACTGCTTGACAGTTCGGAGGCTTCGAAGGATGGTATCTAATCGGCAGCAGTTCTTACTGGTTCATTGACCAGTTGTTTCCCGTCGAAGTGGAAGGATTTCATCTCGCCGTTTGGAACCGAGTAGATCAGGTATGAGAAACCAGGGTAATTGGCGCGTGCCCTGTCAATCTCGGACGCTTCAGCAGACCAGAAGGGGTGGCTGTGGTAGAAGCCCACGACCTCCAGCTTGTTCTGCTCGGCGTACGTGAAGGCACGGAAGAGTGTCTCTGGGTGGATCTCGTAGGAGGATTCAGAGGAGAGCTCGTTCCTTGCCGGCCATACTTCTATTACTGTTCGCTCGTCATCAGTTACGGTTCCAATCAGTATTCCGCAAGCTTCGACTGGATAGGATTCTCTGGAATGAAGAGAAATACGTTCCACGTGTCTGTCGGAGATGTTGAGTGTCAACCGGTAGTATACCTTTGGGAGGAGTCTGGTGAAGAATGTCGTGCGTGGTTTGGGCGCGGTCGGCTACAGCTCGCCTTTCAGGAAGGCGTCTATGGTCGCTTTCCTGCATCTTGGGCAGATTCGCAAGTGATAACGCTCATTGGGCAGGGGCTGATGGCACCACTCACACTTCTTGATCGGGCTTTCTCTGAGTTCCTGTAGCTCTTCTATCAGGAGTCTAGTTGCGTTGTCGTTCATCACTGTGCCATGTTCTCCTTCGATTTGTTGCGAATGTCTTCGCGTCAACTAGTGTGAACGTGCTAAGCATCTTAAGAGGTTTAACAAGATTTATAAGCAACCTTGCTTAACAAAGTAAGCAAGTAATCAAGATATACAGGCTAACTCTCGTGGGGTGTCTCACTTGGCTAACAATGCTGTCCTCATACGCGGGCTCGACAGGACCCTCTACAACAAAGTCGTAGGCCGATCCAAGGAGCGAGGCAAGAACGTCGCCGACCTCATGAATGAGGCGATGCGAGCCTACCTCAACGAGGGAAGCGGAACGCCCCCGAACGTCTTCGACACCAAGAAACTCGTTTTCACAGGGGCCGTGAACCTCTCCAAGTCGGACATATTCGGCCTCCACGACGAGCTGGGGCCATTCCAGCTTGAGAACAGTGGGCAACTGACCCTTGACAAGGACGTCGACAAGGAGGCCTTCCTCCGAATTGAAAGAATACAAAACACTGGAAAACTTCGGGTACCGTCGAACGTTCATCACCTAGCCCTGCTCAAGGTAGGTCACGTCCACGGAGAGATCGAGAAGTACTGACTTCTTCTACACGCGCCCGTTTTTCACCAATCGCCATTTGAGGATTCTCCCTTCAAATGAGAGCTGATCGTGTAAACCACTGTGCCGAGATAAGCACAGGTTCATGGATGTCCGCTTGTGTCTCCATCTTCCCAAGACATCAGCGCAGGTCAGGCTCGGTCCTCATTTCTTGGATACGAACCGGTTGCCCTTGATGAAGAAGCGCCAAGGTCTGTCCAGTCCTGCTCTGATTCCAATTCGGCTCGTTGATGCGATATGAAACGCTTCAGGCTTGTCGTTTTCGGCTATGAACAATTTGTCCACGGTTGTAAGATCGTGGCCGTTCAAAGCTCCAGTCACTGCGAACGCTTGTGTGAGCTTCGCTGGCCCATTCGTTAGGTCCCTGATTCTGTCTGTGCCGCGTTTTTTCTTCATCACCTCGATTCCTTTGACCGGTTGGGCTGCACGGATCAACACTGCTCCTGCTTGACCGATAGGCTCGGTTGTGACGTTGAGGCAGTAGTGCATGCCGTAGGTGAAGTAGACGTATCCATGTCCTGGCTGGCCGAACATGACCTCGTTGCGTTCGGTGCGACCGACGTAAGCGTGGCTGGCTGGGTCATCCTGCCCCCGGTAAGCCTCTGCCTCAACGATCATTCCTTTCAATTCGGTCGACCCGAGTCTTCTCACGAGAACCTTCCCGAGCAATTCCTTCGCGACGCGGACTGTGTGCCTCTCATAGAAGGACCTTGCAAGAGGGATCGATGGGGAACTGCCATCGAAATAACGGGGCATCTTCCAGTCTCCACTCGGGATGTCTATTTGGTGGTTCTGGTGATCGCAACATCCTCGACGACCATCGCGGGGAGATAGACGGGGGTCGTGACCTCCCACCACTTGATCCATCTTCGCTCGTTGGAAAGCGCGGTGATCGACTGCAGTATACGGAGCATGTTGTCGCTGATGCGTAACCCTTTCAGCGATCGCTCAATCTTGCCGCTCTTTATTTGGAATGCGCCATCTCGACAGATGGATGAGAAGTCGCCTGTCTGATAGTTCTGGAAGCGTGTGTACCAGTTGTTTGTGAGATATAGTCCATCTTCCACTAGCTCGAAGAGTTGCTCTTCCCGGCATTCTCCTGGCTCAACAGTCACATTCAGAGGCACAGGAGCCATTCCCCAGGTCCCGCCGACGTAGAATGCGCTCCCGGTGAGTGTTCCGCCGTACTTGGCGACGCTGTAGGAGCTGTGCAGGTATGTCTTCATGATGCCCCGCTCGATGATCGTCGTGCGCTGAGTGGGGTAGCCCTCCTCATCAAGCGAGCAGGAGTTGATGCCTCCAGGCAAACGCCGGTCATCGGTCAGTGTAAGCTTCTCAGAAGCAACTTTCTGACCGATCTTTCCCGTAAGACAGGACAGGCCGAGATCGACGTAGTAAGCGGAAGCAAAGTCCGCTACTCTGTTGAGAAGATTCGCCATTATGGCAGGACCGAAGAGTACAGTGTATTTTCCTTCATTCCCGTAGACTGGGTTCGCTGCCTGATCCGCGATCTTGCCCGCCTCCGCTCCCGCGAATCTGGGATTGAAATCTTCTAGTCGGGTAGCACAGCTATTCCCTTGACCGCTCGAATCATCGGCGACGAATGCTCGTATCGAGAGCTCGATACTCGTTCCCCTGTCTCTGCCTTCGGCGCCTGCGGAAGTCTTCACGAACCTTTCCCACTCGCTAGTTAGCACTATGCCAGAGCATCGCCGTGCTCCCTCCGCGAGAGCCGCATTGATCGCCTCTTCAGCCAGATCCGTAAGCTCATGCGTCATGTGTGGAATTCGGGCATCGTACGTCGCCGGGACGGGCTCGTAGACGAATGGGCCTTTGGGAAGAGTAGGCTCAACCTCGCCTGGCTTGGTGATGTCCATCGCAGCCTTCAGCGTCCTCATGACCTCCTTCAGGGCGTCCAGGCTCGGATTCTCCACACGAGCTCCTGCTCGTTTACGCTTCGACGTCATGTATACGGTTGGGACGGTTTGATCCCACGATTGCACGACTGTGACAGAGTTGTTCGAGAACCGGAGCATCTTGCGTTTCTCGCGAGTCACAGCCGTCGCTACTTCGCCTACTCCTAGCTCGCGGCCATAGCCGACAACCTCGTCCAGGATCTGTTCCGGATTCAGCGTGCTATCCTCCCAGTCTGACTTTTCTCAATCGTACGGGCGGCCCTCCGTGCCACACTGGGGCGCCTTGGTCGGGTTCTCCTTTCCCACATGTGGCTGCCTCGAACCGCACTTCTCTTCCGACCGCGTCGACGCTGCCGTAGAGTCCCGGCGTGGTGATCTCCAGAATCGGGTTCCTTATGGGGCTCGTAGCCTCTCCATTCTCGATCAGGTACGCCTCAAGCCCCACGTACCTCTGATTGAAGCGTCTGTCGTCGATGTTCCACTCCATGAAGGTCTTGACGAACACGCCTCTGCTGATGTCCTCCACCAATTCCTCGTCGGTATGGTCTCCAGGGAGCATGAAGGTGTTCGCCATTCTGATGATTGGTTCCCTGTCGTAGCTGACCGCTCTAGCCGCCCCGTTGCTCCTGGCCCCGAGCTCTGCGCCGGTTTCTCGATTGTGAAGGAACCCGGCGATTACTCCCTCCTTGATCAGGGTCCTCCGAGTCGCTCTCACGCCCTCCTCGTCATAGAGGTAGAACCCGTATGAGTTCGGAAGCGTTGGGTCATCCACGATGGTGACGGCTTCCGTCCCAACTCGGTAGCCGATCATGTCTGGCTTGACGTAGGACTCCCCTGCCTGCGCGGCCTCTCTGCCTAGAATTCTGTCCGCCTCCTGCGGGTGTCCGCATGACTCGTGGCACACGATTCCGGTAACCTCCGGCCCAAGAACTAGGTCCAATTGCTCTCGAGGGGCCTGCTTGCCCTCCCGGAGGATTCTGCCAAGCGACGCCGCTTCATCAGACACCAAAGTGGGAGCGTTCCACTCCTCTAGTTGCTCCCATCCGCCGGTCTCTCCTCGATGTCCAATTCTCTGGATTGTGCCCTTTCCTGGCTCATTCGCGGTGAGGATGAATAGGAGGCTGACCCTGGAGACGCTACCATGAATTCTTGCTCCCTCAGTGTTGGCGTAGTACCTGTCGGTAACGTCGTCGAACAAAACAAGTGTTCGTGAAGGAAGATCCACTTTGACAACGGCAGGCTTGAGGCTCTTCTCGATCTCCTCGAGTACACCAAGTTTCTCTTCAATGGTAACGTCCTGAAGTGATCTTCGCGTCTTCGACTTCCAACGTGCTTGTTCCGCTTTCTCTTCTGACAAGTGGATTGGTTTTGTGACGAGTCTCTTTGAGGCCTTGGCGGTTCTGTACGCCACATCAACAGCTTCGGTCACAGATTCTCTAGAGAGTTCGTTTGTGGATGCGAACCCCATGGCGCCGTCGAGAAGTACTCGCACCGAGATGCCTTTCGCTCTGCCCAGTTGAACAGACTCTGGTACTCCATTGCTGAGAGTGACTCCACTTCCGGTGTCGACATGAAGTCTAGCCTCTGCGTAACCAACACCTTTTGCAGAGGCACAGTGAACCGCAAAGTCGATCAGATCTTCCATGAAGCGGTCCGGCCTCTGAGCAGAGAATGACTTCATTTAAGGCTAGCGAAGTCGTCCGGGAAAAGCGCTTCGGAATCATGGCCCACCCAGAGTTTACACTACAGCACGAAGCAACTCAAGTTCTTCAGCTAGAACTTGGAGTGGCTCGTTCCTAGTATCTTCCTCTGCGGCCGCGGCCGTATCCTCTGCCTCGTCCTCTGCCGCCGTAGCCTTCGTCCCGATATCTAGGTCTGAAACTGGGGTACGTACGCCTCTGCTCGGGGAATTCTTTGCTGGAAAGGTTGTTATCCGTGTTGACGTTCTCGACTGCTTGGCTGCTAGCTTCCAATGAGCCGTAGCGGCCTATGTTCAGCCGCATCGACCCTCGGAAAAGCGAGATGTAGCCGTTCTTGATGTTTATCGTCTGGCCTTCGTTTACTTTGTCAATGTTGTCGTCCCACAAGGTGAGGTAGACCGAGCCCGTTTCGTCTCCGACGAGAGCATCGACAACGCGATGCGTCGAGCCATCTCTCCGAGAAGTAGTCTCGCGAGCCTGGCCTTTTGAGACCACCTTTACGGTGACGTTCACTTGCCTAGACTCTGGGTCAAGGCTCTCGACCTTGACATCTACAGCAGCGGTTGGCTGCCTTTCTTCTGAGGCCATCTATTCCAAACTCGTGTTGCACTACGGACTGTGTGGGTAGAATCTTAAGCGTTGTGATTCTGTCTGAGGGCTGGAACGTTCGATCATGAACTCGACGTGAAGGACTGTTCCGGATACTAGCTATGTAAGAGAAAGGCAGGCTGGATCTGTATTCCGATCCTTTGGAACAGTCGGCCTCGGGCGTTTCCTCAACTGAAAAGTATAAACAAGCGGCTTAAATCGCGCACGAAATCGATAACGGGTGCGTTAGACCACTAGATCCCTGTCGAGGTTTCCATTGTGCCGCTCACGGGTTATAGCAAGATTGCAGAAGTTGATCTCGGCTCTCGAAAGGTGACAACGAGAGATGTCGAGGAGAAACTCGCCTACGAGTACGTAGGGGGGAGGGGCTGGGCTGCATCGATCATCTTCGAGAGAGTCTCGCTGAAGACTAAGCCGCTGGATCCCAAGAACGTGCTCGTTGTGGCCGCAGGACCGTTGACGGTACCGAACTTTCCTGGCGGATCCAAGACAACTTTTGCCTCGATAAGCCCGCAAACTGACATCTACGGCGACAGCAATGTTGGCGGTTTCTTCGGGCATAGGTTGAAGAAGGCAGGGTTTGACGCGCTCATCATAGGAGGCGCCTCGAAGAGCCCGGTGTACCTGGCAGTCATTGACGGCGAGATCGCCATGCATGATGCGAAGGATCTTTGGGGAAAGAGTTCAGACGAGGTTGATCGCATTCTGAGGGAGAAGTACGGGGAAGACGCGTCGATGGCCAGCATCGGCGTTGCTGGTGAGAATCTTGTCACGTTTGCGTGCGTGAACATTGACTGGGACCGAGCCAAGACTCGACATGGACAGGCTGGAAGAACCGGAACCGGTGCCATCATGGGTGCCAAGCGGCTGAAGGCGATCGTAGCAAAAGGATCTAGGGATGTCCCAATCGCTAATCCTGACGGGCTTGCGGATGTCTACAAGAAATCGCTGGGGATCATAACTCAGAGCTCCGTTTACAAGATGTGGATGCGCCAGGGTACGATGAGCGTCATAGAATGGGCCAACGAAGTTGAGGCTCTTCCAACGCTGAACTTCCAGAAGACGCAGTTCGAAAATGCCCTCAGTATCGGCGGCGACGCAATGGAGAAAGAGACCAAGATCAAAAGTAGACCCTGCTCAAACTGTCCAGTTCCATGTGAGCACGTGAGCCGAGTGAAGGACGAGGACGGCAACCAGATCGAGGTCGGCGTAGAATACGAGAACGCGGCTCTACTGGGAGCCAATCTCGGGCTGACAAACATCAGTGAAGTGGTCCAGGCAAACTACGTCGCAGACAAGTTGGGACTCGACACGATCTCCGCTGGCAGCGTCGTCGGCTTCGTACTGGAAGCCTATCAGAAAGGACTGGTGTCAAAGCGTCAGCTCGGATTCGAGCCGAAGTTTGGGGACTTGAAGTCGGTGCTGAGGCTTCTCACAATGATCGCTCAGAGGAAAGGCTTCGGCGACGCGATGGCCAACGGCGCAAGGGCGCTCTCCAAGAAGATTGGCAAGGGATCGTCCAAATTCGCCATGCAGGTGAAGGGCCTAGAGATCTCAGGATACGACCACCGAGCAGCCCCTGCAATGGCATTGTCGTACGCAACAACAGACATCGGAGCTCACCATAACAGATCTTGGGCGATTACCTATGATCTGAAGGTTGGGCGAGACAGCTACGGTGACGATAAGGTTGATCAGGTTATCTATCTGCAGCACCTGAGGCCGCTCTTTGACATGCTCGGCGTCTGCAGGTTCCACTGGGTCGAACTTGGCATGGACCCGAATCTGTACGCGGAAGCCTACTCCGCAGTTACAGGGAAGGAGTTCACCCTCGACGAGTTGCTGAAGCGTTCAGAGAGAATCTGGAACCTGACACGGGCAATGGCAGTTCTAAGGAAGGGAATATCCGCAAAGGATGACATGCTACCCGAAAGAGACTTCACTGATCCCGTGCCAACAGGCAAGACCGCAGGAATGAAAATCGACAAACAGAGATTCACGAGCATGCTTCAGACATACTATCGAAAGAGAGGCTGGGACACAGAAGGCAGGCCGAGAAGAGAGAAACTCGACGAACTCGGATTGACCGAGGCTGCGGCGAGACTCTACGGCTAGACTTGCTGGACAGCAACCAAAGACAGGTAACACAGCCCTGCCTAACATCACGAGTCGTCTACGTGATTCCACAGATGTCTTATTGATGGCCAAGGCCTTTGGCTAGCAGTGTCGAGCTGGACCGGTTTGAAGAAGCTACTCGATCAAATGCTGCTCGCAACAGCGGACGTGGGTACCCTACCGATTGTTGACGATTTCAATGGGGACAGGTCGAACACAGACCGGGCAATAATTGACAAGGTTTCCGTGGGGTTGGACTATCCGTCTTATCCTCAGCTCCCGGGCTCGCCCGTGTATCCCATGAACATGGGCTTGCAGTTTCTGATCCCGTTCTCCAAGGTTGAGCCTAGAATCCAGATCAGAGGTGAAGACGCTGAGGTTCTCTCTGATGAGATCAAGCCTCCATCTGATCCGATAGGTGTGGAGCGAGCGGAGTACTTCGCGACTTTCCTTCGTGAGCGAGGGCTGGCCTCAAAAGTGAAGGGGACTAAAGCATGTGTTACAGGTCCTTTCACGGTCGCCAGCTATCTGAACAGAAAGAACCTGATGACATGTGGAGCGTCAAAGCCTGGGATTGTCAAAGCGGTTGCTCAGGCTCTCAGCCGATCATGTCGACGACTCAGTGACTTGGGATTCGATCTGATCAACATAGACGAGCCTTTCCTATCGATCATGCTAGGACGTAGAGTTCTCTTCAACTATGACGAGAGGTTCGTCGTCGAGATGCTCAACATGCTAATCAGAGAAGTATCCACGATCTCCGCGGTTCACGTGTGTGGCAAGGTGACTCCGCTAGTCAAGAGTGTTCTGCTACAGACGGACGTCGATGTGATCGACCATGAATTCGCGGGATCTCCAACCAACGTTCAAGCATACGGTAAGGATGATTTCGAGCGCACCGGCAAGTTCCTCGCATACGGCTCTGTCTCTTCCGTGAAACCTCAAGTGGAGACTGTTGAGGAGATCTCAGCCTCGTTGCGGAAGGCGCTTGAGACGTTCGGGTCGAGGATCATCGTGAAGCCGGACTGCGGCTTCGGCGGCATGCTGGGTATTCCGGACGCATATGAGATTGCCCTCAAGAAGGTTGGGAACATGGTCAAGGCAGCTCGGGCTGTCGCAGCAGAGGTCTACAGCTAGAGCAGCTGGCCGAGCACTACTACCAGAAATAGCGAACGGACTCGCTTTTCGGTCATGGAAGAGTCACGTCAGACGGAACTGCGTAACAAACTTGTAGACCACCAACGCGACGATGAAGGTCAGGTATATTCTAAGGAACAGAAGTGCGGCCCAAACCCTTCTGGTTCTCTCTACGCGAGGCATGTCTCCTCACGTCCAAGTTGCCAAGCGGAAGAGTGCGCTATTCCTCCACTAGGAATACATCTTTCTCTCTAATGACGCCGACAATCTTCTTCGAGTCATCAACTATTGGTATTGCTCTGAACCGATACTTGCGGAACAACGCCTCGATATCGCTCCGCATGGTGTTAGGAGCAACTGTTACGACGTTCTTCGTCATGATCTCTTCCAGTTTGCGCTTCGGATCAGCCTGCAGGAGTTCGTTGATGTCTATGACGCCTCGCAGGTGTTGTTGTTCTTCATCTACGACGTAGATGTACATCGTAACGTCACAGTGACGAGCCTCTTCTCGGAATCGCGTGAAAGCGTCCTCGACCTTGAGGTCGCCTGGAAATCCAAGGAAGCAGCGCATTGCGAGAGTCGAGGCGGGGACCTCGTGCTCGCTCAAGAGGAGTCTGACCTTCGACGCCACATCTGTCCTCAATGTTTTCAGGAACTCGTCAGAGTCGTCTCGGGGAAGAATCGAGAGGATGTCAGCGATCTGGACTGGAGATAGGTACTCGAAGATCTTGGCGGCGCGGTCAGCGCTTGTTGACGCCAAGATTTCCCTCTGAACCCTTGGCTCAGTTGCTTCGAGAGCATCAGCAGCGACCTCGTGGTCCAACGCGTTGAAGATGTGGACTCTCTCTTCATGGCTGAGCTCTTCAAGTATGTCAGCTAGGTCCTCTGGATGTATGTCTTTGAGGCCATCCCTTGTGATAGAGAGTTTCACGTCTCCCTTCGTGCTGGTGAGATCTGCGGGCAATGACTGAACATACCGCCACGGAATGATATCCTCTTTCGACCGGTTCTCAAGAACTACCTTGGCGATTCTTCCTAGCCCAAGCCTGCGAAGGAACGCCTGCCGTCCTACGTCGGCTCCGACAACGAACAGCTTGCGTTCTACTAGCAGAAGCTGTATGTCATAGACGACCTCGACATCGAATCCTTCAATGTCAAGGATTCTCTTGTCAAGCACTTTGTCTCGAAGAACGAGGTGATCTTCGCCGTGCTTGATTTCAGGATACTTGCCGTCGGGCGGGTCTTCTATGACTGTCTTGTCAGCCGTGACGTCGATAACATTGTTCCAAGGGATGTTCCAAGCAGGACGACCCAGCGAGCGCTCGACGATGAGGTTAGTCACTTCCGCGTACCGTGCATCATCCTTGAATATCAGGTCTTTCAGCTTGCCGACTGTGACACCGTTCTTCGTTTGAACTTTCTTGTCGATGATTTCGCTCAGCAATAGGTATCGAGCGCCCTTGTTCTCACCGGCTGAAGGTTTCTGGATGTACTCTCGAATCTGGTTCG
>Ga0315312_1003228_pt1 | contig 10625 bp, 7 predicted proteins | sample TDP7_MG_FD_203629 | JGI IMG/M metagenome (GOLD analysis project Ga0315312, IMG submission 203629) | Freshwater sediment microbial communities from Lake Towuti, South Sulawesi, Indonesia - TDP7 | ecosystem: Environmental > Aquatic > Freshwater > Lake > Sediment | place: Indonesia: South Sulawesi... | reverse complement strand
CAGGCATTCAATGCCATCCTTTTCCTGCTGAGACATGTCCTGGGAAAAGAGATGGAAGAGGCCATTCATGCCATCCAGGCCAGATACCGGCGCCGCCTCCCGGTAGTGCTCACCGCCCAGGAGGTGGAGCAGATCTTTGAGAAGTTGTCCGGACTGCATCGGCTGATGGTCATGCTCATCTACGGGTGTGGCCTCCGCTTGGGCGAGTGCTTGAGGTTGCGGGTCAAAGACCTGGATCTGGAGCAGGATCTGGTGGTCGTCAGGAGCGGAAAAGGAGACGAAGACCGCAGGACGATGCTGCCGGAACGGCTCAAGGACGATCTCATCCACCATCTTGCATCGGTCAGAGAGCTCTATGATCGGGATCGGAGGGAAAAACTCAACGGCGTCGCCCTGCCGGGTGCCTTAGAGAGGAAGTATCCCAGGGCCGGAAAGGAGTGGGGTTGGTTCTGGGTTTTTCCCTCCAAGACTCTCTCGGTGGATCCTCGCACCCGCACCGTGCGCCGGCATCACATCCATCCCGCCTCTCTGCAGAGGGTCTTCAAGGAGGCGGTGGGTAAGGCGGGAATTGCCAAACCGGCCTCCATCCATACCCTCAGGCACAGCTTCGCCACCCACCTGCTCGAAAAGGGCTATGATATCCGGACCATCCAGGAATTGTTAGGGCATAGATTCCTGCAGACCACCATGATCTACACCCATGTGGCTAAGAAGAACATACTGCGGGTGAGGAGTCCTCTGGATCGATGAGGTGAAGATGCCTATTCAGGCCCGATATGTCCACACCAACATCGTCGCCAAGGGATTGGAGGAGCCTAGCCCGGTTCTACGAAGAGGTCTTCGGGTGTACCATCGTGCCTCCGGAGAGGGATCTTTCGGGCCGATGGCTGGAGAAGGCTACGGGAGTTCCTGGTGCCCAGGTCCAAGGGGTCCAGCTTCTGCTCCCTGGATATGGTAAGAAGGCACCGCGGCTGGAGATATTTCAGTACAACCAAGAGGAAGACAGACCCGGAATTGCGGTCAATCGCCCGGGCTTTGCCCATATTGCCTTTGCGGTGGAGGATGTGGAGGCAGCCCGCGATGCGGTGATCGCGGGAGGCGGAAGGGTGGTGGGCGAGATCGTCTCCGTGGAGATTCCGCCTGCGGGCAGGGTTACCTTCGTTTATCTCACGGACCCGGAGGGAAACATCATAGAACTGCAGCGGTGGTCTGAACAATCGGCGGGAGGGAGCCAACCCTATGGAAAAGATCAACATCGGAAGTAATGCTTTCGTCTATCCCATGCCGGTTTCGCTGGTGGGTGCGATTGTTGACGGCCGGCCTAATTTCATGGCAGTAGGGTGGGTCTGTCGGGTGAACCGAACCCCTCCCATCATTGCCGTGGCCATCAACCAGCGCCATCTTACCCCCAAGGGGATTCAGGAACATCGGACCTTCAGTGTGAATTTCCCGGGCCTCGACCTGATGGAGAAGACCGATTACTGCGGCCTGGTATCGGGCCGAGAAAAGGACAAATCCGGAATCTTCGAGATCTTCTACGGAGAACTCAAGACCGCGCCCATGATCCAGGAGTGTCCCCTCTGCCTGGAGTGCAAGCTCCTGCAAATCGTTCCCCTTCCTACCAACAGTCTCTTCCTGGGAGAAATCGTGGCGGCCTTCACGGAGGACCGCTTTCTGACCAATGGCAAGCCCGACATCCAGAAAATGAAATCCTTCGTCCTGACCATGCCGGACAATAACTACTGGAAGGTGGGGGAACACGCCGGGCATGCATGGAGCATTGGGAGAAAGCTCAAGCAGGAATGAGCAGGAGGAAATAACCCAAAGTGAATTTATGGATGTAAGGAGGTGATACTCCCCAAACTCAATGACTGGGCCTCTGGAAGAAGGAGGAGGAGGGATGGAAATGGGAAAAATTACGGCTAAGGCGCAAGAAAGGAGAGTGGAATGAGCGACCAAGAGAAGGGAATAGACCGGAGGGAATTCATCAAGACCTTTTTGGCAGCCGCCGGAGGCGTAGCATTGACAACCTGGATGGGCGATTGGGCATGGGGGCAATCGTCTGCGGCTCAGGATCTGACAGATTCATCCCTATATGAATTATCGAAGATGATCCGAAAGGGGGAGATCACCTCTCAACAGCTCGTGAAGGCCTACCTGGAGAGAATTCAAAAACTGGACGGCCCCAACGGTCTCAACGCCTATATCACTGTGGCCGGGGATGAGGCCCTGAGGCGCGCCGAGGAATTGGACCAACTTGCCAAACACAAGAAGTTCCGGGGACCCTTGCATGGCTTGCCCATTGCGGTCAAAGACAATCTGGACACCCAGGATATGCCCACCACCGGGGGCTCGAAGATCCTTTCCGCCTGGCGGCCTCCTCAGGATGCTCATGTTGTTCACAAACTGAGGAAGGCGGGGGCCATCATTTTGGGAAAGACCAACATGCACGAATTTGCCTTCGGCATCACCACGAATAATCCCCACTATGGGCCTGCCCGCAATCCATACGATTTCTCACGCATCCCGGGAGGATCGAGCGGAGGCTCGGGCGCCGCAGCCGCTGCGGCTCTGTGCGCGGGTGCGATTGGCACTGATACGGGCGGATCGGTAAGGATCCCGGCGGCCCTCTGTGGAGTGGTGGGGCTGAAGCCCACCCTGGGTAAGGTGGGAAGGGGAGGGATGATGTACCTCTCCTTTACCCGCGATGTGATCGGCCCGATTACCCGGAAGGTCATCGATTCGGCTCTGATGTTGCAGGTCATCGCAGGAAAGGATCCTCGGGACCCGGAAAGCCACTTCCGCTGGGTCCCCCGTTACCTTAACTCCCTTTTAAAGGTTGCTCCCAGCCTGAAGGGAAAGAGGTTTGGCGTGCCCAAGAGGTACTTTTTCGATGTGATTCACCATGACACTGAACAGGTGATAGAGGAGGCCATCCGCGAGATACAAAAGATGGGGGCAACGGTGAAAGAGGTCGAGGTGAAGCACATGGATCTAGCCACCCCCACCGGCTTCAACATCGTCCTGGCGGAGTCGGTTTACCTGATGGAGGATTATCTTCGAGGATTTGATCCCGAGGCCACCATTGATAAGTATCTCGACCAGCTGGGTCCGGATGTGAGCGGGGCGCTGCGCAGCCAGAAAGGTACGCCGGATTCGAAACCCATCCCCGGCTATGTCTATGCCAAGTCCATGCGAGAGGATCGGAAAAAGATGATTTCCGGCTTTGAGGAGGCCATGCGGCGCCTGGATGCCCTTCTCCTTCCCACCACCCCCCTTCCGGCTGCCAAGATCGGAGAGGATGCGGAGACGGAATTGCAGGGGCAAAAGGTCAACACCTTCCTCACCTTCATTCGAAATTGTGATCCTGTGAGTGTGGTGGGCTATCCCGCCATCTCTGTGCCTGCGGGCTACAGCAAGACCGGCCTTCCCATCGGTTTGCAGATCGTGGCCCGGCCCTGGGAAGAAGGGAAACTGTTAAGCATGGCCTATGCCTTTGAACAGGGCACCAAAGTGCGAAAGGCGCCCCGGCTATAAGTGCAATATTCAAGGCCTCCCGCAAAAACAAGGGCTCCCTTTTCTCGATCGCATTGATCCGGAAAAGGGAGCCCCGCCTGGCCTTACGGCCGAGCCGGAATCAGACTAATCCCCCCTTCGAAATCATCGAAACGCTACTTTCGAAATCCTACTTCCAGTCCACCACCTGGGTGGATGTCGCCGCGGCCTTCACCTGTTCCTCGGTGAAGAGCATGGGCTTATAAATGAAGCCCACGAACATCTGGACTTGATCATCCAGATGCGGACTCTTCGTTCCATCCGCCCCGATGAAAGCACTGGCCCCGGGCGCGGTGATATTCTCCCCGATGATTCCGCCTGGATCCAGGGTCACGATGTGGTTTTCGGTTCCACGATCCACCGCCGGAAATGCGGGCAGTTCTCCAACCGTAGTGGTAATCGGCTGCATCAGGAAGAATCCCAAAACTGTAACCGGGTAGAAGCTACCCATGGCGGTTTTCTGCCGGTATTCGGTCACCTTCTTTCCAGGGTTCTCCTTGGACAGCTCCCCTAAGGCTGCCTCCAGGGCCTTGAGGAGAACCTGGGCCTTCTGGCTGTTGAAGTAGTCCACCTCCGAGTCCCCCCGCAGGGCCTTATAGAAGAGGGTGTAGCCCAGGTAGCGGTTAGTCAGGAGCTGGACCGCACTCTGTCCGAAGGCATTCTGATATCCCTCGAACTCGTCGCCGAAGGTCGCAGCCACCGCGTGGTTCCACCATCGATCGAAGATGGCCGTGCCCGCATGATCGCAAAAACCATCCCGGTCGGCATCCCAGCTGACATTGTCCCATTGTGCCACCAGCCGAAGCGCCTCCTGCACAGCAGCCGATTTGGGTTTGATATCTTGAACTCCCTCCAGGAGGAGGGCCTTGATGTTAATGGCGCGCTTGTCATAAAAGGCGATGGTCTTGATGATCTCCTTCACATCCTCGCGGCTGAGGGCCTTTTTCTCCTCGGCCAGATTGACCAGGCAAGTGTTGCGGCTATCGGCACCCCATCCACCCCATACATCGGAGGTGGCCATATCACCGTGGCCCCATCCGGGTTCCGGCTGGTTATTCCAGTTGGCGATATACCCGCTGGCGGGGTTAGCCACATGGGGATTTCGGGTCTTGGGGATATAGCCAACCCATTCAAACTCCCCGGTCCCGGGAGTGGGTAGCCGGAGGTCGATCTCGGAGGACCGGATGGGGTGCAGCCCCAGGTGATAGTAAGCAATATCCCCATCCACCGTGGCGAAGAAGTAGTTGATGGACATATCGCTAAGCTGGGCCGCCTTCGAGAAGGCAGGGACATTTTCGGCCTTCATGAGCTCATAGAAGGAAGCGAGTCCCTGCAGGAAGTGCTCCCGGCAACTGAGCCGCTTGCTGAAGGCCACCTGATTCTTCTCATCGGTGTAAAACACCGGTCCATGCACCGTGTAGGTAAACTCCTTCACCTCGGGAGCCGCCTTGCCCTTCACCCGAAAGACCTCCGATCTCACCTCCATATCCCGCCACGCCCCCTTGAACCAATACTGACGAGGGGATGCAGGATTCAGCTTTTCGGCAAAGAAGTCCTCAATATTATCCGCCCCCGCGGTGGAGGAGAAGGAGGCGCGACGGTTATGGCCGAACATGATAAAGGGGTAACCCGCGAGGGTAGACCCCAAAGCGTCAATGCCGCCTCCGTGCAGACCCACTTCGTAGAGGGCTGAGGGCAACTGATAGTTGAATTGCGGGCCGCCCATCAGGATCGATTTGCCCGAGGCTGACTTCTCCGGAGAAAGGATCAGGGCGTAGCTGGTGGGCAGGCAATAAGGCAGAGCCTGCGCCATCAAGCGCGCGCGCTCCACTCGCTCGCTCACCCAGGCCTGCTGTGCCGAGGGGGAGGCCGTCAAGATAGCTGCCATCAAAGGATGTTCCCAGTGCGCCTTTCGCGCCAGCTTCAGAGTTCCGGGAGTCGGCTGGAGGCCCTGCGCAATGGTAGTGGGACTCTCGGGGTCGAGGCCCCAACACCAGTCATCAAACATGAGTTTGGCCTTCTCTGCCCCATAACGCTGGGTCAGGTAATTGAGCATGGAGGCATTGGCCAGTTCCCCGGAGATGTCCATGAAAAATCCCATTACCGAGAGGAAATCGGCGGCCACATCCTCAGCGCTCCATGGCTCGGGATCAAAGCCAGACTGGTGGAATTCCTTGGGAAGTTTATTCGCCTTGTCCGCCAGGGCTTCTTTGATGTAGGCATTGATGCCAGCCGCAAAAGACTGAAGTACAGTCTGATGTTCCGGCTCGAGCGCCTCAATCTGCTGCTTGACTTCGCGCAGGGTCAGGTTGTCCCGGCGATTACCCTGGTCGAAGGCAAGGAGCTTCTCTCCGTAGACCTCTGACAGCCGTCCCCAGTAAGTGCGTCGGAACATCTCCATCTGATAGAGTCGATCCTGAGCCGCTGCATAACCGTACCCGAAGAAGAGTCCTTCCAGCGTATCGGAATAGATGTGCGGTACTCCGTAGTTGTCTCGAATGATCTTGGCCTGGGGAGGTGCTGCAGTCGCCAAGGTAGACCACGCGATTGTAAACGACAACAGACAGACCAGCCAGAAAGCTTTTCTCCTCATGATATTCCCCCTTTCGCGACGGTGAATTCTAAAACTCAACCCAGAGACGAGTGGGAGGATGCTAAACAAAGTGCAATGTTCTGTCAAGCCGGAAATCCACTTCTGCTGAAGGGATATGCATCCTTGGGGCCAGAGTAGCTATAGCAAGCGGATGCTCGATTCTGAATCCAGTAGGATTTGGACGCAGGGGGAAGATGGGAATAGAGATGTCGGCGATGGGGGGGCAGAAGGGACGCAAGTTCGAAATGTGAAGCCTCCGCATTAGGTCAGGGGGTTTCACATGCTCATGGGAATGCAAGTCTACTTCAAATGGTAAGCTTCTTTCCTACCTCAAAGATCCCCTTGAACTCGAAAGGACTTAGCGGGTCGATGGGCTTATCTGGTTGGAAGAAACAGGCTACACACTCGTGGATTTCTCTCCCCAACTGCAACATCACCCAACAATAGTTATACTGGCCCTTGAGCTGCTCTATCCTCTCTCTCTTGGTGATCGACAAAAGGGTAACTCGATACAGGTCCTTGGCCGGATTCTCCCTCTTCCAATTCTGGTTGACGTATCTTTCTATGAAGGCAGAGTAGGTGGAGACCTCCTCTTGATCCATCAGTTTAGTGGCCGGATTGGGAGGAATGTCGCTGGCATCCAGAGAAAGCGGGAACTGAAAGAGAATCACTCCCCCCAGAACGGGAATGAGCCAAATTGCCATGCTTGGTTTTTTCATATTCTCGCCTCTTTGTCCTTGCAGGACAGCATCATGTACTCAATGAGCGTTTCGGGCCTAAATTTTGACTAATCTTATCATCCCTTGCAACCCATGTCAAACTGACACCATCTGCCGGTTCCCACTTTGAATTTTTTGAGAGGGGTATTGACTTTAAGATGGAGTGGGAATAAGTTGCACGCGTTACTGGGTCAATTCTTCCAACCCCACTGCTTCCGGAGGTAGTTCATGAGAAGCCATCGTTACATCCTCTTGCTTGCCCTTATCCTGGGCCTTGTTGCCCTCTTCCCCTTGCAATCTGGGGCCTATGAAAAGCTTAAGATTGAGCCCAAGAAGGAAAGCAAGGAGGCCGCCAAGGCGGATGTGGTGCTGGAGGTGGGCTCTTTGCCCATTCCGCCCCCTTCACGCAGACAGATTATTGATGCCAACAAAGGTCCAGTCTGCCTTCAGTGTCACCGCATGCCCTATCCCACCGCGCCCCAGAAGCCAGAAAGCCCAGGAGAACAGACTCTTTCCTCTATTCAGGTTACTCCCCCCGGTGGATGGCAACTGCTCACCACCCTGCCCTTCCCATTTAACAAGAGGATGGGTGCCTGGAGCCCGGATGGAAAGAGGATCGTCTATTCCGTCAATCTCTTCCAGATGGATTGGGACCTCTGGACTATGGATGCGGATGGCAAGAATAGGACTCCGCTCCTCTCCGGTCGGACGGTAGATATCGGCTCGGATTGGAGCCCGGAGGGAAAATTCATCCTCCTTCAGTCCAACCGATCCGGCAATAACGATATCTGGATGATGGAGATTGCTTCCCAGCAACTGACGCAGCTCACCGACCAGCCGTGTGAGGAGACCAACGCCAGGTGGTCGCCGAATGGAAAGAAGATCGTCTTTCAGTCCAACCAAACTGGAAATGAGGAGATCTGGTTGCTGGAATTGGCCACCGGCAAAAAAGAGCAGTTAACCAATAGCCCCGGCAAAGATGAGAATCCAGTATTCTGCCCACGAGGGGACCACATCGCCTTCGTATCGGATCGGTCGGGCAACAAGGACATCTGGGTAATGGATGCGGATGGAAGTGATCCGAAGGCGGTGACCCACAAGCCCGGGGAAGATCTGGCCCCGAGTTGGAGCCCGGACGGAAAGAGGATCATCTTCGCCCACCAAAGCTCGAATAACCTCGATCTCTGGGTCATCGACCCAGATGGAGGCAACCCCATCCGACTGACCACCTATCCCGATGCCGAAACCGATCCCCGATGGAGCCCGGACGGGAAGTGGGTAATCTTTGCCTCCAATATCCGAGGAAGTTGGGACATCCTCCGCATGCAGGTGGATGCCTCCATGATCGATCCCGCTCGCAGCCCGTTCAAGCGTCTCACCGGCAGCGAGGCCCGGGAAGTGGGAGCCATATGGAGTCCAGATGGAAAGCGGATCGCCTATAATTCCGATGCCAAGGGCCACTGGAGCCTCTGGGTCATGGATGTGGATGGGTCCAACAAGAGGCAATTGACGGGAGACGATGAGGATGCCGGCTGGCCTTCCTGGAGTCCCGATGGGAAGAAGATCCTCTTCTGGTCCACCAAGGAGGGAAACCAGGATGTGTGGGTGGCCGATGTGGATGGATCCAACCGGACCCGCCTCACTGATCACCCCGCCCTGGATGGCGATGGGGAATACAGCCCAGATGGAAGCAAGATCTGCTTTGTCTCCGAGCGCACGGGGAACGGCGATATCTATGTCATGAATGCCGATGGCTCCCAGCCGGAGCGTATGACCTCCTCCCATGCCTTCGATTGGACCCCCCATTGGAGTCCTGACGGAAAGAAGATCGCCTATATCTCCAATGAGAGCGGCAAGTTCGAGATCTGGACGGTGGATGTGGAGACCTTGGAGAGGAGGCACATCACCCCGGATGCCGATGCCAATGTGGTGCCCCAATGGAAGCCGGATGGCAAGTTGATCCTCTATTCGGGATGGCGGGGCGGCAAGTACCCCAATGTAGGCAGCTATGATCTGGTGCTCATGAAGCCAGATGGAAGCAACAAGGAAGACCTGGTCCCCTCTCGGGTGGAGGAGATGGCTCCCCGCTGGAGTCCAGACGGCAGTCGCATCCTCTTCTGGTCCTGGCGGACCGGGAATCCGGAGATTTTCGTGATGAAGGCCGATGGATCCGGCCTGACTCAGTTGACTGACAATTTGGCCTACGATGTATTTCCGTCCTGGGGCCCAGATGGCAAGAAGATCGCCTTCGACTCCGACCGCATGGGGAACTTCGATATCTGGGTGATGGAGGTGCCGGATTGAAAGCAGGGGCGGGGGTTAGGCGATAGGGGCCAGTAGGCACTGAGTAGAAATGAGGAGGCCCCGGGCCAGCATGGCACCCGGGGCTTCTGTTTGTTTTGATTCTCGAATTCCACGCGAGGTACGACAGAGGTCAGCGGCGCCTATCAGCAAATCAATCCGAACTGGCGCAACTCCCAATTGTATGATCAGAACGGGATTCATATAGTGTTATCCATAGTGGAGACGGAGGTGGGAATCGAACCCACATCCACTCGCTTTGCAGGCGAGGGGCATCGCAGATTTGAAGTCTGCGCCGCACACCAGCACGGTCGCTCCGTCGCTTCAACTATACCTCGGTACTACATGTACATGTATGTCAACTCGCATCGTCCGCACGAATTGCCTCAAATTAAAGGTCAAATTGTGGGGTCAGGGTCAGGGTCAAATCTCGATGTTGACAGCCTACCCTCTATCCGACTCATGAGCGACTGGAGCGTCGGGTCTTTCCGGATCTTCTCCCGCAACCGCTTCCGCTCCTGACTCACCGAACCGTAGTCCAACCCGAATATCCTCCCGATCTCCGGCCCCTTCAGTCCTCCAGCTTCGTACAGCAGGTCCATCACGATCTGTCGGAGTTCGCCTTTTTCGGCACGGATCGCTTCGATATCCTTTCCCGTCTCCCGTTGGATGGCCTGAAGTATATCAGTTCGGGAACGATACCGGTGAATTTCCTTCACCGAAGGACGTTCTCGATCTTTGGCTCCCCCGATAAACTTCTCTTTTACCCAGGCCACGAATGCTTCTCCGCCCAGAATGCTCTGGCCGATGATTCGCCCTTTGATCTCTGTTCCCTGCCCGATCTCGGAAAAAAGGGATTCCTTATACTCACGCCTGGCCCCGCCATACTCGCCGAGGATTCGGGCATAATCGATGGAGGGCTGTTTCTTTCTTGGGCTCAGATAACCGGGCAGGCTGCTCCAGGGGTACTGGAGGAGGTGCTCGATCTTCAAGGGGTGCCTTCTCCATGGTTTTGATCCGGACGGGGTTTAAGTGGATGTACCGGGAGAGGTTGGATTTTGTGGGTTCGATTTTGTGTCAGGCATAATTAAATAAGTATCTTAGAAAAGGTCGAATAATTAATTACTTGTGCCTGACTCCACTTCTCTCCACTTTTCACTTTTCCCGTCCGCTGGGATGACAGGTTCGCCCTCGCTTTGTTCAGTAGGTTACGCCTTAGCGGCCTTCCGTTTCCCGATGCTCGGGAGTCTTTTCAATTGGATCACCAACCGAAGGGCCTCATTCACCGCTTCGTCTGTTTGGAAGGCCTTTGCAACATCAGGGGCTAGCAACACGAGGTTCGTCCCTTCCTGGTAGCGCTCGACATACTTCCCCCGAACGCCGTGTTTAAGTAAGGCGTCGAGGTCGTATTCGGGTCTCAGTTCGTCAGCTTTTTCGCCTTTGGATTTCGTTTTCAT
>Ga0315312_1003226_pt1 | contig 10634 bp, 10 predicted proteins | sample TDP7_MG_FD_203629 | JGI IMG/M metagenome (GOLD analysis project Ga0315312, IMG submission 203629) | Freshwater sediment microbial communities from Lake Towuti, South Sulawesi, Indonesia - TDP7 | ecosystem: Environmental > Aquatic > Freshwater > Lake > Sediment | place: Indonesia: South Sulawesi... | reverse complement strand
TATATATTCCTTCAGAATATCATTCTGCACCGTGCCATTGAGCTTACTTTTATCCGCCCCCTGCTTTTCAGCAGAAGCAATGTACATAGCCAATATGATGGGAGCCGTGGCGTTAATAGTCATTGACGTGCTTACCTCAGCCAGCGGGATACCCTCCCAGAGACGCTCCATATCCTGGAGTGAATCTATGGCCACCCCGCACTTGCCCACCTCTCCGGCAGCCAGAGGATGGTCTGAGTCATATCCCTCCTGGGTGGGTAATTGGAAAGCGACGCTAAAGCCGGTTTGCCCCTGTTTGTACAAATACTTATACCGCTCATTGGTCTCTTCTACTGTGCCAAAGCCAGCATACTGGCGCATAGTCCACAGCCTACCCCGGTAACCCGTCGGCATTATGTGTCTGGTAAAGGGGTATTCTCCAGGAAGGCCAACGTCTTTGCTAGTCCCTTCCAAATCAGCCAAGGTATACACCCTGTTGACTACGATTCCGTCAACCCCGGTCCTAAACTCCTTCTTCCTCTCAGTCATCTCTTCAGTTTTCTTCTTTTCAGCCATTTTCCTCCTGTATAAACGAAATTGTTGCTTCCTCGATACCTAGGTTTTCTGGTCAGGGTGAGAGGATTGGCACCTCCCACTCATGAACCTAAACGAGCCCACAGAAAAAGAAAGACCCCCTTCTCTCCTTTCGTAGGAAAATTTACCATCTACTGAACATCAGTGTCAAGCCGAACGCCGGCTCACAATTATCCGCTTTATGCAAAAACAATCATCCGTTGTGATAGGAGTCACGACGCTACAGCTCCCAGGAGACCCCGCCCTTCAGGGCGGGGTCTGTCACATAGCGAAGCAGCCGACGGTGGCATTTATGCCGCCCCACTGGTGGTCTGAAGCTCCCGCAAATCGGAGCACTACGAAAATTTTGGGGTTGAACAGCCTCTAAAGATACCCCTTGCCTCTCCTGGGTTAACCAGATTATAATGAAGAGCAGTTAAATAAGACATCCTTAGGTTGTTCAAAGCGACCGGAGGAAAGAGAGGTCTTCCCGATGAAAGCCTTGGTATTAGCTGGTGGTAAGGGAGCAAGGCTTAAGCCTCTTACTACTACCGTGGCAAAGCAGCTCCTTCCTGTGGCTAATAAGCCGATACTTTTTTATGTATTAGAGCAAATTAAGAAGGCAGGTATTACAGATATAGGCATCATTATCTCACCGGAGACGGGTAACTCGATAAAAGAGGCTGTAGGCGACGGCTCAAAATGGAAGGCTCAAATCACCTACATTTTGCAATCTGAACCGCTGGGACTAGCCCACGCCGTCAAGACAGGACAGGAATTCCTCGGTGATTCCCCATTTCTAATGTTCCTCGGGGATAACCTTATCCAGGGAGGCATTGTCCAGTTTGTAAAACAGTTCCGGCAGAACTCACCAGACGCCCTAATCCTGCTGAAGGAGGTCAAGGAGACTCATCTCTTCGGCATTGCTGAATTGGATAAACAAGGGCAGGTGGTACATATCGAGGAAAAGCCAAAGCATCCCCGAAGTAACCTGGCAGTGGTGGGAATATATATCTTCTCCCCAGCCGTTCATGAAGCCGTAGCTCAAATCAAGCCCTCCTGGCGAGGAGAACTGGAGATCACCGATACCATCCAGAGGCTTATTGACCACGGTAGGAGGGTAGAGAGCCACATCCTTGAAGGCTGGTGGCTTGATACCGGGAAAAAGGACGACCTGCTGGAAGCAAATCGAGTTGTCCTTGATGAGTTCCTCAAGCGAGACATAAAGGGGAAGGTTGATGCTGAGAGCCGAATAGTGGGCAGAGTAGAGATCAAAGAGGGGGTAGAAGTAGAAAACAGCACTGTCCGAGGCCCTGTGTCTATTGCTGAGGGGTGCCACATCAGGAATTCCTTTATAGGTCCCTTTACCAGCATAGGAGCGGGGACAATGATAGAAGACTCAACGGTAGAACACTCGGTCATCCTGGAGCAAGGCCGTATCTATAGAATTGAGCGTCTGGAGGATAGTCTCATTGGTAAAAGGTCTGAGCTGAGAAAGGCAAATGAAATCTGCAAGGCAATAAGGTTATTTGTCGGAGATGATGCCAAGCTTGAATTGTAGTTGCTTCCTTAAACCTGAAACTGGAAATCTACAAGAAAGGGAGAGAGATGATAAGAGAATATCCTCTGGAAGGTGTTAAAGTATATGAACTTAAGGTCCTGCCCGATGAGCGGGGATTCTTTGCTGAAGCCTTAAGGCAGGACTGGCAGGATTTTATAGACGAAGGGATAGCACAGGTCAATCTAAGCCACAGCTACCCCAACCTGGTCAGGGCATGGCACAGACATTTGAGAGGGCAGGTTGATTATTTCCTGGTGTTGAAAGGGGCAATGAAGATCTGTGCCTATGACGAAGAGACCAGGAGGCTGGCCGAGGTCATCGCCAGCGCTGAAAAACCCAGTCTGGTCCGGATACCCGGATACTACTTTCATGGAACTAAAACTATCTCCAGCGAGCCTTCCATAACGGTCTACTTTGTGACCAGGCTCTATGATTACCAGAATCCTGACGAAGAGCGAAGACCCTGGGATGACCCGAAGATTATTCCCTCCGAGATAAACGGCAACAAAAAGGACCCCAGAGTAAATCAACCCTGGGACTGGTTTTATCCGCCCCATAAATAAAAGGGGAGATGGCAATGCTAAGATTACTCGTAACTGGAGGGGCAGGTTTTATCGGCAGCAATTTCGTTCGTTATATTCTCCGGGAACACCCTGACTGGCAGGTGGTGAACCTGGACAGGCTGACTTACGCCGGAAACCTGGAAAACTTGAAGGATATCAAAAATGATAGTAGATACCGCTTCATCCTGGGGGATATAGCTGATAGAGAGCCAATGGATAAACTCTTTAGTCAAGGCTTTGATGTGGTAGTTAACTTCGCCGCCGAATCCCACGTTGACCGAAGCATCTTGGACGCATCTCCCTTCATGAGGACGAATGTTCAAGGGCCCCAGGTGCTCCTTGAAGGAGCAAGGCAGCATCGGGTAAAGCTTTTCCTTCAGGTCTCTACCGACGAGGTTTATGGCTCCCTGGGGGCAGAGGGCAAATTTAATGAGGAATCACACCTTCTCCCCAGTAGCCCTTACTCCGCTAGCAAAGCTGCGGCTGACCTTCTCTGCCGGGCTTATCAGCAAACCTACGGCTTGCCAGTTATTATCACCCGCTGTTCCAATAACTATGGCCCCTACCAGTTTCCCGAAAAGCTCATCCCTTTAACCATAACTAATGCCTTGGAGGGAAAGCCAATTCCTGTCTACGGAGACGGACTGAATGTGCGCGACTGGATCCATGTAGAAGACCACTGTCGTGCTCTTGACCTTGTCATCCAAAGGGGAAAGCAGGGCGAGATATATAACATCGGAGCAGACAACGAGAGGACAAACCTGGAAATGGTGCACCGCATCCTGGACATGGTGGAAAAGCCTCCTTCCCTTATTACCTTTGTGTCCGACCGCCCCGGACATGACCGAAGATATGCCCTGGACACCACAAAAATACGCCGGGAGCTTGGCTGGGAGCCAAAACATTCCTTTGACGAGGCGCTTAAGAGGACCGTGGAATGGTATATAGAAAATGAACCCTGGTGGCGCAGGATCAAAAGCGGGGAATATCTGGAGTATTACAAAAAGGTTTACCTGGAGAGGAAATGAGGGTCCTCATCATTGGAGTCAACGGACAGCTCGGGACCGACCTCCACAGAGCCCTGAAGGACTTCGAGGTAATTCCCCTCGCCCATGCCGACATAGAGATCACCGACATGACCTCAGTTAAGAAGTCCTTCAAGAAACATAAACCTGATGTGGTGATCAACACCGCTGCCTTTGTCAGGGTTGACGATTGTGAGGTGGAAAAGGACAGGGCATTTCTGGTAAACGCCCTGGGGGCCCGAAACATAGCCGTTGCTGCTCAAGAGCTAGGGGCAAGGCTGGTGCATATAAGCACCGACTATGTCTTCGGAGGGGAGGGACAGCCCTGCTCCAAACCCTATACCGAATTCGACACCCCGGTGCCAGTCAATACCTACGGGAGGTCAAAGCTTGCCGGTGAGGACTCTGTTCGCCATCTCTGCCTGAGGCATTTCATAGTTAGGAGCTCCTCCCTCTTCGGAGTTGCCGGAGCCAGCAGCAAAGGAGGAAACTTCGTGGAGACCATACTGAGACTGGCTAAGGAGCGGGATGAGTTAAGAGTGGTGAAGGACCAAATCTTCTCCCCTACCTACACTAAAGACCTGGCCAGGAAGATAACTCAGCTTATCAACATGGAATACTACGGAGTATTCCATATCACTAATAAAGGAGCTTGCTCCTGGTATGAGTTCACCCAGGAGATACTGAGGTTAGCTAGGTTGAAGACCCCTGTTGTCCCCATAACCTCTGACCAGTATCCCCAAAAAGCGAAAAGGCCCCCGTACTCTGTGCTGGACAACTATCATCTCCGCCTTCTGGGCATGGATGACCTGCGACCCTGGCCGGAAGCTTTAGAAGACTATATGAGAAGCAAAGGGCATATCAGGTAACTAGGGAGCAGCACGCCACCAGGATTGGAATCGGTAGGACGATGCGGGTTGGTCAAGGAGGATATCTTCGAGGGTGTCTAATGTCATTGCGACCCCGACTTGTCGGGGGAAGCAATCTCTGAAAGTAATAGTGAGATTGCTTCGCTTCGCTCGCAATGACAGGTAGCGTTATTAAACAATCTCATGTCTTCCCCAAGCCAGCTTTATTTGAAGAAAAACCTGATGGTATAGAGTATGAGCCCGGTGAACAGGCTCAGAGTGCCCACGGTGCAAAGTAATACTGCTAACAAGGCAGGACCAATCCAAAAATCACCAGTGGAATCATATCCTTGCACCACCCTTGCTCCCTGCCATAGACCAAAAGCCAGCATGATTATACCGGGGACGCCAAAGAAGAAGAGGGGCAACCTCCGGCCGATCAATCCCATAATGCTGTTGAAAACCCACATTCCGTGGGCGAGGTAGCTCCGCTTGGCTATGCCGTAGTATATGACGCTCACTGGAACCTCCACTACCCGCAGATTGGCATCCTTGGCCAGAAACTGCATCTCTGATTCCACTGAGAGCCCCTTTTCCGCAAAGGACAAGGCTTCTATCGCCTTTGGAGAGAAGGCTCTGAACCCGCTTTGGGAATCGGTCAACTTAACCCGCGAGCCTAGATTGGTGAAAAAGGTGAGGATACGCTGCCCCAAAGCTCGGACCCTGGGGATATGACTCTTAATATGAAGGAGGCGGGAGCCGACTACCATATCAGCTCTGCCTTCAAGTACAGGCTGAAGCAGAGAGGGGATATCTGCTGGCTCGTGCTGTCCATCACCATCGAGGAGCACCAAGGCACGGCACCCCGTCTCTCTGGCCCACTCAAAGGCTGTGCTGACAGCCGCCCCTTTGCCCTGGTTAGAGTCGTGTCTAATCACTGTGGCTCCAGCCTTTTCCGCCACCAGGGCAGTCCTATCAGTGGAGCCATCATCAATGACCATGACTTCATCGACATAGCCCTTAGTTTTCAGCACCACACTGCCAATGAAGCGCTCCTCATTGAAACAAGGGATGGCAGCGATGAGCTTAGCCCGCTTCTGTTCTTCTGTGGCAGGCACCTCATTCTTCTTGGAACCTTGCTTTGGTCTATAACCCCTGTTCATTGCTTTAGAACCACCCAGGCCATTGACTTTGTGTCAGTGATAATAACATAATGCCACCAATTCGGCAAGTCAGATGAATCGCCTTGCAATTCTCCACTTTGCCTAAGACCAATCATCCGTCGTGATGGGAGTCACGACGCTACAGCTTCGATGGCCCTAGCACTGCCTCTCCTGACGCGACAAATACCAATCGTCGCAATTTCTATCATATGATGCTGGTTTTCCCCCCAGCGGGAGGGGGAAATTCCACCCTAGCGCCGCCAAGGGCATAGGCGCTAACTTGCTGAGAGACGACATGATCCGGCTAAGCATCACGTCCGTCCTGCTTGTTGCGTGTGTTGCGGCCCTGGCCTAGCCTCGTTGAAGGGACTCCCAGGAGACCCCGTCCTTCAGGGCAGGGTCTCTCACATAGCGAAGCAGCCAACGGTGGCATTCATGCCACCCACCACACTTGCGGGCTGAAGCCCACAGTTGGTGGCTAGCACGGGTGAGACTCCCCCGATGAATCGGGGGGTCTCAAGCGTTGCCACATCGAAAGCACGGGCAAGGAAGACCAGCGGCCTAGTGGCTCCACAAAGTTAGCGCTTACACCCCTCAAGGGAGAGGGCTAGGGTGAGGGTGAGACTTCCCCTCCCTCTAACTCCCTCCCGCTAGGGGAGGGAGGAAACGTATAGTGTGGGTGTCAGGTGCTGCACCTGACACCCACGAATAACAGACGCCTCTGCCAGAAGTAGTTATACTAACGCCTCCTGCTGTCAAAGCTTCAAGCTTTACTATAAACACAAGTATGGTTATTATTAAACCATGCAGGGCAAAAAGACTAAGGTTTCAGTGATAGTGGTTAACTTCAATGGCATGTCCCACCTTGAAGCTTGCCTCTCCTCTATCCTCAACCAATCCTATCAGAACCTTGAAGTCATCCTTGTGGATAATGGCTCCACTGATGGCAGCCTGGATTATGCCAGGCGCAGGTTCCCCAATCTGCTCGTCGTCGAAAACAAAGAGAATTTGGGCTATCCCGGCGGGATCAATCGAGGAGCAGCCATTGCTACCGGTGAGTATATTGCACCAATCAATTTCGATACCGAGGTCGACCAAAACTGGCTGGCCTCCATGGTAGCCTTTATGGACGAAAACCCTTCGGTAGGGGCAGTAACCCCCAAGACCTTGCTCTATCATGATAAGACTAAAATCGGCACCCTGGGATTAAACATCCATATAACCGGGCTCGGTTTTGCCAGAGGGCTGGGCCAAGCCGACAGTGAATCTCCCCGCAAGCCCTTAAGAGTTGCCGGCGTTAGCGGGTGCTCCTTCCTCATCAGGAGGGAGATAGTGGAACAAATGGGCGGGCTAAATGAGGATATCTTCATGTATTATGACGATGTTGACCTCTCCTGGACGATAAATGCAATGGGATATGACATTTATTGCCTACCCGAATCGATTGTCTATCACAAGTATGATTTGAAGATGAGCCCAGAGAAGCTCTTCTCCTTAGAGTATGGTCGCCTCAGCCTCTTGCTCCGCTATATGAAGCCTCTTACTTTTGTATTGTGTTTGCCAGCCTTTCTTTTCACCGAGCTACTGGTTATGGGCTACTGTATAGCCCGCGGCCGAAGATATGTCTCAGCCAAGCTAAGAGCGCTGATTTCACCTTTTAAGAATATCAGGCAGTTGATGGAGAAGCGCTCAGAGGCACAAAGGCTGAGGAAAATCTCCGACTTCCAGCTTCTCAGGAAGCTTCAGCTAAACTATGAGTGGGGACAGCTATTTCACATTTTGAGGTAGGTCTGAAATGGACATTTTAGTCACCGGTGCCGCCGGCTACATAGGTAGTATTGTGACTGAGCAACTGCTCAAAGAGGGGAATCGGGTTATTGCCCTGGATAACCTCCAACAGGGACACCGGGAAGCAGTGGCTCCTCAGGCTGTCTTCATCGAGGCTGACCTAGCCGATTCAAAGGCAGTGGATAAGGTCTTTCGCCACTACCCGATAGAAGCCGTGATGCATCTGGCTGCGGAAACGGTGGTGGAATACTCCATGACCGACCCAGGAAGGTTCTTCCGCACCAATGTCGTCTACGGCATAAACCTTCTGGACACTATGCTGAAGCACAAGGTCAACAAGCTCATCTTTTCCTCCACAGCTGCTGTCTATGGTGACCCCAATGCGATACCTATTGAAGAGAATCATCCCCTGCAACCGGTGAACGCCTACGGCGAGTCCAAGCTGATGTTTGAGCAGATTTTGCAGTGGTATGGGCAAGCCTATGGGCTGAAGTCCATCAGCCTCCGCTACTTCAACGCTGCTGGAGCCAGCGAATCGTACGGGTATGACCACCACCCGGCCACACTTCTCATCCCGGTCGTCCTCAAGGTTGCCTTAGGGCAAAGCGATTATGTGCCTATCTATGGCACCGATTACCCCACCAGAGATGGCACCTGCCTCCGAGACTATATCCATGTGCTGGATATCGCCTTATCACACCTTCTAGCCCTAAAGCACCTGGCTAGTCCAGGGAACAAGGTTTACAATCTAGGAAACGGCGAAGGCTACTCAGTAATCGAGGTAATCGAGACAGCCAGAAGGGTCACCGGAGTAAACATTGCCTTTCGACCTTGTCCCCGGAGAGCTGGTGATCCAGTGGCGTTGGTAGCCAGCTCAGCGCTGGCCAAATCCGAGCTGGGCTGGCAGTCCAGATACCCAGACCTGGAATCTATCATTGCCAGCGCCTGGCAGTGGCAAAGGAAACACCCCTATGGTTACACAAAATGAAGGGAGAAATCCATGAAAATCTGCCTCATCTGCTCTCACGGCGGTCACCTAACCGAGCTGCTTCAGTTGATGGAAGCCTTCGAGGGGCATGAGACTTTCTTTATCACCTATGATTCTGCTAGGACGCGTGAATTGCAGCACAAGTACCTCTTAAAAAACATCGGCAAGAACCCCTTAAGGATGGCTAGTGCTGCCTTCTCCATCTTCAAGATTTTATGTAAAGAAAAGCCCCATCTTATCATCTCTACTGGCTCTGAGATTGCCATACCCGCCTTTTACCTGGCCAGGCTCTTTCGCATCAAGACCATCTTCATCGAGAGCTGGACCAGAGTGGTTCAACCCTCTGGCACGGGAAGGCTAGTTTATCCGATTTCAGACGTGTTTCTGGTGCAGTGGGAGAGGCTTCTTACCAGATATGGTAAGAAAGCAAGGTATGAGGGAGGAATCATCTGATACCGCTAGAGTTTCGGCCAAGGAAATGACACAAATGGAATTCAAGCACGTCTTGCCTCGATTAAGAATTGTACAAAGAGAAGAATACTTGCTTGCTAAATGCCAGGGGAGAAGGGTCCTTCATCTCGGTGCAGTTGACCACTACAAAGGCGAAGTTTGCGGCTTGCATAAGAGACTTATGAATGTCGCAGATTATGTGGCTGGAATAGATATAGACAAGAGTGGAATCGAGCAGGCAAGGCTCACAGGTATCAGAAACATCCTTTATGGAGATTTAGAAAAATTGGGCGAGATAAATGCTTCGGAGAGGTTTGATGTAATTGTAGCTGGGGAAGTAATCGAGCATCTCTCGAATCCCGGTTTATTCCTAGAGGGAATCAAGAGATTTATTGATCCCCGGGTTGAAATGATCGTTACCACTCCTAATGTATTCTCTCTTCACCGCTACTTGCTGATGCTTGGAAGATTTGAATACGTTCATCCAGACCATGTATGTTATTACTCCTTGACAACACTCAGACATTTAATGGAGCGACACAGTTTCACAATAGAAGAAGAATTAGCCTATGTTTTGGAGGGAAGACTTAGGAATTTGAGGAAGCTATTGAGTAGAATAAGTATCCTCTTCGCCAACGGTTTGATCCTGGTAGTGAGAATATGAGGAGAGAAATACCTTGATCTTTGTCACCATTGGGATGCACCCTGAGGGGTTTGAGCGCCTCATCAGGAAAATGGATGAGATCGCCGGTAGAATCAAGGAAGAGGTTGTTATGCAGATTGGAGGCACCAAATACACCCCCAAGAACGCCAAGCATTTTGATTTCACCACTGAGCAAAAAATAAAGGAATTGTGCCAAAAGGCAAGAGTCGTAGTAATCCATGGGGGAGTTGGCACAATATTAGATGCCTTGGAACAAGCGACATCCGTGGTAGCTGTCCCCAGGCTGAAAGAATATGGTGAAGTCATTGACGACCATCAATTATATCTGGTTCAGGAACTGGAAAGGGCTGGCAAGGTGACCGCCGTCTATAATGTGGAGAAACTTGAGGACGCTTTAAAGAAGGTCAGCACCAAGGCAGTAAGGCTTGTCAAGGATAAAAGATTAGTCAACGCCCTGAAAGGGTATATATCTCAATTTGAACGAAGTTAAGGAGACGGATACAAAAGTAGAACCAGGCTGTCCACAAAGGTTAGCGTTACCATCCCTATGGCTACAGACTTTTCGTCGTCCCAGGGGGCACCTGCTATACAAGTGTTGTGAGGAAACGTGGAATTTGAGATAATTCCGTTAGCACTGAAAAAGATAAACCAACGCCATATCCCTGTAGAATGGGTGAAGCAAGTATTGAATTTGCCAGAACAGGTAGTTGAAGGGTACGAAGGGCGCCAAGTAGCTCAAAGGGTGTATCACCTAAGTGGCAAAAAGATGCTACTTAGAGTAGTATTTGAAACTATGGAGGATAAAAAGGTGGTAATAACAGCCTACTTGACCTCACAAGTGGAAAGGTATTGGAGGAAGACATGAAGGTCGAATATGATCCCAAGCATGACATCATGAACATTGAGCTACTAAGTAATACCCCTATTGCAGAAAGTGTTGAATTGGATGACGGCATTATCCTTGATTACAGCGAAGATAAAAAGATTGTCGCCATCGAAATACTGGGGGTAAAAAAGAGGCTTTTACCCGAG
>Ga0315312_1003225_pt1 | contig 10634 bp, 8 predicted proteins | sample TDP7_MG_FD_203629 | JGI IMG/M metagenome (GOLD analysis project Ga0315312, IMG submission 203629) | Freshwater sediment microbial communities from Lake Towuti, South Sulawesi, Indonesia - TDP7 | ecosystem: Environmental > Aquatic > Freshwater > Lake > Sediment | place: Indonesia: South Sulawesi... | reverse complement strand
CATGGCCTTCGCCGCCAAAGTTGTTAACCGAGAGATTTCAGTAGAACAGTGCCCACCGCTTCTAGAGAAGAAGTACGAAGAGGCGTACAAGAAACTCCAAGAAATGCTGGCGCCAGTCGTTAAGGAGGTCACCATCGGCACAGGCAACCATGCTGTCAAGGTTGGTGGCAAACTCGTCATGTACCGCCACGAGTTCACATACCACAACCCAACGCCCATAGCTATAGAGGTAACGGACGAGATGCCTGAAGAGGAGCTTCTAGGAAAGGTGAGGAAGGCTGAGGGATTCTCTTACAACTACATCGGAAGAGAAGTCAACCTCGACATGATAGCCATCAGGTCGACATCAAACGATTCAACAACCTTCAAGTCAGCCGTGGAAAAGGTTGCTAAAGCCACAGAGCTACCGCTGATCTTATGCTCTTTCAACCCCAACGTTATGGAAGCGGGTTTAGTAACGGCTAAAGACAGGAACCCCCTAATCTACGCGGCAACCAAAGACAATTGGAGAGACATGGCTGAACTGGCACTGATGTACAATTGTCCCTTAGCCATTTTTGCTCCAAACAACCTCAAGCTTCTGAAATCCCTAGCAAAGACCATGATCGAGTACGGAATTGAGAACATAGTGCTTGACCCGGGAACTTTCGCTGGCGAAGGCTTGTCAGATACCATCAACAACTTCACCATGGTGAGGAGAAACGCATGCAACAAGGAAGATAAGTTACTTGGCTTACCCATCATAGGCACGCCGATAACCGTTTGGATTGGCGAAGAAGCTTCTGGGGAGATGCTGGCGTGGAAGGAAGCCTGCGTTGCCTCCATGTTAATGTCCAGATACGCAGACCTATTGATAATGCATAGTCTCGATGGGTGGGTCCAACTGCCCACTGTTATATGGAGATTCAACATATACACAGATCCGAGGAAACCTGTTGCGGTTGAGGCTGGATTGAGAGCCTTCGGAGAGCCCGATGAGAATTCTCCATTACTGCTCACAACCAACTACGCCCTAACATACTTCACAGTTGAGTCCGATATCAAGTCGGCCAAACTCAACTGCTACCTCCTTGTAGTTGACACAGAGGGGATCAGCGTTGAAAGCGCCGTAGCTGGAAGGTACCTGACAGCGGAAAAAACCGCAGATGCGATCAAAAAGTCAGAAATAGAGCAGAAAGTTAAACACAGGTACCTCATCATTCCCGGTATGGCTGCAAGGTTAAGCGGGGAGATAGAGGACCTAAGTGGATGGCGCGTCATTGTGGGTCCAAGAGATTCGTCTGGAATACCGAAACTCCTGAGCGAGAAGTGGCCTCCGAAAGAGGAGTAAGACAAAGAGACTCACAAAAGTTAACGTGACTTTGAATACGTTAGCGACTATAGCTTGGGAAAAACTCCTTTCTACCAGGAATATAGATCGCCTCTGAATATTTCTCCGTGAACTCTACATCTACAAGAAGGTCAATGTACACCATATTATCTGCTATAGCCTTAGCCTTATTCCGCTTCTCCACCGACAAAAGCGTGGCGTATGCCCCTGAAAGCGAACCGTTTCCAATTGGGTAGATCTTTGCGTTCGGAAATTCAGGGAAGACCCCCAGCTTTGTCGCATTCCTCAGGTCGGTGTAGGCTCCGAAAGCTCCTGCCAGATAGAGGTTTTGAACGTCGTAGATGGACAGTTTAAGTTTCTTCATCAAAACCGTTATCGCCCCACAAGTGGCAGCCTTTGAGTCCATGATGTAATCCATGTCGCGCTGTGTTATCACTATCTCTCTGCCAATCGCCGTCTTCTCAGCAGGGACTACAACATACTCCAGTCCGTCCCGTCCTCTTCTAACAAGTGGCGTTCGTCCCGTCACTATTTTCCCTGCGAAATCTAGGATGCCAACGGAAAACATTTCTGCCGCGACATCAATTATGCCTGAGCCGCAGATGCCCTTTGGAAGCGTATCCCCGATAACGGTGTACTCTGCCTCAAGAGATTCGGGATCAATTTTAACGTGTTCTATTCCGCCGCGCATTGCCCGCATTCCAAATTTGATGCCTTCTCCTTCGAAAGCGGGTCCGGATGCGCAGGAGCAGGAAACGAGCCAATTCTTGTTGCCGAAGATGATTTCTCCGTTTGTTCCCATATCGACCAGAAGTGACACTTCGTCAGATTCGTACATGCCGGAAGCTAGCACGTCGCCAACGGCGTCCCCTCCAAGGAATCGACTCACGTTGGGAAGACAATAGACATAAGCCTCAGGGTTTGCGTGGATTCCAATAATCCCAGATTTTCTGATGATGGGACTTCTGGGAACTTCCACGTTCGCCGTGCCAAGATATGTTGGGTCCATCCCCGCCAAGAGATGGTTCATAACCGTGTTTCCGCCCACGCAAACGTCCGTGATTTCTTCATTTTTTACTCCAACTCTGGATGTAAGCCTATCTGCCATATCGTTTATGCTTTTGACTACCTCTATTTGGAGCTTCCGCAGTCCTTCAGGTTCACCTGCGAATGCGATCCTTGGGATAAGTTCTTCGCCGTAGGTGATCTGTCTGTTCAACCCAGACTCTCTGCCTAGAATCTTCCCGCTTATCAGGTCAACAAGCAGCAGAGCGATGGTTGTTGTTCCAACATCGATGGCGAGACCGTAGTTTGAACTGGTTCTGTTGCCTAGTTCGACATTGATGATTTCAGGATAGTTGTTCGTCCTAGTCAAGGTTGCGGTTATCGGTTCTTCATGTTCCATTGAAAGAAGCCTGTTGTAGACTTCGTTGTCCATTTTTGGCGTTGGACCTGAGTAGTCCTCAAGTCTAACCGAGCGATGTAAAAGCATTTGCTCATATTCTCGGAAGGGCGATACCTTCACTAGATATTTTCTCGACGCTGGATCAAGTCTGTCCAAGGTCATCTTCATGCTGAGCAGTATCTTGGGGCGGACAATTCGGCTTTCAACTGGAATTATGAACTCGCTGTCGCTTATGACGCGAGTTTGACAAGCGAGACGGTAGCCCTCGGAGATCAGCTGAGGAGAGAGATGCTTCTTATGGCTGGTCGACAGACTGGAGACTTCGCCTTTTTTGAGAATCACCTTACATTTTCCACAGTCGCCTTTTCCACCGCAGATACTTTCGATCTTTACGCCAGCCTCTCTGATTGCATCTAGCAGTATCGTCCCCCGCTTTACCTCGACCTCCCTATTCATCGGGTCGAAGAAGATTTTTACGAGGTCTCCCATTTCCTGCAACTCTCAACATGCTGTTGTTCGGGGTTTTCGCCGTCGTTAAAGTTCAAGTCAGTTCCCTCTTCAATTTTATGAAGGAAGTCTTTATTTCTTTCTTATTCTTTTTGGGGTGGCGCGTTCTGGTGGTTCAAGGGTTTAGCTTACAAGCAGACGTTTCCAAAACTCACCGCTTTTCTTCGTTGCTTCCCAGACAAGTATGGTGACGAGCGAGACGAAAAGCATCGACTGAACGACTATTGTTGCTAGTTGCCAGTTGCCGATAAGCACAAGCGCATCAAAGGATTCGTTCATGAACGGATACAGTGTAGGATTGTATTCATGATGTAATGAATCGACTAGTACATGGAGCATGCCCCCGACGAAACATGCAACGATCAGTCCTTTGGAAAAGTGGCACTCCTTCTCTATCGTCTTCTTGTCCATTCCAAACATACTCGAAACTACTACTGAGTAAGCGTAAACGGTGAACATCACAGACAACGCTGTGCCGAAAGTTGCAACACCAAGTAAGCTGTGAAGGAAACCTCTCGCGTGAGAGTTGCCAATGAACAGATAAATTAAGCTCTCTGTGTCTGGCATCATGGAACTGACGATAAGTGCTGGAAGGCTTAGGCTTTTCTTCCATTTGCCGATCAGATAGGCAACACCATAATGGAGGGGAGTGAGAGGCATTACAGATTCTTTCCTATCTGTGTCTTTCTGCAAACCTCTTGTAGAGTGCCCTTAACTCCATGGCTTTTTCTTCGCTTTCCTCCAACTTCAGCTCTTCACACTCGTAACCCAGCATTTCCCTCATTATTTTAACAGACTTTTCGGTGAAGACCACTGTTCCATCATTCTTTATCTCTTCTATGCCGTCGAACTTCTGCGCCTCCTCATTAATCCTTATCGCTTCCTCGAGGCTCAGTTCTTCTGGCAAAACAACTTCCGCCCCCTTCGCGCTCAACCGGACGGGGTATCCTCCTGGCAATCCGTTTGGTCCTGGAGCGTGAGTTAGCTCCCCAGTATCGTTTAGGATAGCAAGTATGTTTTTCACGGCTGAGGACGCTACCTGTTGATCGCTCTGGTTTCCGGGCGGTGTTGGCAAGGGCTCAGAAAGTATTTTCTCAGGGTCAAGTTCATGGGTCATGTTCTTGTTGCCTACGAGAATTTTTAGGAAGTATGGCGCGCCTCCTGTGGTGCCGAAGTCTTCGACGAGGACGTCGTGAACGTGATGGCCGACCATGAAGACTGAGATGTTGCGCATGGGCACCCCCAGTTTCTCGCTTACCACCTTCTTTATCCTGGGTATGAGGAGGTCAAAGTTGCCTATTCCAACTGTCGGAGCCAAGCCTACCTTCCCTAAGACCGGGTGCACGGCGTCTGGAAAGGATGAACTCACAACGTGAGCCTTTATTCCAGCCTTCCTAACCGCCATCATCAGCTTGTGGGTTAGGGTTAAATGCATGGGCAGCCAGGGGCCGAGGCCGGCGCCTAAAAGCTTCTCGTGCACCTTTTCTGGGAGCAGACCGATTACCCACCAAGACTGCAACGTGGTGGCGTTGAATACTAGATCGGGTTTCTCCTCCCTCAATATGTTGGCGGTTCCCTCCACATCGTTCAAGTCAACTTTTCGGAATATGATACTCGGATAGAAGCCTTGGTTAACAGCCCCTAAAATCGCGTTGTTGGTTTTACAGACTCCCCAGTCCTCGTTTACATCTGCCGCAACTATCCTGTCCACTCCGGGTGTGCGAGCGAGAAACTCCAACACATGCCCGCCAAGACTTCCTAAGCCGATCATCAAAATCTTGTTGCTAGCCAAAGCGATGCCCTCTTGATGAACCTAGACTGCTTCACAAATATAATTTTCTCCACTTCGAAAAAGTTGGGCAAAGAGCTTTACTCAATGCTTCTTAATCGATACGAGCGCCCTTGTGGCTGTGGCGGATGCGCGTGTTATGGCATCGGCTATGTTCATTGGTTCCTGCACTGCTCCTGCCAAAAATACTCCCTTGATGGGTGTCTCGTTCGCTGCAAGTTGGGGGTGGGCTTCTTTGAAGAAACCGTCCTCGTTAAGTGGTATCTTGAGCTTTTCTTGGAGACCGACTTCAGGCTCTAGTGCTGCTTCTAAAACGATTAAATCAGTTGTTATGGAGAGGAGTTTGGAGGTTGCTTGGTCATAAACGTCGATGGTTAATGATCCGTCTGGAAGCTCTCTGATCTCAGATGGTTCGCCGTGAATGAAGTTAACCCCTGATTCTCTGACCTTTCGATAGAATTCTTCTGCCTTCCTACCGACTGCTCGCATGTCTGTGTAGCAAACGTAGGCTTCCACTTCACTTCCATACTGGTTCTTTAATAGATAGGCGTGTTTCAGAGCATTTGGGCATCCAACCCTGCAACAGTAGCCATGGTTTCGCTCATCCCTCGAACCTACACATAGCATGTACGCCACACTTCTCGGCTTTTCCTTGTTGTCAATTCTCACGATTTTTCCCTGTGTAGGTCCATTTGGGCTGCACAATCTTTCGTATTCCATTCCTGTTATCACGTTTCTGTAAACACCATACTTGTACTGACCCTTTCTTGTGGCATCGTAGGGTTTGAAGCCTGTTGCAACGACAATAACGTCTACGTCAAGTGTTTCTTCTTCTGCCTTTTGCTCGAAGACAACGGCGTTTTCTGGGCAAACATCTCTGCAAGCATGACATGAACCGTCCTTGAAGTATAGACAATGCTCTGGATCAATCAGGTATTTGGGTGGAACAGGATGTGGAGAAGGGAGGTAGATTGTCTTCCTAAAGCCGAGCCCCATTTCATAGTCCTTAGGAACGTTAACTGGACACACTTTTTCACATTCACCGCAAGCCGTACATTTCTCATTCACGTATCTCGCTTTCTTTGACACGTTGACTTTGAAGTTGCCCACAGAACCCTCAACCTTTTCAATTTCAGAATAGGGGAGAACCTTGATATTCGAGTGTTTGGTAACGCTTTGAAGCAGTTGTTTCGTCAATTCTTCGGCGCTCTCTAATGTTGGAAATATTCTGCAGAGTAATGAAGCGTGACCTCCTAAGCGGGGTTTCACCTCGACCAAAAAAACGTTAAAACCAACTCTCGCCAAGTCCAGGGCGGCTTGAAGCCCAGCGATTCCTCCGCCAACTACCATTGCTGAATGGTTATCCGCCATCTATTATCGACTCCATAGCAGACAGTTTGGGTTAAGAAATCTTTTCACGCCCTTTATAACAATACCTATAAGTTCTAGTTCTCATACGTTTGAAAAGATATGACCATAACAGATCTGATGACAACAAAGAAGCCTGATTCTAAGCTTCGTCTAAAGGTTTTAGAAAAAGTTGGTGAGCACAAGCCCTACAACTGTTTTCAATGTATCCGATGCACAAGCGGATGCCCGGCAATGAAAATGTTGGAAATCAAGCCCCACGAAATCGTAAACCTAGTCAAGCTTGGTTTCATTGAGGATGTGGTCAACTCCGGCATTATATGGGCTTGTGCCATGTGCCTAAAATGTAAGGAGAGATGTCCCCAAGAAGTAGCGCCTATAGACCTAATTCTTGCGTTGAGAAACCTAGCTGTGGAGACAGAGGCCAAAGTCCCAGAGGGCCATCTACAAAACGTAAGCATGATCCTTGAAACTGGATTCATTCTAACACCACGGGAAGCCATAACGCGCAAGCTGGAGAAATTCAGTCGTGACAAGCTGGAGCTGCCTAAACTTCCGAAGCCAAGCGAGAAATTCAAAGCCACGTTCCTAAAGGCTTTGGAAACTTCTTAGAGGTGTCATAATTGAGGACGGCGGTTTACTGGGGCTGCGTTATTCCGAATGCACAGTTTGCATACGAGTTGTCTGTTAGGGAGGTCTTGCCAAGGCTCGGAGTGGAACTTGTTGATCTAGAAGGAGTTTCATGCTGTGGAGTTCCTGTTATGAGCGTGAACATGAACGCCTTTCTTTATCTAGCGACGAGAAACCTCGCTATTGCAGAGAAAACTGGCCTGAAGGATCTGCTCGTTTTATGCACCGGCTGTCATCTTTCCTTTTCCGAAGCCATGCATTATCTGAGCCAAGATGAAAAGTTGCGGGAGAGGATAGACTCTCTTTTGAGAGAAGAGGGACTCGAATACAAGGGTTCCATTCGCATGTGGTACATCACCGATCTGCTATACAACATCGTAAAAAAGGAGATCATACAAAAGTCGAGAAAAAAGACGCTTGAAAGATTGAGATTGGCTTCTCATTATGGGTGTCACCTTATCAGGCCAAGCAGTATCGGAAGGGTTGATGACCCTGAAAACCCTCGGAAGCTGGACGAGTTGATTGAGTGGTTGGGGGCGAGAAGCGAGGCATACCCAGAGAAGCTGGACTGCTGTGGAGCCCTACTCCTCTGGTCACATCACGACGCCGCCTTCACCTTTGCAGGGCTGAAACTAAAAGCGATTCAAGACCGTGGCTTTGATGGACTGGTTGTCACTTGTCCAGCGTGCCACATGATGTTTGATGAAAGACAGAAAGCCGTTGCGTCTACTGTGGGGAGCAAACTTGACCTTCCAGTCTTATACTACACTCAGCTGTTGGGAATCGCCATGGGAATTGAAGAAGAAAAACTGGGTTTACATCTTAATCGAAGTCCTGTAGATAAGCTCTTAGAAAAGATAGGCTATTGACAATCTTTTATTGTGCGCGCATTAGAGCTTGCAGCCGTGTTTGGTTTGCTCTTCTAGTCTCTCTAGAGTAGGAGGAGGAGGGCTATATATAGCCTCAACATTATTTGTGACACAAATCACGCAACACAATCTCTTTTTCGTGCACGCTCGCAAATTATTCTTAATGTATAAAATAAGTTTTATATTCGCAGAGTGCGCATAGACTACAAAACTGGACTTCCAAAAGGTGAGAAATGATGGATCCTACCTTTACAGAAGAGCAAGAGTTGATCAGAAAATCCGTGAGAGAGTGGTGCGAGAAGAACTTGCCCATAGAAAAAGTCAGAGAAATGGACACCAAACAACGAATCCCCCGAGAAATCGTCAAGGGAATGGCCGACCTAGGCATTCTCCTCCCAACAGTCCCAGAAGAACATGGCGGAGCAGGACTCGACTGGGTAACCGCCTGCATCATAGCTGAAGAAGTTGGATACGCAGACGTCACCATAGCAATCCCAGCAGGCTTTTGTGTTGTTGAGGGAGGATGGGGCCACGACATTGACAAGTATTGCTCAGAGAAAGTTAGGAAAAAGTATATTCAACCTGCGATAAAAGGCGAAAAATTCGTAGGTATCGCAACAACTGAACCTGGAGGCGGCTCCGACGTTGCCGCGTTCAAATGCACAGCCAGAAAGGAAAGAGACGAATGGATACTTAATGGAGAAAAGGCCTATATCAGCGGCACCGAAGAATGCAAAGCGTGGGGCGGCGGTTTCTGGATCCTCGTCAGATCTGGACCAGCTCCTCCTGATGCACCCCACAGAAACATGACTGGCTTCTTCCTACCATTCGACGCACCAGGAGTTGAAATATCTAAACGATACGATGACATGGGCAGAATGGCGCTTTCATGTGGAGCTTTCACAATGAAGGATGTTAGGTTGTCAGACGACTACGTAGTGGGAGAGGTAGATAAGGGATTCTACCCTACAATGGAAGGATTTGACAACGCCCGAATTCTAATATCATGCAGTGCCGTTGGAGTCGCTCAACGCGTACTTGAAATTGGTATGGAATACATCAAGCAACGCAAAGCTTTCGGCCGCCCCATAGGTAAATTCGAAGGAATCCAGTTTGAGCTGGCTGACCTCTACGCAAAAAACGAGGCGATAAGGGCGTTATGCTACAAGGTAGCATGGATGTTTGATCAACGCGAGAAAGGGAAGATAAAGCCTCTTGAAATTGCTAAGTGGGTTTCCTACTGCAAGCTAATGGCTCCTTGGCATGCGCTTAAGTGCGCCGAAACCGCCATGATATGGCTTGGAGCTTGGGGATACACCAAAGAATGTGCCCTTGAAATGGCGTACAGGGGATTAATGTCCTACTGCATCGGAGCTGAAGGCGCCACAAACATCCAGAGAATAGTCATCGGAAGAGAACTGCTTGGAAGGGAGTTCATACCGTATAAATAATTCTCCCCCATTTCTTTTTCTCGTACAATATACAAGCTTTCCAGAATTGCACACAATATGTTAACGCGAGCGACTATTCGCTTACTCTGTATGCTTCAACCTTCACACTTGTTATCTTACCTTTCAGCTCCTCAGAAATATCGATATCGTAACTCGACTCAGATACAACCTTGACCTTTTTAAATCCCGCTCTTCTTATCGTGTCTAAGTATTCATTTTTTTCTAAAGCTCCTGCAATGCATCCTGCCCATGCGTCGAAGCTTTTCTTTATTCTTTCGGGCAATTCCCCTTCAGTGACAAGATCAGAAATCATAATCTTCCCACCAGCTTTCAACACTCTATAGGCTTCGCGAAACACTTTTTCTTTGTCTATGGATAGGTTGATTACACAGTTGCTGATGATGACATCGACCGAGCTATCCTCAACTGGGAGATTCTCTATTTCACCTAGCCTGAACTCTACGTTTGCGTAGCCATATTTCTTTGCAGCAGATTCTGCTCTCTTAATCATTTCTTTTGTCATGTCAACTCCAATGACTTTTCCTTTAGGTCCAACTTTTTTGGCTGCAAGAAAAACATCGATTCCGCCACCAGAACCCAAGTCGAGAATGGTGTTTCCTTCCTTCAAGGTGGCTAACGCAACGGGATTTCCGCATCCCAAACCCATGTTAGAAGCTTCTGGAACATTCCGTAAATCTTCTTCAGAGTAACCTATTCTTTTCCCAAGCTCTATGAGAGAAGGCTCGCATTCACATGATGGGCAACAGGATACCCCTGCCTTTGCTATCTCGCTATATCTCTTCTTAACAAACTTTTTGATTTCTTTCTCTTCCATCTTTTTCGCCTCTTAACACTATTTCACATCATGAATAAAAAAGTTCAGAAATTACTTCAGTTTTTTCAAGGCAGCTGACAAAGCAGGCACCACCTCGTAGATGTCACCCACGATTTTGTAGTCGGCGATCTCAAAGATGGGTGCTTCTGAGTCTTTGTTGATGGCTACAATAATTTTGGAATCGCGTATCCCAGCTATGTGTTGGATCACTCCTGAAATGCCGCAGGCGATGTAGAGTGCTGGTTTAACTTTGTGGCCGGAGAGTCCAATCCATTCTGTGTACCATTTTCGATCTTCACATAGTGGTCTCGTGTACCCAACTAATCCACCTAGGACTTCTGCCAACTCTTCAACTATTTTAACATCTTCCTTCTTTTCGATCCCACGTCCGCAAGCAACGATTACCTTTGCCTCTTCCAACTTGACCTCTGCTGCTTCTATTTCTTTCCT
>Ga0315312_1003224_pt1 | contig 10636 bp, 13 predicted proteins | sample TDP7_MG_FD_203629 | JGI IMG/M metagenome (GOLD analysis project Ga0315312, IMG submission 203629) | Freshwater sediment microbial communities from Lake Towuti, South Sulawesi, Indonesia - TDP7 | ecosystem: Environmental > Aquatic > Freshwater > Lake > Sediment | place: Indonesia: South Sulawesi... | reverse complement strand
AGCAATCTTGAACATGCTTTGTAAGCTTCACTCGCTTCCGCCAAGGCTTTCGCAGCATGCGCTTTCGTGAACAACTCTGTCGACGGGACGAGTCTAAGCTCATCACCATACATAGCTGGCTCCCTCATCTCGGATAATGCTCTGCTGATCTTCGCGAAATCTTCGACTCTAAACCAGTTTGGGAACCTTTTCCTCGCCAGCAGCAAGACGCGGCTCACGTCATGTTTCTTCGGATACTCGACGCCCACAAGGCGTAAAGCGGCCTTCAGGCTGAGCTCGACGCATTCTTGAGAGCTCCTTACAGTATACGCGTAACCCTTCCACTTGATACTCATCGCGGCGGCTTTCAACCTCAATTGAGCTTGTTGGAGCATTGAGGATGCCATATGTGTGGTCTTCATATGGCGACCACTTCACCGAACTTGATGTTTGGCTTTAGGTCCCAGTACCATTCTTGAGGAGATATGAAGATCCTTTTCGCTCCAAGCCTCTCCAGGTTAGCCTTGAACCGGTCAGCTGCATCGCGGAAGAAGCCGTCATCTAGGAGCTCGACCCCATCCTCAACTATGTCCAAAAGTATCGGAGGAGATGCCTTGACCTCCTCAGGGTTCATCGGCAGAAAGGATATGTGCGTATCTATCCCATGCTTGTAAAGCCAGCTTAACTCTTCCTCAACTCTCTCAGCGAACTCAACCTCCGTCAGCAACTCTATTCTCTCACCGAAAGAGGCTTCCGAATCGAAGACTACCAGGAGGTCGATGTCGCTATCTGAACGAGCTAAACCCCTAGCCGCCGAACCGTGCAGAACAATGCTTCTCAAGCCTGGCACTTTTCTGAAGAGCTCGTAGGTTAATGAACCTAAGAGCCTCGCATAAACGCCTTGCCTAATCTTCTCGATATTCAACAACTTACCTGCGGAGATTAAGACCATAACATCAGGATCGCAAATCCGATAGAGCCTACGCCTGCCCAATCGACCGTGTACATATAAGAAGCCGGCCCTACGCAGACTACTCAGAGCAACTTTAGCCGAGCCCTCGGACTTAACCAATTTCCTAACGTCATGAAAGGTGAAGAGCTCAGAGCGATACTTGATGTATAGGGCTGAGTAGAGTTGCCAAAGCCACGACTGGAGGGACATAGGTAAGTCAGTGGTTAACCTAAAATAAAAAGGCTTCCGTAGTGAACGGGATTCCAAGAAGACGGCCGCTCTAGCGAGATAGCCGATGTTTTTTGCTTACGGGTTGAGGCTGACTCCACCAAGCTTCTCAAGCGACAACCAAGCCAAATGATAAGCTATATTACAAGGATAAATCATCTACCGTTGCGAGGAACGAAGCGTTGAAGCCCAAAGACGCAGGCCTCCAACGACATCTCGAAGCCGCTACCCGAAGTGGCCTGTAGACCGACATTCTTTCACATCTTCGATAAGCTAGCTGAACTTGAAGGCATACGAAGGATGATCATCAGCACAAACCTGAGATTCAAACAGCTATAAATACGAGTAAGATACATCTTACTCCGTGGGAAGAATGGCGTTGGAGCTGACAAGGCTTTCAGGGAAAGGTCAGATCGTGATCCCGACCGAGATGCGGAGGAGGATGGGGTTGAGCGAGGGAACGAAGTTTCTTGTTATCGGGCTTGAGGATACTATAATTCTGAGGAAGCTTCAGGTATCTGAAGAGAAGCTGAGACTTAAACAGCTGCTCGCGGAGGCAAGGGTTTCCGCGAAGAAACACGGGCTCTCCGAAAGAGAGATCGAGAGACTGGTACATGCCGTTAGAAAGGTAAGCGAATGAGAATAACGCTCGACACGAATGTACTGGTCTCCGCGTTCATCTCAAAGACGGGTCATTCTGCAAGAGTTCTCGACATCGTTTTGACACTTGAAGACTTAGAGCTTGTTCTCTCCGAGGAGATAATCCAGGAATTCATTCGCGTGATGTCAAGGGACGAGCTACTCGTCAGATTCGACTACTCTCCCGCTAATGTCGAAGAACGGGCGAATCTGATTAGGAAGTCAGCTCGAATAGTGAGCTTGAAGTCCAAGTTCAAAATTGTCAGAGAAGATCCGACAGACAATGTCGTTCTGAACACAGCCCACGACGGGAAATGTGAGTTCATAGTCAGCGGAGATCACCACCTCCTCGACCTCAAAACATTCAAGGGAATCAGCGTCTTTACGCCAAGACAGATGCTCGACCTGTTATCCAAGAGATTTGGAAGATTCGTTTTGAGTAAGGCCAAGCGGGGAACGAGGGATAGGTAAAGCGTTGAAGGCGAGAATGGTCGAGATCCCTCTGAAGGAATTCATAGCCCAGAGGGCTAAGGCGGAGAACCCCCACAGTGTAAAAGATCTCTTTGAAATCGTGAAGAAGAAGAGGCCCACGTTGGCTGAAGAGGAGTTTATCCAAAGCATCAAAGAGTTAAAGGAGACCGGAACACTGGAGCTTGAGCCGCCTACGCCGAAGGTTGATTCATACTCAGCTTACCTTATGCTCCGCGATGAGAACGCCTGGTTCTACCTAGTTGTCTCGGCTGCGCTAGCAACTATACTGGCCATCTACATTCTACCAAGTACATATCCAATCGTCATATTCAGATGGATCTTAGGGTCTGTATTCGTCCTCTTCCTACCAGGATACGTCACCGTTCAAGCATTATTCGCTGGAAGGAGAGAACTTGACGACATAGAAAGATTTGCCTTGAGCGTAGGCTTAAGCCTAGCCATAACGCCACTAATGGGCCTACTTCTGAACTACACGCCGTGGGGAATAAGACTCGACCCCATAGCCCTAAGCCTATCCATATTCACACTAGGCATGGCCACAATCGGAACCATACGGAAGTATAACCTAATCTCAAGAAAAACACCAGCAGAAGCTCAAAGCACTTAACAAAGTATCCGGTATCGCCCGGCAGTTCTGCTGGTTGGCAAAAGAAACTCAGCGACCGGCGATACCTAGTGGACATGAAAGCACGTGAAGTTTCAGACAGTAAAGAATGGACTATAGTTTGGGCTTAGAGCTGTGCATCTTTGGCAAGACATCTAGTAGCGGCAACAAAGTCAAAGGAACATGCCCCACGTATCACCGAAGAGATACAATCATCTTCAAAGACTTCCACATGAAGTGGAGCGCATGAAAGGAATCGTATCCCACAGGTCGCACTCGTACTCGTCGCTGTGGGAGATAAAAGATATGTCCAAGCGACACAGTAAGATGCATGCGGGAACCATTGTGACCAAGACCCAAAACCTGACAGTCAGACTTGAGAAGGAAATAATAAAGAAGATCGAGGAAGAGGCGCAGCATGAGAAGACAGACAAGTCTAAGGTGGCAAGAAAACTGATCGCGGCGGGAATTCAGCAGATTCAGAAGGCACGTGCACTTGAAGAGTATCGGAGGGGGAGGTGCACAATCTGGAAAGCCTCAGAGAAGGCAGGGATCCCTCTCAGAGAGATGATCGAGCTACTCCGCCATGAGAAAATCCCACTACACCTTTCACCCGAGGATGTTGATCAGGCTTGGAGAGAGGCGATTGGAAAGTAGGGAACCCACCTATGTTCTGGACGCTACACCAATCATACATTTCATCAAGATAGAGAAGCTCAGCCCAAAAGGATGTGGGGTTACCTTCAAGAAGGAGAACCTTATATGCGTCAGTCCTGCTAAATGAGGCGGGAAGATGTAAATGGGCTACGTGAAGGTTGCGGCGAAGATATATAATCCAGCGGATAGGTCTAAGCCCATACATCTAGAGCTTTTGGCGGATACCGGAGCTATCTATACAGCTATTCCAAGAAGCTTACTCGAAAAGATAAATGTAAAGCCAACATCCAAAAGGAGATTCAAGCTCGCTGATGGGAGAGTGGAGCGTTACCCTACGGGTGAGGCTTACGTAGAGGTAGCGGGTGAAGGTGCGACGTCAATTATCGCTTTCCTCCCTGAGGGTTCAACACCCCTACTAGGCGTCACCACTTTGGAGCTCCTAGGATTGCAAGTCGACCCAACGACAGGCGAACTCAAACCTCTCGAACTTCTACTTCTTCAAGCAACACCCGCTCACGCCTAGACCTGCTCTGAACGCTTCAGGGCGATACTCTTAGCGACTTTGTAAAGGCAGGACTCATTTGAACCGATCCTTCTGGGGCATTTTTGGGCTGGCTTGAGGTCTATAAAGATTGAGTGGGTTGGTCCTCGATGTCTTAAGCCCGGTATCAAAAGGTCAACATCAGAAATAACAGAAGCTACGAATAGTAGAGGAATGTTTATGTTGACGTCTAGAAGCTTGGATGTTGCTTTCCCTATTACGTATCCTAAGGCTAGGTGGCCGACTGCATACGTGTCTTGTTCCTCTTCATGTTTGTGCGTTTACTCACATCTCCGAGGTCATAAGATCAAGCGTTTTGCTATGTAACAAATGTACACCGATATGGAGCAGACTCTCTCTTGACTCAGGGATATGATCTTCACAAGGCTCTCAGAAGATTTTCCAGTTCATCTCAAAAGATGAAGAATCTCTGGGCATACGCCTTCCTTTGGAGCGGTGCAGTAAGCCTTTTCTTCGGCTTTTTGTTTGCGGTGAACGCATTAAAGATAGGCTTTTTCCTGCAATATCCGAGAACGATCCACGTCAACATGTTTTCTCCAAGTGTTGATCTACACATTTGGTTTGGATCTATCTTCATCTTTATGGCTCTCTCATTCATTCTCAGGTATTTTGGACTTAGAATACGAATCGCTTACTTTGGAATCGCTGTTTCCACTATTCTTCTCGGATTCTTGCTACTTTCACTGGATGTCAACCATTTATCCTTCATGACGGGGGGCAGGACTATTGGAACACTTCTTGTCTTTCTTGGCGGGCTAATGCATTTGACTTTTCACGTCGCTAGTTGGAATCGGGCATTTTCAGTTTCGGGTAAGACTGCGATCATGATCACTATTGTCTACATCTCCAGCTTAGTTATACCGATCGAATTCTCAGCCTCGACGTTCTGGATACTTTCCGCTTTCAACCCGGCAAACACAATAGGGAAAGAGAAAGCCTTACTAGAGCTTCAACTGTCCTACTTGCCTTATTCAATTCTTCCGCTACTGTATCTCGCGTTCCTTTTCTCCTGGGTCTGGGCGCCAGTCCTGTTCTTTCTCATCAGTAGATTTGGGAAAAAGCGGTTTTACGAAAGATTCTCTCAGCTACGATCTGTCGTTCCCCTTATCTCCTCGGGTCAGAAAGACTCACCCTCAGGAGAGATGACTGTCAAGCCGCGTAGAATCGGATCAAAGATCATACTATTCTCCTCACTGCTTATCGGGGTTTTCATGGCATACTACCCGTACTTCCACGGTCCAAGTTGGCTCGTCGGCACAGATACATATTGGAGATATCTCGACCCACTTCAGAAAATAGTGGAAAGCGAAAACAGTTGGACAACTGCACTCCAAGAGAGACATCCGGCCTACCTACTTATTCTGCTTGGTTTAAAGACAATAACGTCCGCCTCGAGTTTCCTCGTCGTTAAGTTTATGCCGATGGCGTCGGTTCTGCTCTTGGCTCTAGCAACCTTTTGGCTTGTAAAGGTCGGCACGAAGAATGAATATCTAGCTTCCTTGGCTTCCGTTTTCTCAGTCTTGTCGATCACCACTACCGAAGGAGTTTACACCGGCATTCTCGCAAACTGGTTTACATTGATCCTCTGGACCCTATTTTTCGTTTTCTTCTTGAAAGTCTCGGAAAACAGGGTTCTCCAGGAGAAATCTTCAAAAGCGCAGTTGCGGTACTTCTTGATTCTTTCGGTTTTGTCTCTAGGAATTCTTTTTGTTCACCCTTGGACATGGGGAGTGTTCTTGGGGGTTTTCATTTGTCATGTAGGCTTAACCGTTCTTCGCGATAGATCGGTTGGCTGGAAAACTGGTGTTATGGCGGTACTTATCCTGCTCATAAATGGAGGAGCGGTGATTCTCAGTGTCTTGTTGTTACCTAACATCCAAGGATGGCGGCTAGTCAACACGTTTCTACTGTACGGAGAAAACTTTCAGCATCTTGGCAGCCTCTTATGGTTTTGGGACGTTCTAAACTTTCTCGTCAGGGTTTGGAGCGTTTTCCTCAGCCCCGTCACCCTCATCCTAGCCGTGGTTGGAATGGTGTTTATGATGTCTAGAAGACGGGGAATTGAAAACCTGATTATTTCGTGGACAGCGGTCGCTTCTATCGGCTCAATCCTCGCAGCGCCGCTTGGCTACGGGCCCTCATGGGGGTCCTCCCTTGCAACACACACAGAGCTTATCCGTATGCTCTTTATCACTCCTTTCCAGATACCAGCAGCGATAGGATTATACTATATTGCGAATATGGTCCAACACTCGCTATCGCGCAGCAGCGATGAAAAATCGATGAAGCACGGTGCCGCCTCTTCATCTTGGTCAGCCTTAACTCTTCTCATGTTTCATTACGCGATCATCACCGGGCTTCTTTTGACCGGCCACTCGGTTTTGGGGTTGATTTCTCTCCTCATTTTGAATTTCGCAGTTGTTACGGTTCTAGTATCCTCCTCTAGGGACCGCCTACAGGTATACGTGGCTTCGCTTATCACTTTGCTCGTATTATTCTCGTTGGTCAACGGCTGCTTCAGAGGGTTGTTCTCGTTGCTGACAGACCCTAACTATTATCGACCGAGTTAAGTCTTGGTTCATCGTCGCAAGTTTTTTAAATTATGAAGATGCCTTTTGTGAAGATTGTAAGGAGATACTGAAGATCGTGAAGATGAACAATCGGTCTGTAGTCTTGCTTGCGCTTTGTCTCGCATTGTCAACATTAGCAGTGATGCCGATGGTTTATGGTGCGGCAGAGGGCAATCTCTACGTCGTATATATGGACGCTCGCCCGGAGAACGTTGCAGTTGGAGATAAGGTCACAGTCTTCTTCAGCGTCATCTACTACATAGAAACCCTATATTGCGGAAACATCAGCATGCCCGCAGTCGGCCTAAAGACAGCGTCCTTCCAACTCTCCAGCGCGACCGCATCGATAACCTTGAGTGATGTCCCAATCTATCCAACGCAGAGAGAAGGACAGTACACTACTACCCTTGAGATCAAGCCTGACTACCCAACGGGAAAGATTACAGTCTACGTTGACGAAAAAAGTCTCAGCATAGTGATCGAAGATGTACATTACTCTGGCCCTCCCCTGCCCGTGAGTTCCATTGAAACGGACGATCAAAGCGACTACTCGATAGTTGATGTATCAACTCCTACCCCTACGCCGACGCCAACCCCAGGTCTTCTACCCAGCGGATGGGCTTTCCCACTTATCATCATCATCCTGGTGATAGGAGCAATCCTGGTTTATTTTGGCTTCAAAATCTCCAGGAAGCCCCATACTTCAGAGTAGCCTTAGACGAAGAAGGCTCAGCCATCCAAGTGTCCGCTGCGACTCAAAAGACGCCTACTAAAGCATTCAGTATCGTCCGGTAGTCCTGCTGGTCTACAGAAACCCAGCGACCGACGATACCTATTGTCGAGGATGATGCCTTAACACAAACGCTGGCGAAGTTTTAATATTGGATGCCACTCTTGCTAAGAGAGGGAGTACTATTGAGGTTCGCTGTTGTGGTTGAAAGGGATGAGGATGGATATTACATCGCCTCAGTCCCAGAATTGCCAGGCTGCCACACTCAAGCCAAAACACTTGATGAGCTGGCAAGCAGGATTAAGGAAGCAGCGGAGCTATACTTGGAGACTGAAGGCATCAAAGCTGAGGGCAAAATTGAACTCGTTGGAGTCCAATTCATAGAGGTCCCCGTCAAGTGAGCTTGAGACCTTTACCGGCTAAGAAGATCGTCAAGATTCTGAACAAGATAGGGTTCGAAACTGTAAGGCAAAAGGGTAGCCATCTCATTCTCAAACACCCAGACGGAAGGGTAACCGTGGTTCCAGTTCACCCCGGAGAGCAGATCGGCACAGGACTATTATCAAAGATAATAAAGGACGCGAAACTAACAAGAGAAGAGTTTCTCAAGCTGCTAGAAGAAGCGTAATCAAGGCTAGAGGAAGATCGGCGGCCTCCCCCAGCCATCGATGAGTTGATGCGCCTTCCCAAGACTTGGAAGCACTCCGAGACGTAAGATAGCTGCCGTGCGATCTGAATGAAGAATTCTCGAATACTGTCGTCTGCTTTAGCTGCCGAATTTAAAGGCAAAGATAAAAGCATTGAAGAAAAATTGAATATGATGGCGAATATGGAACCGGAAGAAATACGGAATATAGTTGCCCCTCTGCTGAAACGTTATGATGTTAAGAGAACGGCGATTTTCGGCTCTTTCGTGAGGGGAGAACAAAAGGAAGATAGCGACTTAGATATTCTTGCCGAGTTTGAAGGAAAGAAAAGTTTGCTTGACCTTGCAGGGCTGAAAATAAAATTGGAGGAAGTCTTGGGGAGAAAAGTTGACGTTTTGACTTACAATTCTTTACAGCCTCTCCTCAGAGATAGGATTTTGCAAAAGCAAAAAGTGATTTTATCTTGGAGAGTATAGAAGAATAGCGTGTTATGTCTAATGAAAAAACTCCACTTGCAACGGAGTTTCAACCGAAAGCAGGCTGAATGTGGATTGTCTATCGCCCCAAGCTGGAAACATAGCCGGAAAAAATATGTCATTCGTAAGACCGATTATCTAGGCGTGAAACAGCTAGCGCGACACGTTGGAATGTGAAGGCGGTGTTATGCCAGCGAGCTACTCGAAGATCATCGTGACCGGTGGAGCTGGATTCATAGGTAGCCATATAGTCGATAGAATTCTGAACCAAGGCTGTCAAGTGGTAGCCATCGACGATCTATCCCAAGGGAGACTTGAGAACATATCTGGACACTTAAACGACAAGAATTTCAAATTCATAAAGGCTGACATCCGAGACTCTGATAAAATCAACAAGATCGTTAAAGACGCGGATGCGATACTCCATCAAGCTGCTGTCGTAAGCGTCACCAGATCGCTTGAAGACCCAGCCTACACCAATGATGTCAATGTAGCAGGAACATTAAACCTACTTAAGGCGTCCCTCGACTCAAAAGTCAAGAAGTTCATCTACGCTTCATCATGCGCCGTATATGGCGACGCGGAAGCGCCTCACCAAAGCGAAGAGACCAAAACCTTCCCTAAATCTCCATATGCCGCTTCAAAGGTCGCAGCTGAGAATTACTGCAAGACCTACAATAGGCTATACGGATTGGAGGCAGTCATCTTAAGATACTTCAATGTCTACGGCCCAAGACAATCTTACGGCCCGTATAGCGGGGTCATAATGAAATTCATTGATCGCCTCATTAGGGGAGAATCGCCAGTCATACATGGCGATGGAGAACAGACAAGAGACTTCGTAAATGTAAGCGACATAGTAGAAGCCAATATGTTAGCTCTAGAAAGAACTAGCGTTTCAAGCGAACCAATCAACATAGGGACTGGAACAGCAACCTCGATAAAAGATCTAGCGAACCTCCTCATCGATATCACGGGCAGAATAGACTTGAAACCTGCCTTCGATCAACCGCGAACCGGAGACATCAAACATAGTTGCGCAGATATCAGCAAAGCAAGAAGAGTCCTCGGCTACGGGCCCAGGGTTCTGCTCAGAGAAGGACTCGTAAAATTGCTAGCTTTCACCAAGAGCCAAATCTCAGCTTGAAATTCTCCGTGTCCGGAATCGAGAGGCTATTCTCCACAATCTTCCTCTTCTCGTCAGCCATCCGAGAATGGTGCCTCAGCTCATAATACTCTTTCAAGAACTCCAGCCCCTTATCAGTCGCTGAGTAGAAGGAGCCGCCTTCACCGACTTTTATTAGATTTGCTTGCTGAAGCAGCTGCAGATACTTCATCAGCAACTCAAAGCTCAAGTTAGCTTGATACATTATGTTCGTCTTCCTAGTATCGTTCCTGCAGATCTCTAGAATATCCGCAACAATCTCAACCTTATGACGGTTCGTCCGAAACTTCCCCAAACAAGCATCCTAGTACCCGAGAGCAACTCAGGCACTCATATATCAACAAGAACAGAAGAAAAGGACTTGTGAAAGAGGCTTCTAGAAAGCTATTCTAGCTCCATCTTGAACAGGAGAATGGGTCTCGTGAAAGAAGCGTTTCCAAAATCATGGCCAAGACATGCGGCGACATCGCACCGTCTTGCAGCATCAAGGACGAAGAGTTCGGTGCAACTCTGACAAAACCATACCGTACAAGAAACGCTATCACCTCATCAACGACCCCCTGAGGGAGACCGGTCTTGCCAGCCAATTCCGTTAATCGAAGACCTTTTCTACTGACAAGACATGCCAAGATGCCGTCTAGCGCGCTGGTGTCCTTCATGATTCAACCTACCATAAACGTCTCTACCTAAGTTGGTATATGACTAGAATGTTACCAATGTTCAGAAGTCTTCGTGACAACTGCTCTATCGCCACGGATTAAACAAAGCTCTTGTTGCGTGGGCGCTTTAAGCCTGTATGAAATATTTGTGCCGACTTTTCTATAGGGTTGAACAAGTTATTGACAAATCCGTTCTCGATGGGCATGGGCAGCCCAGTCGGTTGCATGGTAGCTATGCTGAAATCAGATGCAGCCAAGGTTAAAGACGGTGCGCGT
>Ga0315312_1003222_pt1 | contig 10645 bp, 11 predicted proteins | sample TDP7_MG_FD_203629 | JGI IMG/M metagenome (GOLD analysis project Ga0315312, IMG submission 203629) | Freshwater sediment microbial communities from Lake Towuti, South Sulawesi, Indonesia - TDP7 | ecosystem: Environmental > Aquatic > Freshwater > Lake > Sediment | place: Indonesia: South Sulawesi... | reverse complement strand
CGCCGATCAGCTAAACTAATAAGTTGTGTAAGGTTTGTTTATTTAGGTGAAGGCTTTGGCTAGGAGGGCTAGAAGGCTCAGGCCCTTTGAGAGGGCAGAATGCAAAGTTTGTTCTTTGAAGGGGAGCTTTTATTGTTGGAGGCAGTGCCCATACAACGCTTGGCGTCAGCAGCAAATCGAATAACATAAGATAGTTTTTAAGTTAATGTTATTTTAAGAAACTGCGTGCAAACAATGATTCTACCTGAGGATGTCTTTCAGAAGTATCGGCGGGCCGGAAAAATCGCTGCTGAGGTTCGAGAAAAGGCGAGGAAAACAGTTCATGAGGGCATGCCAATTATCGATCTCTGCGAAAAGGTGGAAGCCTTAATTCGGGAAAGGGGGGGTCAGCCCGCTTTTCCTTGCAACGTGTCCGTTAATGAGATCGCTGCGCATTATACTGCTTCCCCTAAGGACAAACTGGTTATACCCGAGGGTTCCCTTGTGAAGATTGATCTCGGGGTTCATGTGGACGGCTACATTGCCGACACGGCTGTTACAGTGTGCTTTGATCCTGAATACGAGAATCTTGTGCATACGGCGGAAAGGGCTCTCGAAAAGGCGGTTGAAATCCTCCGCCCAGGGTTGGCGACGTCACAGTTCGGTTCGATCATTGGGAGGATGATAAAGAGTTATGGGCTCAAACCAATTTCGAACCTTACGGGGCATCTGATTGGGCGTTACCTGATACACGCAGGAAAGGCGCTTCCAAACGTTTCTCATTTTTCTTTGAAGAAAATAGAGGTGGGGGAGGTTTATGGGGTGGAGCCCTTTGTGACGGTTTCTGATGCTGTTGGCAAGGTTAAAAGCGGCTCTGAGGCGACCATCTTTCGTTTTTTAAAGCGTAAATCCCTAAGGGACCCCTATGCAAAACGGCTTTTAGATTACATTGTAAAGAATTTTCGCACCCTTCCCTTCACGGAAAGATGGCTTCAAGGAATGCTGCCAAATAACCGTCACAAAGATGCCTTCTCAAAACTCCTCTCCTCCAAGAGCTTGATGGCTTATCCCGTTTTTATAGAGGCAAGTGGAAAACCCGTAGCGCAGGCTGAGCACACCATTCTAATAGTAAGGGACGGCTGTGTTGTCTTAACATAATGCTCTTTTTGACAAAGATAAGAATAAGCCCAAAATGGAAATAATCCATATAAATTTTGTGGAGTTCTTTCCTCCAATGAGGAGGATTATGATTGAGTTCAGGCGAATCCATTGAGGGAAAACCAAAGCATAGAAACCCCACCCTGACTGATATAGCGCGCGCCCGCTACAAACTTCTAAAGGAACGCTTAAGGACGAAAAAAGTCTTGCCGGCTCATGTATATTTAGATATGGAGATGCTCAAGACCATAAGGATTCATAATGAATATTTACTGAAGATCCTGAGACGATTCGACGGTGAAAATAAAACTTAACCGATTAAACCCAAAAAAGGGTTAAATTTCGCCTTTTTCCTCCTTTACCTCGCGGTATATGGAAGCGATCATCATTTTCTCATTGCATTTCGGGCAAGGTTCAGCCTCTTTGAGAATGTAGTCACCGCGCTGGAAGTCTCGAACGTTTTTGAAGCCACATTTGTTACACATGATTGTTGTGGATACTCGGGGGGTTTCAAGGGTCATTTTCAGCATTCCCCTTCTTGTTTGAAACAGCATGTATGCTGATGCAGAAAGTCCTATGAGGCTCATCAATAAGAGGGAGTTTCCGCCTCCAGGATTTCCATTTAGATACTCAGTTACGGCTTGGAAGAGGGCGACAATCGACAAGGAGAGGACTATGAGGATTATTGCGAAGAAGATGAATGGGCTCTTTCTGGGTTTTTCTTCTTCGTTCATTTTTTCACCTACTGTCCAATGCCTATGGTGTTTCCTATACCGGCTATTATGACTGAATCACCCATTTTTGTTTGTTCTAGAATCACCCGTTTAATCCTTTCAATGGCCTTATCCGCGGCATCAATTATCTCCTTTCTCATTTGAGCGTGGGAGTCCCCAAGGCTTTCTTTAATAATTATGGCGTTCATAGGAATCTTGTGTTTTAGCAATGTTTCATCTGTCTTAAATTTTTCAACTCCTGGTCCGCCAATGGCCACTCCAACTCCTTCAGCGACTTCTCCAGGTTTTTCTCCTTCGAGCTTTTGCGCAGCATCTATGATGATTACCGTGGCGATTTTCCCATCATTTTCCTCTATTATTCGCTTTATCGCTTCCCCAGGCTTACCCACATTTCCGCCGGGCCCTTCTGCCTTTAAAACATAGGCTGTTCTTCCCTCTAGGGGCACCTTAGACACAACGACATCCTTTGCTATTCTGCTTTTTTCGTATCCATGCATTAATTTGGCGGCGACAAGTGCACCTGCTCCGTCGCCTATAGGTTGACCATCATTAAACGCTCGCAAGGCGCTCATGTAGGCCTTCGCTTCTTGCATGATAAGGGGTAACACCATTTGAACTTGCATTATGACGTAAAGGCTCATGGTTTTTTTACCGAGTAGATAGAAGTGCCTGATCACCTTGTAAATGATGTTTAGGTCAAGGGCGGCTATAAGGGTGTTTTCCAAATTGTTTATCTGGGTTTCGTCTGCCTCTGGGGCCATGAGTTTTATGTCGTCCTTGAAACGGTTTTCCATAACATCCAGCACGTGTTCAAGCTTCCAAACTATGCCTGAAGGGTCCATGCTCTCAGGCGGGTAGGCTACATACTCTAGGAACTCGTCTATCCTGGCTGTGGGGTCCTCCTTGGGTTTCCCTATTTCCTTAATGGTTGATATGGCAATTTTTCTTCCTTCGTCCTTCATGAGTTTGAGGCGAACTAAGGAGCCCTCCACATCCCTCAGCATGTTCCAAATTTGGATGCGCTGACTGTAAAAAATCATAAACACGAATAGAAGAAGCCAAGCGATCTGCATGATCCATCCGATAAGGTTGTCTTGAGATGGGAAAAGTTGCGAAACCGCTGGAACCATCAGTTTTAACACCTTCCTCAGAAGATACACATGGTTAGTAATAAACTTTGAGCCAAAAACGGAAAATCAGGGTCGACACTTTTTATGCACTGTTTTAATTGCTCCGACCTACGTGCAGCATGGGATTAAACGCGTTGCATAAGGAATTTACCGTTTGGTAGCATACCGTGGTCATTGTTCAAGTAGATATATTTCTTGTGTGCTTTCTGTTTCTTGATTTCCTCTATCATTTCCTTTAGTTCCTCCTCAGAATAGACATATGCATACCATGCTTCCCTTCCATGGAGCCTCACATAAATTGCGTCATTTACTGAAACTATGTCTCTGGGCAGTCCTGGAGCGTCAACGGAGCAAAAGGTTGCCCCGGTTTCCTTAACAGCTTCCTTTTTGTCCCACCATGATGGGTGCCTAAACTCAACTACCACAGAGTTACCCATATTTAACGCCGAGAAAAAACTTGAAATGATCTCCATGTTTTCTGTGGTTGCCATGAAGTTGGGGGGCATCTGGAAGAGCCAAAAGGCAATCTTGTCTTTTAATTCGTCAAACCGTGATTCAAATTTCCTCCACGCTGCGATGGTGTTGAACCTCAATTTCCTATAGTGGGTTATTGACCTATGAACCTTGACACTGAAATCAAAGCCTTCTGGACATTTCATCCATGTCTTAATCCAGCTTCTAGGAGGAAAGCGGTAAAAGCTGGCGTTAATTTCGACTGTTTTAAAGCCTTGTTTGCAATACCATTGAAAGGGAGTGGGCATGCCCTCGTTCCAAAAGTAACTGTATCCTGATGTCCCAACTTTAATTTTATTCACTTTTTTTCATGCTCTCATAAATGTAGGAGCACAGAAGTTTCCACCAATCTAAGAGTTTTTTTGCCTCCTTAATCCATTTGCCTGTGATTTCTGGCGTGGTTTTCATTTTTTCCGCTAATTCCTCGGCTGATGCCTTAGCTAGGTCTTCAACCGTGTTGATTCCTATGGCTTTAAGTTGCCCTTCCCTTTTTGACCCTATGCCCTTCACGTCTGCAATTTCAAGGGGGAGCTTGGCCGCTGTGACGGGGGGAGAAGGCGGATGGGGAGAAGGCGGATGGGGAGAAGGCGTCGCCCCTACTGGTTTTAACTCTTTAGTCTTCACGCTCATCCTCATCATGTACCAGCCTATGATGGCGAAAATTATGCATCCGATGATAGGAGCGGTCAAATATTGTAGTTTAGTGAGGGCAGGGATGATCCAGAACTCCCAGAATATGGTATATGAAGGGGGTTTTATTGAAAGTAAAAGCACTATTCCGAGGAGGAATAATAATGCCAAACTGAGAACTATTAGGCCGGCCCAGAAGGTGCCCGTCTTTTCCCCTTTAAACATCTTGAACATGGTTAATCCTCTAAGGTCATTTTACTTATAAAGATAAATAAATTGCGCTTACATTATATTCCATAGAAGGGGTTGCGGAAAGTCCATGAAAGTAACAGTCAAATTTTTCACGGCTCTCAGGGAAATAACCCAAAAAAGGGAGGAAGAAATAGAATTGCCTAGTACCGCCACTGTGGAAGAGCTGCTAGAAATTCTATCGAAAAAATATGGGCGAAAATTCGTGGATTACGTTTATGATGAAAAAAATAATGTGCGGTCTCACCTTCAGTTTCTGGTGAACGGGAGAAACACAACCATCCTACAGGGCTTTAAAACAAAGTTGGTGGAAGGGGACAAGGTTGCCATTATCCCCCCTGTAGGCGGAGGCTAAACCGCCACAAAACACAAACATATTTTAGTGCTATCCGGATGGCGTTCTAAGTCTAAAATCGTACTCGTACTTAATTAGCGTGTTAGCGCACCCCTCGTATAGAGGTACGCAAACAAGAAACATTTTATATCCCATGTTGACCCCTTTAAAACAATAAAACCAAGCTTGCATCAGGCTCCTTTCACCAAAAACAACGCCCTTTAAATCCCTCCAAAGATCAAAATTGTCCGCAGAACAATAAAGATTTAAAAAGACGGATCGTAAAGACATAGGTTTAGCGACAAAGGGTTAGGGGGTTTTATGGACCGACAGCACCCGGCCATAATCGGCGTTGGCAGAACCAAGTTCGGTGAGCACTATGAAACAGCACCTGAGAAGCTGATATGGGAAGCTGGACTCATGGCCGAAGACTCAGCTGGAATAGAGCGAAAAGATTTAGATGCGTGCTACCTATCAGATTACTTCCTTCAAATCACAAACAAAATCGGAATAGAAGAAGGTTTCATGTCTGAGTGGCTAGAACTACATGTTCCCATGGAAAAGATGAGGTCCTTTAGCTCAGCTCTCCTAAATGCATGTCAAGCGATCCAGTCTGGGAAATATAATATCGTTTTTGTTGGTGGAATGGAAAAGATGACCGACCGCTTGGACAAAATCAGAGACGACCTGATGCTCCTTGAAGACCCGTGGAGCTACTACGCGGGATGCACACCTGAGGCGAACCACGAACTCATGTTTAGAGAATACATCAGGAAATACAAGATTTCTGGGGAATCCCTCGAAACCCTCAACACGGCTTTGGCCCAAATAGCCGTCAAAAATCACGGTCATGCCCTCAAGAACGAGTACGCACAATATCGAAAAGCAACCACTTTAGAGGCGGTCTTTAAGGCAAGGGCTAGTGCACGCAAACCTCTGGGACTCTACGATTTGGCTCCCATTTCAGATGGTGCCACGGCTTTAATTTTGGCCAGTCCAGAAATCGCTGAGAAATGCACTAGTACACCCGTCTACATAATCAGCTCTTCTTCGGCCACTGATTACGTTACCTTTCCTTCACGAGAGGAGAGAACCGGCTTCATAGCGACAAGAATAGCCATGAAAAACGCGCTTGAAACGGCCAATTTGGGAGTAAAGGATATTCAAATGGCTGAGATTTATGATCAGTCCACACTTTTAGAAATGTTGTCCCTCGAAGACCTAGGCTTTTCTGAAATGGGAAAAGCTTGGCTTGACATCTACAACAGTTGCAAAGACTATAAGGGATATTACGAGATCAACGGCAGAAAGCTCTTTGTTAACACGAACGGCGGGCTCAAGGCTGATGGAAACCCCTTAGGCGCTACAGGCGGAGCTCAAATCTTTGAGGTTGTTAAGCAACTCAGGGGTGAAGCAGGAGATAGACAAGTGGACGAAGACTTGAGGTTTGGATGTGCCCTTGAACTTGAGGGATTCGGCACAAAGGCATACGTCCACATTTTAGGGAGGGATTGATGTGAGCAGTGAGCCGATTGAGATGAGGGTTTCCTATATTGGGGATCGCCTTAGGGGTAGCCAATGCAGCATATGCGGCAAAGAATATTTTAGGCCAAGAGATTACTGCGGAACGTGTGGAAGAAAGAGTTTCGGCAAGATGGAGAGCATCGATTTCTTCTACGATAAAGGAACTTTAGAAGTTTGCACTGTTGTTAAAGAGCCTACAAACAAATTTACAAAATTGGGCTCCTACCTTTATGGTATCGTCGCGTTTCACGAAGGAAAAACTAGGGTTCCCGGTAGGTTAACTGATCGCATTCTGGGAGAAGGCGAAGTAGACCTATCGAAGTTTGAAGGTAGGGACGTTGTTCCTAGATTTAGAAAAAGATACGCTGTAGAGCAGAGCGACTTGATTCCCACAATTTCCTTGGCATTTACGTTCGCTGACGAATATTATCCCCATCAAGACTATAGAATAGTTAAGGCGAAAAAGGAGTACGACACGCCGGGAATCGTTGGATACGGAGTATATGTCTCCAAGTTCAGAATCAAAGAGGGAATAATGGAGCGCTCCGTGCCCTTCTTAGACGAAGACGCCATCACAGCTGCCGTTGAGGCTGGAAAAATGGCCCTAATCCATTCTGGGGTGGACCCCGCCTTTGTGGGCAAGGTATACGTGGGCTCAGAGTCCAATCCCTACGCCGTCAAGCCCATTGCCTCCAAAGTAGCCCAGACTTTAAAGCTCGGCGAGGAAGAAAAGATGGACGGCGTTCAAGGCGTAGACGCTATTGACACGGAATTTGCATGCAAAGCCGCCACAAGCATGTTTAAAGACGCAGCGGCTTTAACCTACTATCCTGTCGCCTCAACGCCCTATGCAATGGTCATTGGAACAGACAACTCTCAAGCCGCTCCTCGAGATGAGCCAGGTGGAGAGTTAGACTTCTTTGTTGGCTACGGCGGTTCCGCATTTATCTTTGGCATGCAAGACATAATCGCCGAAATAGAAGGTTGGTATTCCTGCACTTCTGACACTCCGGATTTTTGGAGGAGAGACCTCGAGCCCTATCCGAGGCATGGGGGTCGATTTACAGGAGAACCGGCCTATTTCAAGCACATAGTGAAGGCGGGCAGAAAACTCATGGAGAAATTGAATCTTCAACCCAGCGACGTAGACTATTTTGTTTCTCATCAGCCAAACATTAAGTATCCCATTGACGTGGCTAAATCCTTAGGGTTCAAGGAGGAACAGTACATGCCTGGCCTGCAGGTCGCCAAGTTCGGTAACACATATTCCGGATCCTCGCCCATAGGGTTGGCTGCTGTTCTGGACAAGGCCAAGCCGGACGAGAGGGTGGTCATTGTGAGTTACGGTTCTGGGGCCGGAAGCGATGCCTATTCCCTTATAACAACCAGTCAAATAGAGGAAAAAAGACGCCTACAAAAGTTCACTGTTCAGCACCAAATTGAGAATGAATTTGTGGAACATGTGGATTACGAAACTTACAGGAAATTCAAACTTGGACTCTGATTAACATTTGTTTCTGGTTTATGGTGCCAAACGAATCTGAGGTAAAACAAATAAACATGAACGGTATAGGAGATTTGATGACGAATTGGCCTACTACGATTTCCTTAAGGTTTTATACTCCCCAGTCAAAGCATTTAGAAAAATAGTCGAAAAACCCGATTTTAAAGGACCTATCCTCATTTTGGTGCTCACCTTGCTTTCTACAGCAGGTTTTCAGTATGTTAGCTTGTCAAAAATTTACATCGAGACCTTTGTGCTTGAAGCCAAACTCATACCAGTCTCAGGACCACCCTACAATATCACTTCGGGTTTCATAAATCCTGATAGTCCGCATAAAATAAGTGTTTTCACTTTTAATTGGACAAGTGGATTAGATAACGTAACGATTTGTGGGCAGAACGCAACGGGCGGTTACGTCGAGGAGAAATTAATCGCCGCAAACGTTAGTACTTATTCCTACGTTAAGGAGAATGTAACTGTTAGTGCAAACGCTACGACCTTCTATACTACTGAGAATTTTGCAAATGTGACTAAAATTGAGTTTAGCAAGGCTGGTGACAACTCGAGCCAGTACGTGATGCTTGGAACAAGGCCAGAAAAGTATAGCAGCCTACTCGCACAAGGCGTATTAGGTAGGTTCCTGATCTCTTCTCTATTGGATACCACCATTGTTTTCTTTCTAAGATGGATGATATACGCTATTCTCTTTTGGGTGGTCCTCAAAGTGTTTCGGGAAGGAGTGGAATCGTGGAGTGGATTATTCATTGTTATAGGATATGCGTTTGTAGCAGCAATGATTTTCAGTTTGATTAAAGTACTGCTAATTTCGGCACTTCCAACGGTAAATTTACCTCTTGGGGCATGGGGGCCTCCTCTAGGAGCCACAGAGGAGGCACGGACCGCCGCCAGCAATTTAATTGGACGTGAGATAATAAATCCCATTTACCAAGAGGCGTGGTATTCCAATTGGGCGTATCAGCTGGGATTTTTCCTAGAACGTTTCCCCATATTTGATATATGGATAGTTGCACTCGCAGCGATCGCAATACACTTCTTATGTGATCTTACATGGAAAAAGGCTGTGACAATTTCTGTGATCACATACGCCATAAGGTTTCTAATAATTTTCTTCGTGGGACTCTAAGCCTTGAAAACTGAAGACTTGATAGTCAAAACGTAAGAGTTTTGATAAAAAGAATGGAGGATTGAAAATGCAATATGAGAGAAGAGAGAGACGCGAGAGAGGAAGAGGTTTCGGCCGACCGTTTCCTCCCAAGCCCGTTGAACTGGGAAAGGAGTACAATGTGGAGGTTGAAGAGACAAGCCGTCGAGGCGAGGGTATAGCCAGAATCAAGGGCTTTGTAACCTTCATTCCAAACACAAAGCCTGGGGATCGAGTGCGAATCAAAATAACAAGGATAAGTAGGCGATTTGCTGAGGCGGAAGTTGTCGGCGAAGCGGTAGCAGAGGCAGAAACTGAAACTGAGGCTGAGAATGAATAGCACTTGGCGCCCTTACAGCTTTCCTTTCGCTCATTTCGTTGCGATAGATAAGACAACCTGCGAATGTGGTATTAAATTATCTTTGCTTTATCCCCTATCTCGCTTACGATTACATTAGGAAAATTGAGTTCACACATTCTCGTGGCAATGTAATTTGTGTGTTCAGGGTAGGTGTTGATGAAAACGGAGGGTCCCGTATCTATGGAATACCATGCTTGGACGCCCTCCTCCCTTAGTTTAACTACTTCCTTTATTACGCGAACGGTTTCTGGCTCCCAAAGGACCAGGTGGGACTCGCTGGTTATGGTTGTAGCGTGGAGATTCAGCGAATCCTTTTCGGCTAACTGCCCCATCCTAGCAATGTCTTTCTCTCGAATAGCGTCCTTCATTTCTTTAAGCATCCCTTTGATATATTTTAGCCTAGCCTCAAACAAGGGCGAAGTAACTACCTCCTTGTGGGCTTCCTCAGTTTTCACCTCTGATGGAACTGGAACAATGACCATCCTTAAGTCTAAGTCTTCAGGTCGAGCAATCTGTTCAGCATAGGATTTTCCGTTTTTATCGGCAAACCACAAAGCGAAACCGCCCGCTAGGCTTCTCGTGGCTGAGCCGGCCCCTAACCTCACAACTTCCGATAGCGATACCTCATCTAAGTCCAAGCCCAAGGCTTTAGCGGCTGCCATTCCTAAAGCGGCAAATCCTGAAGCTGAGAAACCTAGGCCCTTGCCTTGGGTGAGACTGTTTTTTGAGACGACCTTCGCATGGCTGTGAGATTTGGCTAACTTTCGCAGCGAGTTTAACACAATTTCAACGCGCTCTTTGTCTCTTCCGCTTGCCACTTTGTCATTTATTACGATAAAGTCATCCTTGAGATCATCGCTGAATTCAACGGTGGTAATGGTGTGAAGCTTTTCGACGCACACGGAGATGCTGTCGTGATATGGAATCCTCCTAACTTCATCCTTCAATCCATGGTATTTAATTAAGCCTTGGATGGGGTGGGCAAGGGCGGTGGCTTTCATTTTTTGGCCTCAGGTCTTTAACTTTGGCTTTATCTACTTAAGTTATATTTGTTAAATAAGATATAAAGAGACGAAAGGGTGGAGAAATGTACGAGTTTAACCTCCTTGTTTCCTGCTCTTGGGGCGCCTATGGAAGGGCTAAGGGAGAAATCATGCGAATATTAAGAGCCCTTGGTGATGAGGAACCGATTGTTAGGCGCACCCCAGCAGAGGGAATAATAGGCGTAAAAACCCACCTAGATGCACGGGAGGTCGTTCACGGCCTAAGAGAGTTGTTTGAGGAGGACCCATCCTTGCTTCTGCATACCTCAAAGTGGGTGCCAATCGACCTCTGGACATACTCAGACATGGAGTCTATGAAAGAGG
>Ga0315312_1003221_pt1 | contig 10647 bp, 9 predicted proteins | sample TDP7_MG_FD_203629 | JGI IMG/M metagenome (GOLD analysis project Ga0315312, IMG submission 203629) | Freshwater sediment microbial communities from Lake Towuti, South Sulawesi, Indonesia - TDP7 | ecosystem: Environmental > Aquatic > Freshwater > Lake > Sediment | place: Indonesia: South Sulawesi... | reverse complement strand
GAGAGAGTGGCGGTCTGAGGGCTGCGAAGGAAAAGTCTAGAAGTCACGCTGAGAGGGCGAAGGCGTTGATTGCTCAGACGGGCTTAGGCGATGAGACGAAGGAGTTCTTTGCCTCTCTCATCACTTACATAGATAAGAGTTTGGACTGGTACCGGTGAAATCTTGTTTGCGTTGTTTGCGGTGGTCAATCACTTTCCTTTATCTCTTAGAAGTGCTTCGATATCGTCGACAAGAAGTTTCAGGTATTCCTGTGCCTCTTCTCTGGAATTTAATCCACCGGCAGCGATTTTCGTTTTTCCGTTCTTGAACTTTGCGATAACAGTCCATTTTTTGGTTCTTTTGTTTGGCACTGCTTTGAAGGACTGAACTTCACGGAGTTCCTCGTTTTTCAAATAATCAACACTCTCCTCCCTAACCATTATTGACTTTCTTTCAGATAAGATTTCTTGATAAAGCAAGGCTAAAGAAGATTGTGGCGGGCCCGGTGGGATTTGAACCCACGATCTCCGGCTAACCACACCGGACACCTCATGACAAACATTGGACATATTATGCAGGAAAAGCTGGGCTCAAAGTGCTTAGCTAACTCCAGTTCTTCACCTGCTTTAATAGAAAAACGGGTATAGAGAATTGTTCCGTAATTACTAAATACTGGTAACGCTAAAACAAAGAATTCTCGCGTCATTCCATAACCATGAAACATGACACAATGGTGAAAAATATGAGAAAGTCATTGATCAAAAGCATCATGTTCGGAAGCATCATAATCCCAATGCTGTCATTGTTTCTAATTTCAATTGTAAAAGCCCCAACACCACCGGTGGTCAGAAACCTACTCGAAATAAATCCTCCTTTTGGAGGCGGAGTTTCATCGCACGACGGTGGAACACAAGGTGTAGGGAGTAACAGGCATGACGCTAACATAGATCTTATTTCTGGAAACATCTATATTCTCTCGGAGACTACAGCTGGTCCACCATATGGTTCATCTGCGGCTTGGGCTCAAGCCAGAGTCGGTTCCAGATTTTCAATTGTACATAGTAGCTTTTATGACGCCACATTAAAGTTTGAATATAAAGGAAAATTCGGTGCAACAGCTGTCGCCTATATAGCTGGATATGCTGAATCCTATGCGCTCATCCAGCTAATAGCATCGATTTATGATGAGACCAGCCTCTGCGAAGTTGCTTCTAAAACCGAGATAATCCAAGAATATTTGTGTAAACCTGGCATTATACCTAAGGATCCAATAGAAATTAGCGGGGTTAAAGATGTGGTCTTGTCGTCAGTTAATTTGCAGGCAGGACATGAGTACTCTGTGCAAGGGGAGGCATACGTAAAAACTTATGCCATCACTAGCGTCGCGGGTGCCTCAGGTGCGTGGAGCAACTTTTGGTGGGAAGACGGATATTACGTCAGGCTCACAAAAGCAACAATAAGAGATTTATATCCGGACGCAGTTTCCCCCACTACTTCTGCCTCTCTTTCTGGCACCGCCGGCGACAATGGATGGTATAAGAGTGAAGTCACGATCACATTAACAGCAACAGATGACGGACAGCCCGCTCAAAACATTTATGGAGTTGACTACACCAATTACAAGGTTGACGATGGTTCTTGGGCGCTCTATTCTTCAGCCTTCCGTGTTAGTTCAGATGGAAAACACAAAGTTTACTACTATTCAGTTGACAAAGCAGGCATCAAAGAAGCAGAAAAGAGCATAGATATATGGATAGACACGGTATCGCCTGCAGGCTTGATCAAGATAAATGACAACGCGCAATACACAACTTCAACTTCCGTTACTCTTACGCCCGAAGCTGTGGATGGAACTGGTAGCGGAGTTGCTCAAATGCGTTTCCGTAATGAAGGAGGAAATTGGGCTTCGTGGCAATCCTACACGACGACATCAGTATCTTGGACCTTAACGTCGGGAGATGGAAATAAAAGAGTGTACGTGCAGTTCAAAGACAACGCTGGGAATATATCGCCAGAATCTTATGATGACACCATTCTTGACACCACATCGCCGGATATGTCGAATCTGCAGCAAGATCCTTCAGGAAGGGAAATCCAACCTAACCAAGCCATGATAGTGAGCGTCGATGTCACTGATGCACAATCTGGTGTAAATCATGTGACCCTTTCTTACAGGACCAGCTCTGACAACGTAATGTGGTCAAATTGGATAGGTGTGACCATGAATAAACTTGCCGGGAACACTTGGAGCGCAACCATCCCAGGATTCGGACCGCAAACACACGTTCAATACAAAATTAGCGCCTATGATAACGCCAATAACATGGCCACAACACCGATAGGGGCATACTACTACTTCTTAGTTGTACCTGAATTTCCTGCGTTTGTTACTCTGCTACTGCTTATGGCACTCACGGCACTCGCCTTTATTTTAGCAAAGAAAAAATTTCCAAGAAAACTCGAGAGCTAATCCCCCCCCCTCTTTTTTTGGACATCAGCCTGTTATGAAAATTTAGAATCAATGTTTAGCATATGAAAGACTTTTTAGCTCTAAACCAGCAAATTAGCCTAAACCAAGCTGATTTCATAGAACAAGAGGAAGATTGTGGCGGGCCCGGTGGGATTTGAACCCACGACTTCCGGCTCCGCAGGCCAGCGTCTTAATCCTGACTAGACCACGGGCCCAACCAACAAAACTACGGGTGCGGGAACAATACGGGAAATCATTTCTGCCCTAATAAACCTTGAGAAAAACCGTGGCTGTTCCACAAAAATCATATCGGAGCTAGTACAAACAGATAACCTCATTTGGAGTTTGAGAACCATGACGAAGCCACTGATTTCGAGCTACAAAAAACTGCTGGAAAAAGTGAAAGAAATTTTTGTGCTCGAATCAGCAACCTCTGTCGTCCATTGGGACATGGAGACAATGATGCCGCCTAGGGCGATTAAACTTCGAAGCGAACAGCTCAGCCTCCTAAGCCGAATCGGACACAAAATGATCACAAACCCGGAAATTGGAAAACTACTGGAAGAAATCATGAAGCATCCGAAATATGATGGACTGAATGCTGTTCAAAGAAGAAACGTGCACCTAATAAAGAAAATTTATGATGAGCAAACCAAGCTGCCTGAAGACCTTGTTGCAGAAATAGCAAAGCAGGAAGCCATCGCCACCGACGTATGGAAGAAAGCTAAGGCTTCCAAGGATTTCTCCATGTTTAAGCCTGAACTTGAAAAACTTGTTGATCTAAGAAAGAGGGCTGCGGAGATTTTGATGCAAGTGAAGGAGACCGCAACACCTTATGATGCATTAATCGACATTTTTGAGCCGAAAATGTCATCAGAAAACATCAACAAAATCTTCGGAGAATTAAGGGGAGGCCTGATTTCTCTAATCAAAAAATGCGAAAACTCTCCAAAACAGCCAGACGTTTCCATACTCAAGCGCAAGGTACCCATCGATACGCAGCGCAAAATTTCCAAGAAAATCGCCGAGTTCGTTGGATATGATATAGAGTCAAGGAAAGCGGGAGGCAGAATCGACGAAACCGAACATCCCTTCTCAACAGGCTACTACGACGACGTACGGGTGACAACCCATTATCATGAGGACAACTTTGCGTCTGCCATGTTCTCTACACTGCATGAATGCGGTCACGCCCTCTACGAGCAGAACCTAAAATCAGAGTGGATGTTCCAACCGGTTGGAACCTCATGCTCCATGGGTTTCCACGAGTCTCAATCACGTTTTGTGGAAAACATAGTTGGACGGTCTCGTGAATTCTGGGTCTACTTCTTACCGAAACTGAAAGAATTCACGGGAAACATTCTTTCAGACGTTGATCTGGATACATTTGTCCGTGCCATCAACGAGGTTAAGCCCTCCAAGATTCGCATTGAAGCAGACGAGGTTACTTATGGTCTTCACATCATCATAAGGTTCAATCTTGAACGCGAACTTTTTGCTGACAAGATCACGGTGGCGGAGCTTCCAGAAATATGGAATCAAAGCTACAGGGATTATCTTGGCTTGAAAATTGAAAACGACTCTGAAGGTGTGATGCAAGACACCCACTGGGCCAGCGGCTTATATGGCTATTTCCCAAGCTACACTCTAGGCAACATTTACAGCGGACAGATTCTCGCCACAATGGAAAAAGACCTGCCAGAATGGAAAGACCAAATCGCACGAGGTAATTTCCGTGACATAAAAAGGTGGGTAATCAAGAACGTCTACAGCCACGGAAACCTCTACTACCCGCCAGACCTCATCAAAAAGATCACTGGAGAAGAACTCAGCGTCAAGCCATACCTTAGTTACCTAAACCAGAAGTATTCAAAACTCTATGGCTTCTAATCAATGATTCTCTTCTTTTAAGCTTAAAATTCTTCCCCGTGCATTAAGTTTGGGTATGGTGGATTTGCAAAATATGGGTGCTGGTGAAGGCGAGCTAAGGTATAAGATTGACACAGAGCTTTCTGCGGGAAACTTAAGGTTTCTCCCAGAGTACCTGAGACGCCACTACTTGCTCAGACAGGAAAAATACAGGACCTTCAGAGACATAAGTGTCATTACTGAGAATGGGAGAAACTATCTTTCCTACAGAGTTTTGGTTCCTAAGACAAGCCAGTACGTGAATGTCACAGTTGAAGACAGTGCTCCGATAAGGGTAAAAATGAAACTCAGCGATCCCACTATCTCAAAATCTTTTCTGGACCAACTCTATGAGGATCTGTTTCTCACAGTTCAATTGTTTGAGGAGGAAATCCGCAAAACCACCTTATATCTTGCTTTCATGCCTGGGGAAAAAGTGGTTCCTGAAAGTGAAAGAAGCGGGATGCTTGGAAAAATCTTCACAGAATCAATGCTACCCCTTTACGTCGCCCTGATGGCTCTCACCTTCCTGTTTTTCTGGATATTTGGCAAATACGCGCCCATATTTTTTGTCGGTCTCACGTTTGTGCTGGCACTCTTTTCTGGGAAGCTAATAGCCAGAATTGGAGACTGGAAAATCACCAAAGACCAGCCAGAAATACACGTCCTACAATACCATTTTTCACCCGAAGAGTTCGAAGAGTTCCGTAAAAAACATGCCAAAAAAATCCATGACATCAGAAAAGAAATCTATGAGGCCACAATCGCTGTTGACAAGCCTATCAACTGCGAAACGGCTAGTAAGGTTTTCGCAAACTATGGCGTAGACTGTGAACCGAAGGATTTCTCCGTCAAGAAAGTGAACCTCTTCCAGATTGTAGAGAAGGCATCAAATAGTTTTAGTCTCCCTATGCCAAAAATCGTGGTGGCCAACGCGATCATTCCAAACGCTGCGGCTGCAGGCCCAAGTCCTGGACTAGGAACCATAATGGTTACAACGGGGATCATGACGCAACTTGAGGAAGATGAGTTGTTAAGCGTGGTTGGCCACGAGTTGAGTCATCTGAAGGCCCACGACCCTTTAGTGATGTTCTCCCTATCTAGCGCGGAGTATCTGCTTCGGTTCTACTTGTTCTGGCCCTACCTATTCTACTTCGGCTTTCTGTCCTTCTGGATCTATTTCTTGGTGTCAATTGGGCTCATTTACTTCTTCGGAAAGTTCTTGGAGAGCAGAGCTGACTTAGACTCCGCCAAAATGATTGGTCAACCAAAGGTATTGGCAGAAGCCCTGAGAAAAATCGCCTTCAAAAGACTTTTTCCTCTATATAAGAGAGAACCCGCTTTTCGAGGTTACCGCAGGTCTGAATGGCTCCAGTTTGACCCACACCCCCCGGCGTACTTCAGAATTGCTCAACTTGAAGGCCTCGAGGAACCTGAGAAAATCAAGCATACATTCCTCAAGTCTGTCAAGGACTCCCTCAAAGGTTTTCTTCGAGCATAACCCCGCCTAGAACAAGTAGGTTGCGGGTTTTGTGTGGTTTGTGACACAGAGAGAAAACGTAACATACTATTGTACCCTTATAATTGTGCTCTCTGGATGTCCAAGGTTTTTAAGCCTAAACAAAGTTCTAATTATATTGCCTTCAACTGAAAGCCCTAGACTGGTAATAGACGAAATCTTATATAAATCTCATTCCCCAGCCTTAAAAGAAAGTGCTATCTTTGCTGTCTCGGCAAGAGTGCGCGCCAATTCTATGTGCATGTGGAAATCCTTTATGTGAATGCATACAGCGTCGTTGGAAGTTCGTTAGAGGCTGATATGATGGATTTATTTAATATCTAGAAGTATATTAGACAAATAATTTTATAGGAGGACTAATAATATTCTAAATTGTTAGAGAGAAGGTGGGAAGAATTGGGAAAGTTGGTTTTTGTCTTCATATTGAGTGTTGTCGCGGTTTCGCTGTTTGGTTTCATGGACTTCATTAAGCCAGCGCAAGCTACGCCCACTATTGGGACACATACAATAATCGCTAACTACTACCAAGCATACATATACGACGATCATGACTGGATTGGAGCGGGAGAGTGGTATTTCGGCATCGGATCACCATGGGAATACTGGTGGACCCAGGAAATTTCACGTGACGGCCCTGGATTCTGCACTTTTGACTTAAGTTGGACCTGGACCCATACGGGAAGTCTAGGTACATATGGATATTACAGGGTTTGCGCAGAAGAACACGACAGCCCTTCGGTCGATTATCGTTCCGAATACGTGGTTTCTGTACCCTCAACTTCTGCCGTCAACACATGGATCTTTCACGAAGTAAAGGTTGGCGATGTAAATCACAATTCCAGATACTACATTTACAATTATGGTCCGACAGTAGGCTCTATCTCAGGACCATCCAGCGGCTACAGACTTCTTGCCTACACATTTTCCGCCACCGGCTCTGATCCCGAGGGGGACTCGATAAGTTACGAGTGGAGCGTTGACGGGGTGGCTCAACCAGGCACAGGCGCCAGCTTAACATACACATTCGGGGCTGGTGCCACTCTTGGAACACACACCATTCGCGTTAGGACAAAGGACCACTTTGGCGCGTATAGCAGCTATGCAACTCAAACATTTACTCTACTAAATCAAGCTCCGATAGCAGGCTCTATCAGCGATAAGTATGTCACCGAAGGTGATTCTGTCTCATTCTCTGCGCCAACTGTTACTGATCCAGAGGGAGATGCCATAACAGGTTATTCTTGGAATTTCGGTGATGGCGCAACAAGCACAGACACAAATCCAACCCACACATACACAGAGGAAGGAAACTACACGGTAACCTTTATGGCAGAAGATTATTTCGGCGCGTGGAGCAGTAACGAAACGGCATATGCAATAGTATCTCCTGTATTTACTGCTGCTTGGGGTGCAGACACTTACCACATCCGCACGCTCAGCAACTCCTACCCTGTGAAAGATTTCACCTTCAACCAACCACTAAAGCAGATAAGCTTCACCGTCACTGGTCCAGAAGGCACCCCTGGCTGGTGTGAAGTCACGCTTGAAAACGAATTCCTCGGCGGTCCTTACATCGTTGAGGTAGCAGGCTCAGTAGTGACCCATTCTGAAACATATCCCGACGCAGACCATACCATGATACGCTTCGAGTACACCCACAGCACCAAGACTGTCACTATCACGGCGACCACGGTAGTACCAGAGTTTCCAACAGCCATAATTCTACCTCTACTCATGATCGCCACACTAGTTTCAGCAATCATCGGGAAAAAAATCCAGTCATCCAAGAAAAAATCGCAATTGATTGACACAGCGACAAACTCTCCCTAACCTCCCCCCCTTCTATGAGCCCACAGTTACTCAACAACCAAAACAATATTCATGAACGCGACTACTGTCACCGAGCTTATAAGAGATATGAAGGTTCTGAGCGTTTGCGGGCTCCGCAACGTTTAGAGTGTTGTGCTGTTTCGGTACCGAATAATGTTGACCCTATATATAGCCCCCCTCCCCCTATCTCAGAGGACTAGAGAATCCCATCTGTTCCAAAGTAAGAAGCGTCATCCCAGCCGTCACAAAAAGAGTAAAGGCTGAAAAGGTAAATCTTGAAACTTTATTTTTTCTTCAAGCTTTCAATGAATTCATCTACTGGAATTGCCGCTAAACTCATGATCTGAACAGTTCCTCTGGAACCAAGTTCCAACGACATTTTGGCGATGGTTTTGTTGTCAGGCGCCTCCACAATGCTAACGAAATCGTAGGGTCCAAGCACTGCATATTGCGAGAGAACTTTCACTCCCAAAGCTTCAATTTCTCTGTTCACTTCCCTAATTCTCTCCGGCCTTCCCTTAACGGTTTTTCTTCCCTCATCAGTGAGGGACGAAAGAAGAACGTGTATGGGCATGTATCAACCTCCGCGTAATATTTACCCCGCCTAGAGCATTTCTGTTTTTCGCAAAACCTAATTCGCTTCGAAAACTTAACCAATCCGAAGAGCATTCTATAATAGGACGGTTGCCATGAACCAGGACGTTAAGATGCAGGTAAGCAGGTATATGAGCTATCTTCTAAGGCATAACCCCGAAGACCTGGAAATGGACAAGGGAGGATTCGTCCAGATAGACAAGCTTCTTTCTAAAGTTAAGACGCGATATCCCATGGTTGACAGAGAACTTCTAATGAGTATGGTTCATGGGGGCGACAAGAAGAGATTTGAAATAATAGGCGACAGGATACGCGCTTTGTATGGTCACACAATTGAAGTGAAGATGGAGCTCAGAGAAGACAGAGAAGTGATGATTCTTTACCACGGGACAACGCCTCACGCCCTCAACAGGATCATGGAAACGGGACTGAAACCGATGAGACGTAAGTGGGTTCACTTGTCGCCCACTAAGGAAATCGCCCTTGAAGTTGGGAAACGAAGAACAAGGACCCCAGTAGTTCTTGCGGTGGACGCGTTTAGGGCGAGGAATAACGGGATAAAATTCTACAAGGCCACGGACCAAGTGTATCTGTGCCGATATGTTCCAGCCAAGTACATCAAAATCTGCACGTAACAGTCTGTGATTAAGAATAAAGATACAGAAGTCTTAGACAGAATTCATAAATTGTTTATACAGATAGGCTCCAGAGTCGCTGTGAGAGGAGGCTTTGACATTGCGAAAGTCAAAACTGGAAAGGTATGTTGACATTCTCGAGATTCTGGCAAATGCACACAATTTTGAACCTGAGGGACAGATGGAGCTAACCCAACTTGCGCACAAAACTGGTCTAAGCCAAAGCGTTCTGAAACAACACTTAAGCTTCCTAATACAGCAAAACCTCGTTAAAGAACAAAACTTGGGCGAAGACAAAATCTTCTACGTTATTACGGAAAGGGGTCTAAAGGTGCTGTATGTTGTTGTCCCAATAATGGAAGAGGCGCGGAAAATTCCAGCATCGCCACCTGAACATGCACGTGTGGAGTAGCCTACCTGCACGCATTATCTATTCTTCTTTGTGGGTGCACATGTAGTCTCTGATCATCTTCGAGTGTTTGAACGCGAGTTTTTCCGGGATGTCCTTTGGGTCAACCAACATGATTTCTTTTATCTCAGCTTCCTGTCTCTTGATGTTTCCTTTGATAGGTTTTACGAGAAAACAGGCGGGGTAGTAGTCGTATTCTATTCCATCTTGAACCCCACTCTCATGGTATTCACCTATCTTTCTCTCTATCTTTACATCTAGTCCTGTCTCTTCTTTTACTTCCCGTACGACAGCCTGTTCGACGGTTTCTCCAGCATCAACTCTTCCACCTGGCAAAGCCCAGTAGTCTTTAAAAACGACGGTTTTCCTCTTGACTAATAAGATCTTGTTGTTTGGAAACTCTATTATGGCTGCAACTGTTCTACCCCTAAGCTTCATGCACATGCTTCCCGCATTGTCCTTCTGCCAAGATTATCTGAAGTAAACAATTAATAGTGTTTCGAAAATCATTGAAAGCAATATCCACATCCAGTTCTTTGAGCCCGTCCCTCTCAGCTAATGTCCTTTTTGTTAAATATTGCGGTTCAATACTAATTTCAAATTCATAATACATTTATTCTCAGCTCTCTCAATCGAAAAACGAAGGGTGAAAAATGTCTATTGAAGAAATTCGCGTCAAGAATGAACTAGAACTAGGAGAGATGATTGCTAAGGATATGGAAAGCATTGAGGAGGGACTGACCACCATAGCGAGTCAGATCCCATTAAATGCAGAGACAAAACTTGATGTTCTTTGCCACGACGAAAATGGACAGTTGGTTGTTTTCAAGCTAAGCACAAGCGAAAATGACACTATGCTCTTCGAGGGACTAAAAGATCTAAATCAACTTGACGCAGTTAAGCATATGCTAAAGTTTCACTACAAAGACTTCAAAATAAGCGGTACTGAACCCCCACGACTTATTCTTCTCGCACCGAGCTTCTCAAAAAATCTGCTGACAATAGTGAATCACATAGCCGGAATCAGAATTGACCTCTACGAATGGGAATACCTAAAATTCGGCGACAACAAGGGACTACGAATCAAACCAATTTCCCTCTCCAAGGAGACTGAAGGAAAAAGAAAACATGTGCGCGAGCGGAGACCAAAGGAGCAAAGAGCGGAGGAGCAACAACTTCCTCAAGAAGCAATATCAGAGCCGCTAGAGGCTGATACAGGCGTGAGCGCAAAACCAGAGGAGCCTTTATTCACGGAAAAACTAGAAACTGAAAAGAAAAAAGAAAAACCCAAGAAAAAGTATCT
>Ga0315312_1003220_pt1 | contig 10647 bp, 9 predicted proteins | sample TDP7_MG_FD_203629 | JGI IMG/M metagenome (GOLD analysis project Ga0315312, IMG submission 203629) | Freshwater sediment microbial communities from Lake Towuti, South Sulawesi, Indonesia - TDP7 | ecosystem: Environmental > Aquatic > Freshwater > Lake > Sediment | place: Indonesia: South Sulawesi... | reverse complement strand
GCTTATCTGGCAACGGAAAGTTGTCGACGTAACATCGAATATCGTAGAGCACATGCCCCAGACATACCATGTCAAGCTTCATTTTCCTTCATCCTCTAGGGACGACTTGAACCTCCTCGCTAGAACCGCAAACAAACGCACTTCTGTCTTGCAACTCTTGTTCAAGCTCTTCTGGTGTCAAAAATTTTTGTGTGTCTCAAACTTTTTCGCCCAAACCTGAAAATGCACATACTTGACAGTCATTGTTTTAAGTCGTTCATTCAATACTTGTGTCTGGGTGAAAACATGCTAGTTACGAATAAAGAGATTATGTCCGTTGCCGTGGCTAAGAAGTATGCTGTTGGGGCCTTCAACATAAATAATCTGGAAACTCTGCAAGCCATAGTTGAAGTAGCAACTGAGGAGAAATCACCTGTTATTGTTGCGGTAACTCCTAGCGCCATCAAGTATGCAGGATTAGAATATTTGGCTACAATGGTAAAAGTTGCGGCGAAAGCTGTTCCACAACCAATGTCTCTGCACCTTGACCACGGAAAAGATGCGGAAACAGCAATAAAATGTATCAATGCAGGTTTTACTTCCGTGATGATTGATGCCTCCCACCTCAATTTTGAAGAGAATATTGCTGTGACAAAGAACGTTGTAGATTTAGCTCATCCAAAAGACGTGTCGGTTGAGGCAGAGCTTGGAAAACTAGCAGGCATTGAAGAATCGGCGGTTGAGGAGAAAGAAGCTGTACTAACAGATCCAGACTCGGCCAAAGAGTTTGTAGAACGAAGTGGAGTAGATGCTTTGGCGGTTGCAATCGGCACCTCTCACGGAGCCTACAAATTCAAAGGAGAGCCAAGATTAGACTTCGAAAGACTGAAAGCCATTAGAAGTAAGGTGGACGTTTTACTGGTCTTACACGGAGCATCGAGCGTTCCGCCGTGGATAGTTGAAAAAGCCATAAAGTACGGAGCAGAATTGAGCGGAGCCAAAGGAATTCCAGAAGAACACATCAAAAAAGCAATATCACTAGGAATCTCAAAGATAAACATCGACACAGACCTAAGACTGGCTTTCACCGGCACAGTCCGCGAAGTCCTGGCCGTTTCGCCTAAAGAATATGACCCAAGAGAGATCTTAGGCCCAGCCAAAGAATGTATGAAAACGGTTGTCAAGGATAAAATGCGTCTGTTTGGAAGCTCAGGTAAAGCCGCCTAAAAAGGAATTCCAAGCGAAAGCAAAGCTTGATGGTTAATGTTTTATTATCCCAGAAAAGAGTAGGTATTTGGGGAGTTATCATGGATAAACTTGCAGTGGTGTCTGCCAAGATTCCTGAAGAACTTTACAAGGAATTGGTTCTCCGCGTTCCAGAAGGGGAGAGAAGCAACTTCATTCGCGAAGCCATTCTCGAAAAGCTTCAGAGCGTTCCCAGGCCCGACAAGATATTTGAACTGGAGCAGAAGATCAGCAGGCTGGAAGCAGACCTTTCCGAGGTCAAAAGATACCTGGTCGAGCTGGAAGTCCTCACCTACGAGCGGGGCAAGATAAATCCCCACACCTTTTGCATCGACGACATTGACCACAAAATCGTGAATCACCTTCTCCATTACAGAGGAGCCACCACCACCGACCTTGCAGAATCCATCGGAGTCAACCGATGGCTGATCCTCAATCGCCTCAGGAAAATAGAGAAGCGTTCCAAGAAACAGCTGGGGAAGTCCATAGTTGAGTACTGCCCCGGAGAAAGGTCAGGGAAGAGAAAGGCTTGGTGGATGAGCGAAGAGCTCGTTGAGGAGTGAACCCCCTCCACTTTTCCTCAAAAATGATCGAACCACTAGCGCAACGATTTTAATGCACATTAACACTGATGTTGGTGGTGAGGGGCCCGTAGCCCAGTCCGGATTAAGGCGCCGAACCGTCCAAACCCGAACGGTGCGCAAGCCTCCGGACGAGGGAGAAAGCCGGAGAACCGGGGTTCAAATCCCCGCGGGCCCGTCACCCACGGAGCGCATTTGTACCACTGTTTCTTCGTGTATCAGCTGTTTTAGAGACCTGCTGAGGACAGTTAGCTGGTGGTTCTCGAGTTCTTCGGGGCTGATGTGGAAGGCGGCTCCTTGAGTCAAGGCTTCTCTGGTGAGGATTTGCTCTGGGTTGAGTCCCCATGCGCGGATTATTTCTTTTATGGCTTCTATTTTACTGACTTTGGTTTTGGGTTTGGTGGTTAGCCCTGAGCTCGCGTAGATGTTTCTGAGGAAGTCTACTCCTTTCATTTGGATGTCGTGGTAGGTGTCAATGGTGTGGCCCATCATGTAGTCCACGTAGTCGGGCTGAACTCCTAGGGCTAGAAGCTGCGTCTTGAAGTATTTGCGCAGGCTGTGCACTCTCAGCTCATACATGCGGCCTCTAGGTGTCTTGACGAGGCCGGCTTTAACGTAGAGTTGATGGATCAGTTTGCGTATCTGCTTCGGTCCTATAGGTCGCGGCGTGTGGCTTGTCTCATCCCTGATCAAAGGTGACTCATCTGTAAGGGCTTCAGGCGGGTTTCTTCCGTCAGGGGAACCTCTTTTTCTCTCTTCCAGGTACAGTCGTAGGTACTCAGCTGCTTCCGCTTCTAGGAAGGTGTCATAGTCGTGGTATTTGCCCTTCGTTATCTCTGCTTCAACATGGACGTGAATGGGAACCAAGCCTTTCTCCAAGTCAGCACGGATGTGGCGGTATTGAAGCTTTGCCAGCGTCTCTTCTCTGAAGGCTCCAAGAGCCAGCAGGGTTATTATGACTTTTTCTCTTAGGGCTGCTATTTCCAGGAGACTAGCCAACTCCTCTGGTTTGGGAGCTCTGTCCTTGTAGGTTACTCTCCTGCTTACAGGTTGAAGGAGCTCAACTCTTACTCCGTTGACACGGTAGAAGGTTTTGACGTGTTTGACAACTCCATAGACACGTCCCGGCGCCAAGCCATCATCTTGGAGAGCGCCTAAGTAGTCTTCTAGGAAGCCCACATGATTTTGGACGCGCCCAGGGTCTGGAATGTTGCCCATCGGCTTCACATCGTTGATGACCATGTCTGGGCTGTATCCCAGCCATTTCGAGTAGCGGTGAATCGAGTCGGTGTAGCTATAGAGTGAGCTTAGGCTGCCTGAACAATGGCGAAGGAAGTACCTGGCTAGTTTGATTAGGCTTTGGTTTTCGAAGACGAAGGGCAGAAGGCTAGGTCTCTCAGATGCGAAGGCAGATAGGATGTAGGCGATGAGACCTTTTTCTCCAGCTGCCAGAACCTTTCCTAGGCTGAGTTTTACTGGCTGCTTGAGTTTCCAACCTTTTAGGCTACTCTCGAGAATCAGTGAGCCGTCTTGAATTCTGAACACTATCGATAGAGTTTTAAGGTCTTCTGCAGTCAACTGTCTGGTTTTTATGATAAGTTGAGACTCAGCTGTGGTTTTCATGTGTTTTCCCTCATATTAGGTTGCTCGGTTTTGCTGAAAAGTGGCTTAATCTCTGAGTTGGATTCCCGGATCCGTTTCATCTCCAAGATGTCTGACCTGAGCACGACCAGCCCAGACGCTTTAGGATCTCCAACTCGTAGGCTCGGTGGTCCAGCGTCTCTATCCCATGACAATATAATGTAGTCCGCGCAGTCGTGGACAAGCCAGCCCACACATTCCCGCACCTGAGGCTTCATTACGGCTGGGTCTCCTCGATGGTAGAGAACATGGTCGCAGTAGCGCACGTAAACGAGGGCTTCGGCCTTAGTCATCATCACTACTCCTATGACATGCAGTTGCATTTTCCAGTCAGCTGGAGCCTTTTCCACACTTCCGGCTCTCCTTGCATAAAGCGGTGGCTACGCCATGATCCTTGGTCACATCCAACAGCCTGCTTATAGATTGAGAGTCTAGTTTCAAGCGGGTAGCCTCGTCTCCAAGGGGACCCCAGCATGTGGGCTTGGATCTGGGTTTGAGTCGCCTGTTCCTGCGTGTTGATGAAGGTTAAGAGTTCCATGATTCGGCTATGCCTTTGAGTAGCTCCATCTGGAACGTCTGTTCCAAAGCTCATTTCTCGTCGCCCTCGGCGATTCTTTGCTGCTTTGCTTCTAGAATGGTCTGTCTTGCTTGTGCACGAACCCATTCGCTGATTGTTTTGAATCCTAGATCTCTTATGGCCTTTCGCAGTTTCGTGTACTGGTCGTTTTCGAGCTGAACATGCAGTTGCACAGTTTTTGCACCTCTTACCTGCCGTTTAGGGGGCAAAACTTATACAAAACAAAATCCAAAATATCGCTACGGAAAAACTTGGCTAACTATGAAGGATATCCAAATGGTAAACTTTTCTGATGTTTCCACTCGGGATCTTGTGTTGCTTGCTCTCCTCAAACTGTCAGGTCGAGGAAGCGGACTGTGTGTAGAAGCCACAATCAAGAACATTAAAAAAGTTTTGAAGCAAGATTACGACCGACCTGTAACGAGAACACGAGTCGAACAGTTGTTACAAGATCTTGAGAGTCAACATTTTATTTACGGAGAAAAGGGTTTGCTTAGTGATAGAAGAGTATATGTTTACCGCATAAACCCTTACAAAATTGGCCAAGAATTATTTACAATCATTAAAAATTCAGAAAAGGCTGTCGTTTACGGTGACAAATATGCAGGGACGATTTACGATACTCAGTCCCTATATAAAATCGAACATGATTTACCAAATGAATTAGATGAATTTTATGATGAACTTCCAAAACTTCCAACCATCAAAACTGTCTCTGCCAGCAATAATCGTGGGTTTCCTGACCATTGGGACGCGGCGTTGATTGAGGATTTGTTGACCAAAATTAACACATACCTTGAACATGGACTATGAGCCTAGAAATAGTGATGTGACCAAAGAACTTGCTAAGTTTCAACTTTGACGAAAACGCGGTTTCCCTCAATCTTTAACCTTTTTGTAACCTTTTCAACCTTTTTCATCCAAGGAATCTTAGGCAAGCCTTCGAAAGTTCTTCAAATATCTCCTTTTCAATTTCCTCATTCGCCTTTTCAGCGCTTTCCTGAACAAGGGAAACTATAATTAAGGCTTTCTTGCGCTTTCTAAATGTACCGTAAAGATTTTCTTTAGGTTTGTTAAGGTTTTCTAAATATACCCATCGTCGCCAACATCGTTTAGAAAGAAGATTCGTAGACGATGTATAATAATACATAATCTTAAGTATTTAGGTTTCCTAGCTGTTCTAATGGTGGAGGAAGCATGGGAAGCATGTTATGTTGAATCGTTTAACAAGGTGGTTGGCGCGCGCGCATATTCTACATTATGTAAATAAGAACTTTTTCCTGAAGCATTTCCATGCTATCTTGATTGAATGCTTTCCAAATCAGCCTTAATATGTCTGTAAAAATTTCTTGAACAAACTCTTCAACTGATGAGTGGCGCAACCCAGACTCTTTTATGAGGCTCCAAATTTGTTGGTAATCTTCCTTAGATATTGGAATTTCAATTGTATTTCCGAAACATCTCACGTCTTCAGCACTGGAAGTTTGTAATGGTTTTTGCGAGTGTGCTTTCTTGATAGCTTCGTATATTCGAGCGAGTTCACCTTCAAGCTGAAACCTAATAAAGAGTTTTGTCAAACCACCCCACTACTTTTAACAGGCTTTTTAGGAGCTTATAAAAGATATTTCGGTAGTTGAAATAATGGACAGAAGTAGCTACGAGGCTTGGAAGAAGGCTGGAGGAAAGAGCTTAGTCAAGAGGGCTAGAGAAAGAGCGGAGGAAATTCTGAGAGACCACTGGCCGACACCGCTAGATAAGGATGTTCAGAAGGAAATCTCAGAGATAATTGAAAGAGCGGAAAAGGAACTGCCGAAGAGCACTTTGTGAGACTAGATGTGCGCGCTACCCGGCGTGGAGATATCCCCCGCAATTCCCCTCTTTTCTCCTCCTCTTAAAACCTTCCAGATGCATGTTCTCTGCCTCCTTTTTTAAATAGAATAGTTGTGGTAGGGCTAGCTTGGAAACCTTACGGTTGAGTTTATGCGCGCATAAAGAAACGTTAGATCTTACATTGTTTATTCTAAAGAGCTACGAAACCTTTAAGTTTTTATTGAGTCCAAGACTTTTACGAATGAAATGTCAGTAATTGTCCGTGTGGAGAAAATCAACACTCGTATTTATACTAGAAAGATGGTTGAGGAACCTGTCGCCACGGAAGCTCCACTTAACATGTTTGTTAATGATAAGTACGTAATTACTCTACTAGCCACACCTAAATTGCAGAAGGAATTAGCGTTAGGTTGGCTTTTCACTGAAGGAGTATTACGATCATTAGACGAGGTAAAGGAAGTAATCAAAAACCAGGATTATGTCAAAGTGATGACGAGGCATCCTATAAACGAAGAGACGCTCCGAGCAGTCGGAGTGACGAGGATAATTACCAGTGCTTGTGGCCTATCTGCCAGTAAATTCTTAAGAACGATTAGTGAGAGGAGCAAGCAAATGGTAAAATCAGATTATAAAGTCGAAGCTAGCGATATCATTAAATTGGTTCAGGAACTTGACAAGTCAAAATTATATCGATCCACATGGGGAGTCCATGTAGCTGCTTTGTTTGAAGAGGGAAAACTCGTTGCCTTTGCGGAGGATGTGGGTCGCCATAATGCAGTTGACAAAGCTGTGGGTATCGCTATTCAATCAAAAGTTAAATTCTCTAGGTCCATTCTTGTTAGTTCAGGCAGACAACCGGCTGATATGGTACTTAAGGCTGCGAAAATGGGAATTCCAATAGTAGTTTCTATAACAGGTCCGATTCGTTCAGGCATCATTGCAGCAGAAAAAACGGGTGTAACGCTTGTTTGTTTCGTTAAGAACCAAGAGATAAAGGTCTATACTCATCCCAGTAGAATCTTAATGAATGAGAGATAAATCTTACTTTAACTCCATGGAGTTACCATGCGCGTGCATGCCGGAGTGAGAACTTCATAAGTTTAGCTCAATCCTAAACAAGAAATACTACAAGCTGAGGAGATTGGATATTGAAACCGGCAATCCAACGAGGGAGATCTTGTAAGGTTGGGCTTGGAGGACGTGGCAGACAGCTTAGACAAGTTCGGAAGGCTCGCAAAAAAGAAATAACCTAAACTCTTTTTTTCTCTCTAAAGATATGGAGTTGTCTCTTTGAAATCCGGGTTTATCGACGAACTGAAGAAGATTGTTGGAGCATCACGCGTGTTGACCGACATTGAGGATTTATATGTTTATTCCTTTCAGGGCCCTCTGGGTGTACGTCCGGGCCCACGGCCAGATGCTGTGGTAAGGGCACATTCTGAGGAAGAGATTCATAAAGTTATAGAGTTGGCTGAGAGCGAAGGGATCGTTGTGATCCGCAGAGACAAGACGGCGTCTCAAATGATAAAGTATCCATGGATAATGTTGGACTTGATGAGCCCCAAAGACATTTCAAGCTTAAGAGCCAGCTTACAGAAGGCGAAGGAGAAGAAACCCGCGGTCAGCGCTCGCGAACCATCAATGAACAGTTTTTCAGCTTTAAAGATGGCGTTGTCAGACCGGATGCTTCACCAGAAATGTAAAAAGTGTGAACTTGCCAGCGGTGCTGCTTGCAGTGGCTTCTGCGAGGTGGCGCCATTTTTTGACTGGAACGAAACATGGTCGGCCAAGGGACGTACACTACTGGTCAAAGGGCTGCTGGATGGCAACGTGGAATTAACAAAAAAGCTTGTGGATGTTATTTTCACTTGCACTACGTGCGGACAGTGTTACAGCCCGTGCACATTGGAACAACTGATGCTAGACATGTGCATAGCGTTCGCCCGTCACGAAATAGTTAGGAGAGGAATGCTGCCAGAATGCTTCAGAGGCTTGGCCACCCGTGTGCTCGAACAAGGCTCCCCCTTAAGGATGCCCCTTCGGAAGCGTGCCCGAACGTGGTGGTTCAGTAAGTTGGATGAAACACCAAAGCAGAAGGGTGGCGAGGTTCTATACTGGATAGGATGCTTAACTGCTTACCGATTCCCAAACATAGCCACAGCGACCATAAATCTTCTGAGGAAGGGCAATGTCGATTTCATGACGTTGAGCAATGAGGAAGGTTGCTGCGGTCTCCCGCTATACCAAGCTGGACTGTGGGACGAGGCAAAGGAAAATGCGGTCAAGACTGTGGAGAAGCTGGAGGAGTCAGGAGCTAAAATACTTGTGACCGGTTGCGCTGGCTGCTATTATGCCTTCAAGAAGGTCTTTCCAGAAGTGCTTGGGGTAGAGATGCCGCTCGAAGTATTACACGCATCCCAATTCATAGAACAGATGATCAGTGACTGTGACTTAGGTTTCACCGAATTAAGGATTAGAGTCACGTATCATGATCCGTGCGACCTGGGACGACACTGTGGCGTCTACGAGTCCCCGCGCAATGTGATAAGGAGCGTTCCAGGGGTACAGCTTGTTGACATGAGTCTGAACAGGAGCTACGAGCTCTGTTGCGGGGGCGGTGGTGGGCTCTGGACCTTTAACCCAGACTTAGCTAGGAGCATCGCATACTCACATTTATTGGAGGAAGTCTTGCCACTAGAGGTTGAAGCCATCATAACAGCGTGCCCAATGTGCTACATGAATCTGAAGTACGAAAGCAGGCTCAAAAAAATCGACCTACAAGTCTACGACTTAGCGGAGATCGTTGAGAAAGGTTGTCCGGCCTAACACAGTTCAGAATCCAACGCCTCCATGCGCGCGAATCTTTAACAGAAATCCTGACATATCAGCATATTGTATGTAGAAAAAAGTGAGTTAGCTAGCTTCTTTCTTTTTGGGAATTCTTCCGAGTTTTTCTAGGTTGTTCGCCACGTCCTTCAGTCCAAGTCTCTCGTAGGTTTCTTTTGTTGGCCAACCCGTATCCACGTCCCAGCCTCTTAACTCGTATAACTTGGATTTCGCCTTTTCCAACTCAGCTTTGTCCACCACTCGGCCTTTATGTGGACCACTTGTTATCGGCCACTTGTGCCATCCTTCCCCTATCCTGTCGTCATCCCTTGTAAATCCTTCCCTCACATTGTAGGCTTTCTCGACGTTCCATGTCCTTTCAGCAGCAGATATCAAATAGTTCTTGTCAACGTTCAAGCCAGTAACTGCATTGAAGGAGTCAAGTATCAAAGGTTCTACTGGCGATGGTAGCGTACCCAATTGTTTAATGCGGCTCCTCTGATCTGTGAATCTGTCCAGTCCTATGAAACATGCGCCCATTATGTCATCGACAACAATTCCATATTGGGCGGCTATCACCATTATGGGTTTTCCCTCCCATTCCCATGGAACGATCGCCTTTTCGTCTCCAAAGGTTTTCTTTGCTCGTGCATAGGCTTCTTTGATCTCTTTTTCCAGGCCGATTTTCTTCACGCCTCTCTCCCAGATGCATGCATGCATGAACTCCAAAGGATTCTCAGTGCTTCGACGGGTGTCTACAGCTGCCGCTAAAGCATATCCGACTTGATTTCTGTACTCGTCACCAGCACTCATTTGACCTCTACTGTGTAACAAGAGTGCTTCTGCCTTCGGACCAAACTTCTTGGCGAGTTGGAGCGGGCCATCGGCTAGGGTGTCCCCGAAGCCCTTCCTGTTCGCTACTCTCTGAACGATCTCTATCAAAGCCTCACCACTCCCCCACTCCATGGGGACACCATCCGTGTCCTTAGCCGTGATGAAGCCCATTTCGTACAACTTCATCAGATAGCTGACCGTCCAGCAAAGGTTTCTATTGTCGATACCGTAGTCACTCATCAGTCTCGTGGCCTCGAACATCTTATCTACGTTGGTCATCTTGAGTTGCCATAAACTCCAGAAGGGGTAACACCTCATAACGCCGATTCCAACCTCGGGAACACTTATCAGACCTGCACAGGCAAATGGACAACAACCTGTATCACGATAGCTACGCGTCTTTAACCAATCTGCTCCCCTCGTCTTGTCGAGGTCAGTCCATTCGAACCCTCCAAGGTATCCAACAACACCAGACTCCGTATCATCAAAATAATAATCCTTAGCCGTGGCCCCTACTGTACCGTAACCCTTATCGTAACGGGAGGGTTCTGGTTCTCCTCGCTCACGTGCCAGCCTTATCACTTCTCTCTCCTTTTTCTTGTGTGTCTCCAGCAATTTCTCGTTAATTTTTAGGACTGCTTCTGGATCGTGCACTTCAATACCTTTGGTGCCACGGACTACAACGGCCTTGAGGTTCTTGGCACCAAAAACCGCTCCGAGACCAGTACCGCTTCTGTACTCGTGTTCAATCGTGGCAAATCGGACGAGGTTCTCGCCGGCCTGTCCTATGGCTAGTATCCTGACCTCTGGGTCGGCAAGTTCTTCCTTCAAGATTGTGTTTGTATCGAATACTCCCTTTCCCCATAACCCTGATGCGCCTTTGAAAGCGATGTCATCGTTCTCGATGTGTATATAAGTGGGTTTCTCAGCTCTTCCTTTGATCACTATGTGGTCATAGCCAGCGTATTTCATCTCGGCTGCGAATGAGCCTCCGCTACATTGCATTGTGAAGCCCTCTGGCACCTGCTCTGGAGAACGGGTCGTAATCACGTGCTTAGTCATGCAGAGGATTCCTGTCCCTGCTAAGGTGCCGGCTCCAATGATTATCGGGTTTTCAGGGTCAAAGGAGCTGAC
>Ga0315312_1003219_pt1 | contig 10647 bp, 13 predicted proteins | sample TDP7_MG_FD_203629 | JGI IMG/M metagenome (GOLD analysis project Ga0315312, IMG submission 203629) | Freshwater sediment microbial communities from Lake Towuti, South Sulawesi, Indonesia - TDP7 | ecosystem: Environmental > Aquatic > Freshwater > Lake > Sediment | place: Indonesia: South Sulawesi... | reverse complement strand
ACACTCCTGCGCATATCTCTGTGCGATCATAGCTGCCAAAGCTGGCATGGTCGCTCCATACCTTCGTTCCGATCGGTCGATCACCTCGGCGAGAATTCGTGTGGTTTTGGCTGTTGGGAGATGGGTCTCATTTTCTCGCCGGCAAGGACGAGGACATTCTTCATATGACCGGAGGCGACAGCGTAGAAAGCTGTCTCAAAAACACCTGCACCTGTTGAGGAGGCGGTCTCCACCCGAGTCGAAGGAATGCCAGTAAGCCCGATGGTATCGGTTAATAGGGCAGCGAAGTTTGAATCCCCGACAAACTCCTCGACATTCATTACTCCGATATAGATTGCATCGACGCGCTCTAATTGAGCATCTTTCAAAGCCAATCCAGCGGCATGCGCCATCATCTTGTCGAGGGAATCCTTCGATCTCCCAAATTTTGTCATGCCCACGCCTGAAATAAAGACATCCATCCGCTTCCCCATACCTTTTGGGAATCAGACTTTGAAATTATATTAAAACAAAAATGATCAATTTAACAGGCTATTTTCAGACCCCGGGATGACAAGGAGAAAAAAGGGCGTGACCTTGAATCACGTTTCAGGGTCTCGCAAGGTATGTCATTCCGAATTTATTTCGGAATCTGGGTTTTTGGAGCGCCAAGAGTGAGATCCTGAAATGAATTCAGGATGAAAGGGTAGTCCTTTAGGAACTCAAAGAGTATTTTTATGTAATCTATTGAAATCACAATATAATTCCTTGTGAAAAAAAATCCTTTGACCTGTGACAATGGGGATATTATATTAAAGTGGGGTTTTGGAGGCTTAGAAATGGACGAGATCAGTTATCAAAAGTTTCTGACCACGAGGATTTGCGACTTAGAATTGGATGTGGATGAAAGCATGGGCCACCTCTTCAGGAGACTGAAGAAGGAATTGAGGGAACACCGCATCCTGCTCTGGCCTGATTTCTATTTTGGGAATGAGTGGGGATGCGTCAACAAGAAGATCTCCATCAGCGTCCCGTTCTACTTGGCCACCCCTGAGTTAAAGGATCTTGAGGGGGATGTGCCGTCAAATGAAGGGATCATGAAGACCTTACGCCACGAAACGGGCCATGCCGTGAATTATGCGTATAAACTTTGGCAACAGAACGATTGGAAAGAGACCTTTGGAGATTTTAACAAGAAGTACCGAGACGGATACCTTTCCAGAGTCAACCCTTGGTCAAAGAGTTACGTCAGACACCTCCACTATTTGGGAGATCCCCATTATGCACAGAAGCACCCTGATGAAGACTGGGCCGAGACCTTTGCGATCTGGCTTGATCCCAGGTCTCATTGGGGAACGAAATATCGAAATTGGCCCAATGCGTTGGAGAAATTGTCAATGGTGGATCGTTTAATGGAAGAGATTGCTGGAGAAGAACCATTCTATACGAAAAAGAAACACGACGGGGCCTATACGATGATTGAAGAGACTGTCTCGGAGTGGTGGGGATTAGATGGGGAGATCTTGGATGAGGAGCTCCAAGAATATCTCAACGATATGAACGAACTCTTCATCAAGCCGGAGAATGGACACAGAAAGCTTCTCCCTGCATGGAAGTTGATTCGAAAATATGCAAGGGTTTTAACAGAACAGGTCAGCCTTTGGATCTCGGGATCAAATAAACACACGGTTCGGAAAAGTCTCCGTCAGTGGGAAGCCATCTGCAGAAATGAATCATTAGGATACCTTGCTGAAGATGAGGCGCGGAAGTTGATCGAATTGACAACCCTCCTCACCTATCACGTTGTGGATGGAGTTTATAACCTTCGCAACTGATTGATAAATAGCCTACTGAGTTCGAAGTCATTAGTTCGGAGACATAAATCGAAACTGTGAACTCCGAACCGAAGTTCAGAGGATGACTGTTTTTTTGATGGTCTTGATGATCTCCTCTGGGTCATCGGTCAGTTGGAAGATTTCCAAATCTGCAGGTGATATCCTTCCTTCCTTCAAAACTACCCCCTTCATCCAGTCGAAAAGACCCTTCCAGTATTCCGACCCAACGAGGATGACTGGGAAAGGTCTAATCTTGTTGGTCTGGATAAGGGTGATCGATTCAAAGAGTTCGTCCATCGTTCCAAAGCCGCCGGGAAGGATGATGTAGGCGACCGCATATTTGATAAACATCACTTTTCTAACAAAGAAATAATGGAACGTTAGATTGAGATTTGTGTATGGGTTGGGCGTCTGTTCGAGGGGCAGCTCAATGTTGAGACCGATGGACTTACCTCCTGCTAAAGAGGCGCCTTTATTGGCAGCCTCCATGACACCAGGACCTCCGCCGGTAATGACGCCAAACCCATTTTCTGCGAGGAGTTGACCGATTCGTTCTGCTTTCTGGTAAACCTGGTCTTCGGGTTTAGCTCGGTTGGATCCGAAGATGCTGACCGCTGGAGGGCATTCAGCTAATGCCTCAAATCCTTCCACAAATTCTGCCATGATATGGAACATCCTCCAGGTATCTTTTACAGTCATCTCATTGATAAGGTATCTTTTGTTGGGCATAATCTCTCCTCTCCCCCCACCCTCACCTCGTTTTGCGGAGAGAAGGTGGGGGTTTGGGCATTTTTGGTTGAAAAATCGAGGACTTTATATTAGGAGAAAGGGAGTCCAATGTCAACAAATAGTAATGCTAAATGTCAAAGTCCAAAGTTCAAATGAATGACAAGTGCTAAAGTTCAAGACTTGGAACACTTTGGTTTATTTTGGATTTTAGTTTTGATGTTTGAAATTTGGGATTGATTTGGCATTTGGATTTCATTTTTTCAATTCTACATAAAGGGCAACGGCATGAGGGTCGAATTCTTAGGAGGAGTCAGGACCGTTACCGGTTCGGCCACCCTTTTAGAGAAGAATTCATTAAAATGGCTGGTCGATTGTGGAATGTTTCAGGGTGGAAAAGAACTTGAGCAAAGAAACCGAAGCCTCCAGTCATACTGTCCAAAAGATCTCTCCTTTATTTTGCTCACTCATGCCCACATCGACCACAGCGGTCTGATTCCAAAACTGGTCAAAGGAGGATTTAGAGGAAAGGTGATTTCGACAAAGGCTACCTTCGATCTCTGTGAAGTCATGCTTCGGGACAGCGGTCATATTCAGGAGATGGAGGCAGAGTGGCATTCTCGAAAACATCTGAGGTCCGGGAAGACGGAGGTGACTCCACTTTATACGGTGAAGGAGGCGGAGGAAAGTCTTCAACATTTTCAGACTGTTCGTTATGACGACCTATTTCCGATTGCGGATGGGCTGAGAGTGTGCTTTAGAGATGCAGGACATATCTTGGGTTCTGCCATTATTGAAATTTGGATCGGAGAAGGAAGTCAGGAAAAGAAACTGGTCTTTTCCGGAGATCTGGGAGGTTCAGGACAGCCTATTGTCGGGGACCCCTCCACGGTTGAAGAGGCAGATGTCCTTTGGTTGGAATCGACCTATGGGGACCGACTTCATAAATCGAGAGAAGAGACCGTAAACGAATTGTTGAAGATCATCCAGGAAGCTATCCGCGATCAGGCCAAGGTGGTCATCCCGGCCTTTGCAGTGGAACGAACCCAGGATATCATCTACACCATTGGTCAACTGATGAGAAAGGGCTTGATTCCTCCTGTTCCGGTCTATATTGATAGCCCCTTAGCGATCTCAGCTACCGAAATCTTCAATAGGAATTCGGATTGTTTTGACGAGGAGACGAAAGACATCCTCTTGGGAGGAGGAAAACCATTGGAACTTCCTGAGATCATTTACACCCAGACCACTGGGGAATCGAAGGCCATCAACGAGGATTCAAGACCGGGAATCATCATTTCCGCCAGCGGGATGTGCAACTCCGGAAGAATTAAGCACCATCTGAAGCATCACCTCTGGCGAAAGGAGTCCCACATCGTCATCATTGGTTACCAAGGCGAGGGCACGATTGGGAGAAGGCTTGTCGATGGGGCAAAGACGGTAAGACTTTTTGGCGAGGAGATTGCGGTCAAGGCTCATATTCATACCTTAGGAGGATTCTCGGCCCATGCTGATCAGAAGGGGCTGCTGGACTGGCTTTCCCATTTCAAGAACCCCGGCCTTCAAGTCTTCGTCAATCATGGGGAAGAGAGAATTTCAATGGAATTGGGTAGGGTCATCCGTGAGAGGTTCCATTTCAGAACGATCGTTCCTCAATGGAGGGAGAGAAGACTCCTTTTCGTCCCTGAGGAGAAGGAGGTAGGGGAAGAGAGGGTGGAGGAAGTATTGGAGGCTGGGGAGACGTTAGCAGGTATTTTTCGGCATTTGGACAAGACTTATAAGAGGCTTCGTCGAAAATTAAAAAGAGAAAGATCGAAGGGAAGAGAGGTTGTGGATTCCAGGTGGTTGAGGCAGTTGGAGGAGGTCAATGAGAAGTTAGAGGAATTGGAATCGAAACTATGAAGGGGGAAGGAGTTTCGGTCTGAGATGCGAGAAGGTCGGAGGGCGGGGATGGAGGGGTTAAGGAAGTCTCACATCGATCTGGTTAATTCTTTCATCTAAGCTTGCCTCGATATTGGAGTCCTCAATGACTCCAATAACAATAACAACTTTCACTGAAGTGAATGTTCCAGGGATGAGGTGGCCTCCTAATGTGACGATTTTATCTTCCATCACCGTGGAGGCAGAAAAATGGGCATGGACTTCTATTTGGCCATCTTCTTTCGTTGCGATCCATCCTGTCAGGGAGACGATCTCCATTGGCTGCTCCAGCTCCAGGTAGAGGCGATGGTGTTTTTCCACTTTTAAATCAGGGGGCAATATTCTTAGATTCCGGAATGTGGCTTTTTTCAACGCTCCGATGCCCGACAGGATCACTGCGGTTTGTATTCCTTCTTTCTTAACAAGTTCTTCGATCCCTTCCAAAAGATCGATATTCATTGCCAGTTTCCCCATAACGATTCGACCCATGCGACCCTTTCCGATTCCTTCCAATAAATCTGAACTGTCTCCCATACTTTCTCCTTTCTCTTAGAGATAAATCTTATATAACAGTTCTTTTCAGACAATTCTATTTAAAACTTTTGACAAAATGGGGTGACTTCAATCATAATTGAAAACCAATTTTCTTACTTAAAAAGGAGGAGCCGAGAATGCAACAATGGGAGCAGTTTTTTCGAGAAAAACAGGTGGAGAGGACGATCGAGGCATTAAAGAAAAACCGGTTTGAAGCCCTTTTCGTACCGGATTCGAAAAGTGCCCTGGAAGAGGTGATGAAACGGATACCCGACGGCACCACAGTTGGAATTGGAGGTTCTGTTACCCTCGCTCAGGTTGGGATCCTGGATGCCTTAAAGAACCGAAAAGTTCAACTCATCTGGCCCTTTCAACAAGCCAAAAATGAGGAGGAACGACTGGAGTTGATCCGAAAATCTTTTTCCTCAGATATCTTTCTCTCAGGCACAAACGCCATCACAGAGGATGGAAAGCTATTTAATATCGATGCGACAGGCAATCGGGTTGCTGCGATGTTCATCGGACCCAAAAAGGTGATCGTCGTCTGTGGGATTAATAAGATTGTGAAGGACATCGAGGCCGCAGAGAAGAGGGTGAAGGAGTGGGCGGCTCCACAGAATGCAAAGCGGCTCAACCGGAAGACACCTTGTACCGAGACAGGTGTCTGTGCTGATTGCAGCTCTCCCGATCGAATTTGTAATATCTATGTCACCCTGGCAAAGAAGCCAAGCCGCACCGAAGTAACAGTCATACTGGTGGGAGAACAATTAGGAATATAAAAATTCCAAATCCCAAGCACCAAGCACCAAATAATATCCAATTTATTAATGACCAAAGTTCCAAACAGGGGACGAAAAAATATCTGTTTTGGTCATTGGGGATTGGGTTACTGGAATTTATTTGGAAATAGGGATTTGGTGATTGGAATTTTACCTATTGGGGCCTAGCCAAAAGGATACGAGCATCCACTGCAACGGCTCCTTTTTCGAGGACCATCACTGGATTGATATCGATCCCTTCGATCTCAGGAAAGTCCACCATCAACTGAGAGAGCCTGAGAAGCATCTCAACTACTGCCCCTATGTCCAGAGGTCGCTCTCCCCGAACTCCTCGGAGAATGGCAGACAATTTTAACTCCGAAATCATCTCCTCTGCTTCTGAGCGATTGATGGGGGCTACCCGAAGGGAGGTCTCCTTCAGAACCTCCACATAGATTCCGCCCAGGCCAAAGAGAATGACCGGCCCGAAGGAGGGATCTCTCTTGGTCCCCAGAATGACCTCCTTTCCACCGGAGATCATCTTTTGAAGGAGCACGCCAAACCCTTTCCCGGGATTCAGGCTCATGATCCTGTCATAAGCCTCTTCTGCTTTGTTCAGAGAATCGATATGGAGAACCACTCCTCCCACATCTGATTTGTGTGAGATCTCCGGAGATATGACCTTCATTACTGCCGCAAATTCTGCTTTTCCAAGAGCATGTTCTAAATCTACTTTTCGATGAACTACCTGGTAATCGGCGACGGGAATGCCGCATGCCTGGATCACTTCCATAGCTTCCGGAAGGGAGAGATCCCTTTTCTCTTCTATTGCTTTTTGAAGAACCAAAGAGGCACGACTACGATCGAGGGGATAGGAAGGAGGTTTCTCCTTCGAAGTGGTCAACCTTCGGTAATGATCCCTTGAGATGGCGAGGGCTGTTAAGGCATCTTCAGGTTCAGTGAAGATGGGGAAATCAAGAGCCCTCTTGATATAAGCCAGCTCTTCCTCGTCGGTGTTGTATTGAAGGGCAATCGGTTTCTGATAACGGAAAGAGAGGTCTTTTACGGCCTGGATGAACTTTCGGGAGGGCTCTTTTTCCTCTCCCGTGGCACCGTGCATAAAAAGGATTCCCTGGACGGCAGGGAATTGGAGGCCCTGTTCGAGGATATTGGTATAGAGGTCGAAGTTAAAAAGATCACCAAGATCGAGAGGATTGGTGGGTTGGATCACCTTTGCCCGAAAAAGACTGTGGAACTGTTCCTGGAGCTTTGGGTCCGGAGGAAGAAGACGGAATCCATGCCTTTCGGCAGAATCAGCGGCCACGACACCGATTCCTCCTGAGCGGGAGATGATGACCAGATTTTTACCCTTGATGGGTGGAAGGGAGAGGATCTTCACCGCATTGACGAAGGAGCGGAAGTCCTTTGTGCGGATGATGTCTGCCTGTTTCAGGCCGGCCTCCACGACTCTATCGTCATTAACCAGGGCTGCAGTGTGAAGCTTTGCAATCTGGCGACTTCCCTCCCCGGTATTGGCTTTGTGGATGATGATGGGTTTTTGGGTGGAACGGGCAATCTCCATTAGCTCCCTTCCGTGTTCGAGGCTCTCGAGATAGAGGCCAATGATCTCGGTCTGAGGATCGTCGATGAGATACTTCAGGTAGTCGATCTCGTTGAGGTCTAATTTATTTCCCATGCTCACCATTTTGGACAGTCCCACATTGGCGCTGATCATGAGGTTTGCATAGGTGAGAAGAACACCTCCGCTCTGAGCTAAGATGGAAAGTTTGCCTTTGGTCACCGGGGCTCTTTTCAATTTGACGAAGGGGACAACAAATCCGTTGTCGACATTGGTAATTCCGATGCCGTTCGGTCCCACGATTCGGATTCCCCATTTTCGGGCTGTCTGAAGGACGGTTTGCTCAAGCTAGCCTCCTTCTTTAGAATATTCCCTGAATCCTCCGGTTTCGATGATGACCCAGGGGATCTTCTTCCGTCCACAGGCCTCAATGAGTTCAGGTATGGTTTGAGCAGGAGTGAGGATGACAGCGACATCGATGCCGTCAGGAAGTTGGTCCGCGGAGGTCAGAATCCTCCTTCCGAAGGGAATCCCCTCCTTTCTTCCTACGAGGTGGATTTCTCCGTTGAACTGGAATTCGAAAAGGTTCTCCACGATATTCCTTGCAAGATTATCCGGTCTGTCCGAGACGCCGAACACCACGACCGATTTCGGATAGAAGAGCTGATGCATCTTTCACTCTCCTCCTTAAATCCTCAGTTTAGCAAAGGATGAATCTCTTATAACCTCTTTGACCAATAAAATTCCAGTCACCAAATCCCTGCCTGCGGTAGGCAGGCCAACATCCGAATGATCTCCAGTTACCCATTTTAAATTCCTTTGGAAAAAGGCTTCGCATATCCTGTCAATTCGGCATAGCCTCTTCCTTTGATGGTATTGCCCTGATATTTTCCTTCAACGTTCACACTCCCTTCCCAGTAGGTCACCCTCGTGGATTCCTGAGTGACCAACTCCTGGTCCTTGACCGTAGGAGTGAGCAGCAATTCTATTCGATGGCTCGGAGCGACAATCCTCCATTTAGATGGATAGATCGCTGCACTCTTTTGGCTTTTCCATTGATTTAACACTTCGCTCTGAAAATCGTTTATGGTGAGATATTGATTTCTTCCATCTGAGAAGATGACCGTTCCACTCGAACAGGGATCTCTTTTTCCATCCTTGTGGCGAATCTCGTAAAACATCAGATCGATATGGTTATCCAGCTGAATGCTAAACCAATCCCACCCCACCTGATATTCGCGAAGTTGATTGGAACCAAATTCATGGTCCATCCAACTTCTTCCCTGGGCAGGAACTTCTTTTCCATTGAGTAGGAGTTTTCCCTCCGTTTTTAATCGTGGAATTGAATAATAATGCGATGCATATCCCACTCCCTCTGCTTTCTGGCTGATCCCATTCTGACCGTGAACCACAGGATTTTTTTCCGGCATGAGCATGAGTTCAATCCCAAGGTTTTTATCTCCTGCTTTGAGGAGGTGATCCTGCATTAAGGAACCTTTCAACTCCACTGACCAGTCCTCTATCCAAACCCGGAAGGGTTCCCCATCCTTCTTATAAGTAGAAGCACCGGCTTCCCCAAAACTTCCCCGACTGATCTTTTCCCGATACTCAAATTTATTTGCTGACTCATCCGTAATAGCGAGATGAGCAAAATAGAGATTCTGAATCGACCATTTCGATTTTTGCTCTTTTGTTTCCCTCTTTAAACCCGTTCTGAAAAAAGTGAGTTGATAGCCAAAGGATTTTTTATTTTTTTCTAAAGAACGAAGATGGCCAGAGTAATACCACCATTCTGTTTTGAATTCAGGATGAGAGTAGTGGTCCTGAGGAAACGAGAAGACCTTGCCGGGAAGGGCCCGTTTGAATTCCTCTGCGTATATTTTTATTGGGGACAAAAGAATAAAGAGAAGTCCTAAAATGATGAGGTTCCATTTTCCCAAACACTTTGGATGGATAGGACTCATTTGTCGAGAGGGCTCCTTACACCCAATATGTTTTTTTTCGCCACATGGGTATAGATCATGGTGGTCTGAAGATTATGGTGACCTACTTAAACGGTTGGACAGGGGTTCGTTTAGAAAACCATAACAATCTGAGACCCACTTCAGATAGAAGGGAACATATTGAGCTTTTACCGTCCCGTTTTTGGTCAGAAACGCTTCATAGGCCCTCAGCATAATAAACTCCTAAATTATAAAGCTTAGGTATAATAATTAAATTTTAAACATTATACCAAAAGAATGTTCCCAATTCAATAGTTTTGAATCAAAAACACCTTGACATTTTCCTTTCATATTCATATAATTTTTCTAAATATAGAATAAACTTAAAAAATAATGTTCCCGAATCGCTGCGCGCTTCGGGAACGACCCCGCTGAGCTTGAGCGGATTAAAATCGTTCCCTCGCGCGCTGATTCGCGCTCGGAACAATCCGCTCGAGCAGACGGGCCTTCGGCCCACAGCTCAGCGGGGTCGTTATACTTTATAATAAATAGAAGATGGGAGGGTTTGTGGAAAACCCTGAAGAATCTATAATTATATGGTCTGACTATCTGAAATATAGAATTGAATTAAGGGGATTTGAACTTTCAAAAATTGAAAATATAGTGCGATATTCAGAAGAAAGGTACTTTGATACTGTAACCAGACGGTTGATTGTAGTAGGAAAACATGATGATAGACTGGTTATAATTCCATATGAGAAACATGGAAATGAAGTAACACCAGTCACAATTCATGCAACTACACGTCAACAAATCAATTTCCGAGTTAAAACAGGGAGGTTCATATATGAATAAAACAAAAATGACCTATTTTAAAGAAGAAGACATCCTACATATAGTTATTTCTGAAGAAAAAGAAGCCAATAGTATTGAGTTAAGCCCAAATATAACGGCTGAGATGAATGAAAAAGGAGAATTAATAGGCATAGAGATATTAGAAGCGAGTTCGTTTATCCGCGACTCTATATTAGAGTCATCTCAAGCTAAAATACTTGAATTAAAAAAAGCCGTATAACAATCAAGTCCAGCGGATGGCTTGCAGCCACCGCTGATTTTGGTCGTTATGACAAATTAGATATATGAAATTAGACAAAAATACCTTTGACAAATGGGTTCAATGGATAGAAAAAATTGAAAATGATCTTATTGCGATAGTTAACAACCAACAAATATATAATTATTTTATTAAATGCCTATGCACTTCACTCCTAATTTTCTTTATCCAACGAAAGGACTGAGTTTAGAGATGGCACAGCTCAATAAATAGGGGCACAGTTCCCCTTGAGAAGGCCTTGGTATTATTGGGGCCTTAG
>Ga0315312_1003218_pt1 | contig 10650 bp, 6 predicted proteins | sample TDP7_MG_FD_203629 | JGI IMG/M metagenome (GOLD analysis project Ga0315312, IMG submission 203629) | Freshwater sediment microbial communities from Lake Towuti, South Sulawesi, Indonesia - TDP7 | ecosystem: Environmental > Aquatic > Freshwater > Lake > Sediment | place: Indonesia: South Sulawesi... | reverse complement strand
ATCAAGCGGATGAAAGTCGCCACGCTTCCTAGTGCTATGATTACGTAGCCTATGAAGATCATTGCTATGCCGAAGATCGATCCTCCCAATAACATAGCCCCTGCAGCCTCTGGGCTGGTCATCATTGAGGAGACGAAGGTTCCGGCAATTGAGAATGCTCCGACAGCTATGAATATCCCGCCGATGATTCCCCAAACGATCAGCCACAGTACGTATATGAATGCTCTTTTGAAGGCGGTTCCCCAAGGCATCGACATCTCAATGCACCTAGAATACAGGTTTGTATCGAACACGCTTATAAGAAGTGAAGGTTCGATACGCTCGGCAATGACGGCAATAAGTTTAAACTTTCTAGACGAACTAACGTTACTAGGCAATGAAGAAAGCTGGTATTGAGGAAAGTAATTAATGACTGATGAAACCAGATCTGAGCCACTTGTCATGGCAATGAACAATTTAATGATATTCTCGGCGTTCAGACGTATTCTGGCTTCCGAGTATTTCATCCGATCCAGTCATCGTATTCATGGATGCGAGAAAATCGTACGGATGGCACAATCGCTTTGAAAGCGAGGGCAAGCTAGAAGTTATGGAAGTTTGCTTCTATCGCAACTCCTTCTCTCTTAAGCCCCACGGTCTTAATTGTCTCACGAATCCTGCGCGCATGACCTCGTCACACTACTACGATAGTTGTTGCATCAGCCGTGGTAGATTCTCTTTCGGTAATCATTCGATTCGTGCATGTATCTTTGAGATAGCAGTCGCTCTTGGAAGATTCTAGTACATGAACGGAACCCCTAGCTCTCGGACTTCTTCCTTTACTTTCTTGTAAAGTTTAGTGTAATCGTCTTTCGGTACTATTTTTCTTATGTCGTAGCATTCCTGGAATGTTTTTCCTAATGGGGCTTCAACTATTTCCTTTTCATATTTGGACACTATTTTCTTAGCAAGCTCATTTGCTTCTGATCTTTCAATACCGGATTCAGCTACTCCGCAGCCAACTTCGCAAGCCATTTTGGCTTCCATTGGCGTAGCTCTATTCTTATACCTATTTCTAGCAACAGCTATTTCCCAGAGATTTGCCCCAGATACGACGCTAACTAGACCATGTGCTGCGGCTTCGTATAAGACCATTGGAGTGCAAGGGCCAGCAGCAGCAAATCCGTTTGATAGAGAAATCAAGGGGGTATTTCTAGCTAGTGCCTGATACGTCACGCTTATCCCCCACAGAAGCTCCCTTGTCGTATTATGCATGTGTTTCATATGAAATGGAAAATAGTTTTGATAGTGAGCTTGATTTACCATTAGTCCCTGAATGTGATACGCTGTTCCAACTATGGCTGTACCTTCAGCTCCTCCGCAATAGCCGCCAAACATGGGACCCGTTAGTGCTCCGACAAAGCAACCATACTGATGAAAATGGACCATCTTGTTCAACAGTGAAAAATCCACTTTTAACTCCGATATAGAGGCAACAAATCTACCGTCGGTTAATCTCTCTCCCCAAATGGGATTACTCGCTGATATTTGAGCCGCATCCGATTGAGCGGTTCCTACACTTTGTAAGAAAATACCAGGCCTCCCAACTCTTCTCGCAGCTTCTCTAAACATCATGGCGTGAGCCACTGACCCTTTGATTTCAAATGGTGCGCCAGCTTTAATGCTTCTACCTTCAATTTCTTCCAAGATAGGAGCGCATACGCCATCCGCGAGAGGCTCTTGCAAGTATGCTATCGACATCGGGACAAAAAGTTCTTCATCGCAAGTAATGTCAGGACTAAACAAACAAAATGGCCTTTTTCCATCCTCTATTTTTCTATGAAACAATTCTCTTGAATCTTTGCCGTAACCTAGAACAAATCTTCCGGGAAAGTTTTTCATAGCCTCTCTTATTTCGCTTTCATCAAACAAGATTCTTCTATGTGTGCTCGTACAGTAAGTTCCAACCTCCAGATATAGTTCGAGGGCAGCTCTCCAAACGTCGTCGGCGAGAGAGTCGTCAGATGGAACGACATTCTCTGGATCGAATTCTATTCTGTATTTTTTTATGACATCCCGAAGTTTGGGGAGTAGTATCTTGAGTTCGAAGTCTTTTTCTAAGCAAATCGGTCCGGTTTCAGCTCTCTCTAACACCTCGTTTATTCTCCAAGGAGGAACCACAAAATCACCTGTCTCGGACAAGAGTTTGAGCTAGTCTGACTCCTTGTTCAGCTGTTTCAGCCCATCCGTCCGCTCCAATTTCTTCAGCCCACTCCTTTGATGTCGGGGCACCTCCCACCATTACTATATACTTGCCCCCTAACCCCATTTCATTCAAGAATTCTATCACTTCTTTTTGCGCTGGTCTTGTGGTTGTCATCAAAGCAGATAGGGCTATTATATCCGCTTGCACCTCCGTCGCTTTTTCAATGAACTTCATAGAGTCTACATCTTTCCCTAGATCATAGGTATCGAAACCGTTTGCCTCCAGCAAAAGGGCCAATATGTTTTTTCCAATGTCATGAATGTCGCCTGAAACAGTTCCCACAACCACTCTCCCAATTTTCTTAGCCTTCAACTTCTGTCTGCTCTCTTCCTTCATTTCAGCGGTCAGAACACGCATCGCAGCCTCCATGGCCGCTGCTGCACACAATAACTCGGGTACGAAATACTCTCCTTTCTCAAATTTCTCCCCAACCGATCTCATGGCAGAAGAAAGCGTATTTTCGATTACCTCTAATGAGTCCATACCAGCTTTCAAGATCTCACTTGCAGTTTTCTCAGCAGCCTCTTCTTGGCCGCTAATGACGAATTTCTTCAGTCTTTCATTCAATGTTTCTGAGCTCAATCGATCTATACCTTCGAACTTTTTAGGCTCGATCGTATATTTATAAGATTTTCTAACAAAATAAGACAAAATTTTCTATTCGATATTCAGATCTCTCTATGCCAACATCTTTTCCATCCAATGCTCTCAGTGAAGAATAGAGTGCTGCTTAAGTGTAACCTGATACCGGGTCTAGACAAATCTCTTATGGCCGCCCATACGAGCTTACAGACGTGTGCCGTTTGCCTCATGCCTATGAATGCGACTGTTGAGTTCTTATCGAGTTCTGGAGCGTTTTCAAGAACCTATCATATGGAAAGCTATGAAAATTGAATACGGCATTTTAGAATTTTTGCAGTCTACTAACTTCCCTTTCTAATCCATAACGTTTTATTACATAAACGTACAAATGAAGGAATCCGGATTCAAATTTCAAAAGCCAAGTTCTTCAAATTCATTACTACACTATTGTATATGCTATTGTACTCAGAAGACGGCGTTATGGTTTTCAGGTCATAGCACTCGCGGAAACTCTTACCAACTGGCGCATCTTTGATACGGTCTTGATATTTTTTCAAGATCTTCTTAATTAGTTCATTTGCGTCCTCCCGTTTCATACCCGATGCAGCATGCCCGGCTTCAGCGGCCATTCTAGCTTCCATTCCACTACAATGATCGAGATACTTGTTCTTCGCCACCTCAACAGCCATCAGATTCAGGCCCGAAACCGTCCCTGCGATAGCGTAAGCCGCCGCCTCGTACAAGACAATGTCAGTGCATGGTCCAGATGCTAGTTCACCAGCAACTGCCATCAGCAAATGCGTGTTCCTACTAATGGCTTGACCAACAATACTGATCACCCATAAGAGCTCTTGGACTGTGTTGCAAAGATACGTTATGTGAAGTGGAAAACACATGTGGTAATGTGGTCGGTATATCAAGCTATTCTGAATCGCGTTAGCGACTGTCACAACAGCTGTTCCTTCAGGACCACCTGAATACCCGCCCATAATAGGCCCATATAAGGCTCCAATAATGTTGCCACTACTAAGTAGATGAACTACTTTATTCAGTCTTTCATAATCAGTTTTTAACTCGGGCAATGAAGCAACTAAGAATCCATCTGTCTTTCTGATCCCGAACTCTGGTCTGTTCGCAGCAATAATAGCTACTGTCGATTCAGCGCTGCCGATAACATTATGTATTCCTATTCCCGGCCTGCCCACATCTATCGCTGCCTGTCTGACCAAGATCGCGTTCAAAATCGCTGCGTAAACCTCAGATGGACTCCCACCTCTTATTGCAATTCCGTTTACGGAGTTGAGGCCGATACCTCCGCTGAATGTATTAGCCAATCGTTCTTTCGCATAGCTTCGCAGCACATCAAGATACATGTCTTCAGAAACCGGGCTACCAGCTCCGAACATGCAAAACGGAGTTTTCTTATCTTCAACCTTCCTTGGAGTCATTATTGACGCGTCCGAAGCCTCACCGAACGTCAGTTCAGCAGGTGATTGTTCCAACGCGTCCTCGATGTCCTTCTCTTCAAATCTTATGTATCTTCGCACGTCGGTAATGTATGTCCCCACTTTAAGGCATAATTCGAGAGCTGCTTCGTAAACATCGTCAGCCAAACCATTGTCAGATGGTATGACAAGTTCAGGATCATACCTTATATCGTGGGCTTTTACAACCTCCCTCAAAGCCGGCATAAGCAATTTGACGTCAAAATCATTCTCTAAGCAGACCTTCCCCTTCTGAATATTCTTCACAACGTCCCAGAATTTTGCAGATCGTTGAAGAAACTGTTCCCAAATTCTTATTGTCGATTTTGAAGGTTCTTCTCCGTTCATTTCGTAAGCACCGACCATACCAGTTCGCTATCGCAGTAAAATAAAACTTTGGAACGACGCGAAACCGAAACAGTCGGCTAGAATATCGATCTTTACTGGAAATTTCCATTTCAGAAGTTTGATACAGTCACACTGTTTGCAGTGGTCAGTAGCAGGTCTTTCGATGGCAAACTAGATTAGCCTTTGAGCCTATAGACCATGGGTAGCTTGCTGTCGAGCCGCAGGTTGTGTCATATTTGAGGAAGGTCATTGAATGCATCCCGAACTTCAGCACATCCGACCGTAAAGTTGTCGAAGCCATATTGGACGAGATTAGACGCATTCAAGATGCGCGTCTGCTTGACTACACCTTTGATGGCTATTACAATAGGCTAGTCGTTTCCTTCGTAGGAGATGAAGATTCGGTGTTGCAGGCAGCGCTCAATTCAGCTACTAAGGCTATCGCGCTCATCGATATGAATAAGCATAAGGGGCAGCATCCTCGACTGGGAGCCGTGGATGTAGTTCCCTTCGTGCCTATAAGAAATGCGACCATGGAAGACTGCGTAGAGTTCGCCAGGGCTTTTGGGAGAGGACTTGCGGAAGCCCACCATATTCCGATCTACCTCTACGGCGAAGCTGCTTCGAGACCTGAAGCAGAGGACATAGATTGGGTGAGGCAAGGGGAATATGAAGGGCTTCATGAGATGATGAAGAGGCCTGGAAGAGAACCTGACTTCGGCCCAAACGAGCCGCACCAAACCGCAGGCGCAACAATTGTCGGAGCTAGAAGGATAATGGTAGGTTTCAATGTGAATCTAGGGACCCCGAACCTGGAAGTCGCCAGAAGAGTCGCTAGAGCTGTCCATGGCAAGAAGGGTGGACTCACCGATGTTAGGGCGATGGCGGCTATGATCCCGGAGAAGGATATGACGCAGATAGGAATGAGCATAGGGGACTTCAAGAAAACGCCTCTTTACCACGTACTCGAGCTTGTGAAGATTGAAGCTGAAAGATATGGCGCTCCCATAGTCGGAGCGGAATTTTGCGGTCTAGTTCCTCTGCAAGCCCTCATAGATGTAGCCAAGCACTATCTTGAGGTCGAGGAACTCGAAGAGGATAGGATAATTGAGATAGCCGCCCAGAAAGCTTTAGAGCAGACTTAAGAAGATGCGAAGAATGCCTAAGAAGATGGTGGATCTACTCATAGAGAACGCTACTGAACTTATTACACTGCAGGGAGGAAGCCTTGGGCCTTTCGTTGGAAGAGGCATGGATGCGCTCGGACTAATTCGTAAGGGATCTTTAGCTATACATAAAGGAAGGATAGTGGCCATAGGGACCGGCAGAAGACTGAGAAGGAAGTTTGAATCAGAAAGAGCTATCGACGCGACTGGAAAGGTCGTCATGCCAAGCTTCATCGATCCTCATACCCACATAGTCTTCGCTGGCTACCGTGAAGACGAATTTGAGATGAGGATCAAGGGCATCCCCTACATGAAGCTTCTTCGCAAGGGCGGCGGGATCCTCAAAACTGTCAAGGAGACGAGGAGAGCAACCGAGCCAAAGCTCTTGGAGAACACGATGAAGACCCTAGACATAATGCTCAAACACGGGACGACAACGGTCGAAGCAAAAAGCGGTTACGGCTTGAACATTAAAGACGAGATCAAGTGTCTGAAAGTCTTGCGGCAAGCCGACGAGAAGCACAAGGTCGATGTCACGCCGACCTTCTTAGGCGCCCATGCCATCCCCCCAGAATTTAAGGGCCGTGTCAGCGAGTACGTGGATACCATAGTCGAAGAGATGCTGCCCAAAGTCAAAGAGCTCAACCTAGCGAAATTCTGCGATGTATTCTGTGAGAAAGGAGTGTTCAACATAGACCAATCGAGACGTATTCTTCTAGCGGGAAGTGAACATGGCTTAATGCCGAAGATACATGCAGACGAGATGACGCCGCTCGGAGGAGCCGAGTTGGCCGCGGAGGTCAAAGCCATCTCAGCTGACCACCTCGTCTTCGCTTCAAAGAAAGGCGTCAAAGAGCTGGCGATGGTGGGCGTTTGTGCCGTCTTACTCCCTTGCAGTTCATTCGCACAAATGCTGGGGAAGTATGCTGATGCTAGAGAGATGATTAACATGAACGTTCCCGTTGCCTTGGGAACTGACTACAACCCAAGCTGCCAAGCCGTTACGCAACAGCTATCCATAGCCTTGGCTTGCCACCAAATGAGAATGACCCCGTCGGAATGCGTCGCCGCATCAACGATAAATGCGGCTCATGCAATCGGCTTAGGCCAGGACATAGGCAGCCTAGAGCTAGGCAAGAAAGCCGACATAGCCATCCTCGGAGTCCCTAGCCACAGGTTTCTAGGCTACAGGTTCGGAGTAAACCTCGTTGAGAAGGTTCTAAAGAACGCCAAGCTTGTCGTCGACAATGCTGCAGATCGCCAACGTTGACTCTCAAGACCTTCTAAAGTGGCTACGGTAAAGTGCTCTCACTGTTGCGTTATAGGGCACTTCCTAACGCTATGGTTAAAAGCTCTCTTCGGCTTAGTCAGTGAAGGTGAAGATTCTTGCTAAAGTTGAAGCGCATGGTTAGGTGTATCAAAGGGCATGAACTCCACTGTAAGAATTGGCAGATCGAAGGCATCTTGCGTATGCTTCATAACGTATTAGACCCAGATGTGGCGAAGGATCCTGAGAACCTAATAGTCTACGGCGGCACGGGCAGAGCTGCTAGGAGCTGGGGGTGCTTTGACAAGATCGTTGAGACGCTTATCAGGTTGAAACCTGATGAAACGATGCTCGTTCAAAGTGGTAAGCCGGTTTCAGTATTTAGGACGCATCAATGGGCCCCTCGAGCGTTGATAGTTAATAGTATGCTTGTGCCAAGGTGGGCGACATGGGACTACTTCTTGGAGCTTGAGCAGAAGGGACTGATAATGTTCGGGCAGATGACAGCGGGCTCTTGGGCATTCATAGGAACGCAAGGCATACTGCAAGGAACCTACGAGACATTGGCAGCGGTAGCGAAAGAACATTTCAACAGCAGCCTTGCTGGAAGGCTTGTATTGACAGCAGGGCTTGGCGAGATGGGGGGTGCTCAGCCCCTAGCAGTCAAGATGAATGATGGTGTAGCCCTAGTCGTCGAGATCGATAAGAGAGCGATCGAGAGGAGGTTGAAGTACGGTTATCTCGATGTTTGGACTGACGACCTAGATGATGCTCTCGAGATGGCTATGAAGGCAAAGGAAGAGAAGACACCTAAGAGTATAGGCCTCTTAGATAACGCCGCTGAAGTTCATCCAGAACTCATTCGGAGAGGTATAATTCCAGATGTCTTGACAGATCAGACTTCTGCGCATGATCCGTTGAAGGGATACTATCCCGCAGGCCTATCGAGGGAGGAAGCTGACCAGCTTAGGGAAAGCGACCCCAAGGCCTACATGGAAAGGGCGAAACAGAGCATGAAGGTTCAAGTTGAGGCGATGGTGCGGATGATGAAGAAAGGCGCGGTCACCTTCGAGTATGGAAACAACCTGAGGCAGCAGGCTTACGATGCTGGCTTTAATGAGGCATTTGCTTTTCCCGGTTTCGTTCAACGCTACATCAGGCCTATGTTCTGCGAAGGCCGGGGGCCTTTCAGATGGACGTCGCTCGTGGGCGATCCACAGGACATCTACAAGCTGGATCAAGTTATCCTTGAAGAGTTCGCATACAACATAGAGTTGTGCCGATGGATAAGGAAGGCTGGGGAAGATGTGAAGTTCCAAGGACTCCCTGCCCGGGTCTGCTGGCTTGGCTTTGGGGAAAGAGCTAGATTCGGCAAGCTTATGAACGAGATGGTGGCAAAACGCGAGCTTTCAGGCCCCATATGGATTGGAAGGGATCACTTGGACGGTGGTAGCGTAGCCTCCCCAAATAGAGAGACTGAAGGGATGAAGGACGGGAGCGATGCAATCGCAGACTGGCCGATCCTCAACGGGCTGCTGAATGCTGTGGCTGGTGCCACGTGGGTTTCAATCCATCATGGCGGCGGCGTTGGAATAGGCTACAGCATACATGCAGGCATGTGTCTAGTAGCCGATGGCACAGAAGAAGCTGGAGAAAGAATCGAACGCGTATTGACAACAGATCCAGGCCTAGCCGTCGTTAGGCATGCCGACGCGGGTTACGATAGGGCGCAGAGAATAGCCAAAGAGAAGAAGATCGATATGCCGATGCTCTGATTAAGCCGCCTACATTTTGGCAGTCAGTAACAACAGTTCCCTAAGAGCTTAGGACTTAGACCATATAGATCCGACGGCTCAAGAGAAGAGGTCGGATACATTAAACTGTCCTCAATCAACACTTGTACAGCATTTAGCGAACTCTTTACGAGCTGAATGAAGTCTACCAAGCTATCCCTAACCATTAAATCTGGCGAAAGTCGACATCCTACGCGAACAAGGCCCTGATAAGGAGGGATTGTGGTGAATAGAGTCGTTATTGATGGCGAAAGCTTGATGATTGAAGACGTAGTCCATGTGGCCAGCCATGATGTCCAAGTAGAAATTTCTCAAGAAGCGATGCGAAGAGTGGCAAGGTGCAGAGAGACTGTGGATAAACTGATCAAAGAGAATCGAATCATCTATGGCGTCACAACGGGATTCGGCTTTCTAGCAGGAGTCGCCATTACCCCTGAAGAGAGCAAGGAGCTCCAGATCAACCTCATAAGAAGCCACTCCTCCGCAATAGGGAAGCCTCTAGGTCGAGATGTCGTTAGAGCTCTTATGCTCCTCAGAGCCAACACACTTGCTAAAGGCCATTCTGGAGTGAGACCTGAAACCTTAGAAACCCTCGTGAAGATGCTGAACATGAAGGTACATCCAATAATCCCTGAGAAGGGCTCCGTAGGAGCGAGCGGCGATCTATCTGCACTATCCCACATGGCTCTTGTCATGCTTGGGGAAGGGCAAGCAGAGTTCAAGGGACATACGATGGGAGGCCTAGAAGCTATGAGAAAGGCTGGCATCGATATTTTAGAGCTTCAAGCTAAAGAGGGACTGGCGTTGAACAATGGCACTCAGTTTATGACGGCGTTAGGAGCTTTGGCCATTCACGACGCCGAGCAATTGATAAGAACAGCCGAGATAGTCTCAGCCATGAGCATGGAAGCCTTAGGCGCGATATCGGACGCTTTCGACAACCGTATACATCGGGCTAGGGCCCATGAAGGCCAGACCTCAACCGCTAGAAACATACTGGTTCTAACAGCAGGTAGCGATATGGTCATGACAAGCAGTAGGGTGATGAAAGAATCATCTGGGAAGATCGGAGCCGGCAGGCTACCACACGATCCCTACACCATACGATGCATACCTCAAGTCTTCGGCATGGCTAGAGACACTATCAAGCATGCCAAGAAGATTATAGAAGTCGAGCTTAATTCAGCAACGGACAACCCCTTGATCTTTCCGGAGGATAATGAATGCCTTTCATGCGGAAACTTTCACGGCCAACCTGTAGCCGCAGTCATGGACTTCCTATCAATAGCCCTATCCGCTGTAGGGAATATGTCTGAGAGGAGAATATCTAGGCTTCTCGACCCTACAATGAATAATGGATTGCCAGCTTTCCTCATACATGAAGATGTTAAGAAGGGCCTACACTCGGGGTTCATGGCGTCACAATTTACAGCAGCCGCCTTAGCTTCAGAGAATAAAGCCTTGGCGCATCCAGCTTCGGTAGACTCCATCCCAACCTCGGCCAACTTTGAAGATTTCGTCAGCATGGGCCCTGCTGCAGCTAGGAAAGCCTCAGAGATTCTAACGAACGTACAGTATATCATAGCTATCGAGCTCCTATGCGCAGCGCAAGGAATAGACCTGCGCGGCCCTAAAACTTTGGGCCGCGGAACCGGAAAGGCGTATGAGCTACTTAGAGAAAAAGTCCCTATTCTGAAAGAAGATAGAGCGATTCACGAAGACATCGAACAAAGTGTAGAGTTGATCCGTAGCGGATCCATCCTGT
>Ga0315312_1003217_pt1 | contig 10656 bp, 7 predicted proteins | sample TDP7_MG_FD_203629 | JGI IMG/M metagenome (GOLD analysis project Ga0315312, IMG submission 203629) | Freshwater sediment microbial communities from Lake Towuti, South Sulawesi, Indonesia - TDP7 | ecosystem: Environmental > Aquatic > Freshwater > Lake > Sediment | place: Indonesia: South Sulawesi... | reverse complement strand
GTCGGCCCAGTCCTTTTGTTCCTCCCATGAATCGACTTTTTCCACGAGGCCATCCCCGATATCCTTATCTGATTTATTATGGATATACATTTTCACTGGGCGGCCTTCCTGGACGAGTTGCCAAGCGAGATCTACCAGCAGTGCCTCGCGTGAAACAAGAAGAAAGTTTTGCGCCGGTTGATCTGGTGTTAACATTGGATAATTTATAAGTATACACCCAGTCATCTTTAGATGTCAAAGGATTTTTCAGGGTTCTAAAGTTCACGTACCGGGTTTAAATGCGCAGACCATAAAGACTTTCCAATAGAAATTGCCACCTAAAAATGGCACAAAGAGGCAGGAAGGCGATGGGCTGTTGCTGAGACCCGTGGTTTCAAATTCCATAGGAGGAAACCCTATCGTATCGATAGCGTTTTCCCCGTAGGTTATTCACACTCGGCCTTTTCCAGCCGGCACGTTGTGAGGGTAACTTCCCCCTTTCGTAGTCTAATTCCCCCGGCGATAGGCCCAGGAGAGAAATCGCGTCGGGAGATAATAGATAATGGTGATGTCGTCAAAGATTAAGGAATCGATGAGCACATCATTTAACACATCTACATTAGGCTTAAATAAGACGTGGTACCTGATAGGCTTGTCCACGATAAGTTTGCCCTCGGTACCAGCCGTGTAGGCCTTTTTCACCAGACTGCCCGCGGGATTAGTCAAAGGTTGATCAAGTTTAATCACCACTTTCTCCTCGTTGTATAACTCAATCTCGCAGGTAGGTGCCTTGGGCTCACCGGGCCGAGGTAGTGGTGTGGATTCGGGATAGCCCCCTACCCCTGTAACCCATTTCTCTTCAGGTACATATTGGGTCCAGGTGACATAAAGCACATCCACCGAGGTATCCGGGGGCAATCCCGCTTCTTCGGCCAGGTTAATAGGTCGTGAGGTGAAGGTCCCTTTATTACCGCGATAGTAGCGGCCATCACGCCAGATCTTATCTTGAATTACCTCTTCCGCCTTATCGGGATGAAGTTTTTCCCAGATCAAAAGTTCATCCATGGTAGCATCCGGTGCCGAATTTAGAACGGAAGGAGATTCCTTTCTCTCGCCCAGTCTGAGGATGTTATTCTCATCCACTCCAAAATCAACATTAGGCACGGCACTACCCACGGTCTGGAAATAAGTATCATACAAATTCTCACCCAATCTCCGGCCATTGATATACAACATATTTATGACGTAAGTGCCACCCACCGGACCGGCTGTATGTGGAGGGCATCCGGGGCATCCACGACATATCCCGCAACCGGGACAAGGCCAGGTGCACTCAGGGGGGCCGGGACAGTCCGGACACTCCCCGCCTTCGCTCCACCGGGTCCAGCCGAGATGCATCCATTTACCGGCCTGGAAGACCGTCTCGCCCCACTCGTGGCCATTGCGTTCGTACCGATCGTGGTTACAATAGCGATGGTTCAGGGCGCAGGAGACTGAGGCACTCGCCTCCCCGCGCGAACCCATCTCATATCCCGACCCGGATGCAGTGCAACCGCCGGCCAGCAACGAGGTATCATCCCAGGGCTGGTTATAAATAGACCATAATCCTTTGTTATAACCGCCCGCACTAAAACTTTCTTTATCGATAATACCAGTGCCCGTTGAGGTGATTCCGTTAGCAATACTATATATCCCTAAGGGTGCAGACAAGACCTCGCCACCACCGGGGGGCAACCAGATCCCACCTGACGGTAACGGAATCTGCCAGGTAAGATAGGGCCTGGTCTTAGCCGATTCTTCCGGGAAGAAATGTGGTTTGACCCACATGGAGATCGTGAAGTAGTCCCAGTGACTGGGTTGATACTGATATATCGGGACCGCCGTCACCACCTGGCCTCCTTTGTCTCCATACTCACTGTAGACCCCATCCGGGAAGAGTTTACCGGGCTGGTCTTTCCAGGCATTAACCGCACCGAAATTATCACTGGGACAGACCAGGGTATTGACATAAGGCCCTTTGGCACCAGACTCAATCATCTGTTGAGGCTGAAGAATCGCCGGATCGGTTGCGATGGTCTTATTATAACTGGCCTTGACCGTGGACTTGGGAACATATCCCGAAGGTTCGTTCTCCACCGTGGCTAAGGCGATATATCCGTCATAATGGGCGTGTTCCACAAATGATTCGCCTCCATATGTCCTGCCCAATATCTCGGGATAGGTCTGCAGGGTAAGGTTATCCGTGATGGTCTGGTCGGTATCATCCGTCGGATGTTTGGCAGAGGTAATTATATTATCCTTGAGGGGAACACCCTTTTCCCAGTATTCGCGTAGGAACTGGCGCTGAGAAGTCTCTTTATACATGGCGAATAACCGCACGGTCGCCTCAATCTGCGCCTCGGCCATAATTTTATCTTGATCCTGTGGTCCCAAAACCCGGCCTAAAGAGGTGATCAGGAAATAGCCGGTAGGCAGGAAGGTAAATTCCGTGGTATAATAGGTAAGATTGAGTTTGTCTACCCAGTAGAGGCGTTGCGAGGGCGGATTAAAGGCCGAGATATTGGCATTGGGATTAAAATTCGCCTTGATCACATCGGCCTGCTGGGCACCCCGCTGCCAGGGCCTACCCAGAAATTCCGTGCCTACGCTTCTGCCCAGACAGGGGAGCGCCAATTCCGGGTCAAGATTACGCCACAGGACATTATCGCAGAAGGAGTTAAACTGTTGCCAGGACCGGAACTCACCCCGCCAGGGATAGGGCCCGGTGGGGTCCGGAGGGAGTTCACGATTCTTGATGATGGCATCAGCAATCCGCTGGGCCCAGTCTAAGGGCTTCTTGCGGTAGAGCCCCTTACCATAATAATAAGCCATCGGATAAAAGGCCAGGACCCATTGGCCCAAACACCCACTCGTGCCGGTATAGCTATATTGGATGCCGGGGAAATCGCAACAACTCGAGTAGGCCCGCGCGCCCGCCTGCTCCCATAAAAAGAGCCCGTTCAGATTGGTCAGTAGGGTTACTAAAACCGGCTTAGGTGCCAGGTTAATATTCACCGGTGCCCGACCGACCAGTTCATATTCGCCCTCGCCTAAGTCGCGTTGGGGATATCTGATATGGGTTGGCCGAATCTGTTCCCAGGAATAGATGGTACTATTTATCCCGACATTACCGATGCGGTCAATGGGTTTCATTGCCCCTTTATCGTAGCGACAGGCGGGTTTAATTACCCCTTTATCACACCAGGCATAGACGGTAAGACAACTCCGCAGTTTTTCCCAATCCTCGGGCAAGAGTTGGATCTTGTTCAGGGCTAATTTGCTCCTGATCTCATCCATCACGAAGTAAGGCCGATGCTTATAAATCTCCCGACCTATTTTTCCACCGTCGGCGAAAAGTTCGTCTGTAAGGACGGCTAACATATCCTCCAGATGCTCATGGTCTTCCATATTCACATAGATCCGGCCGGAGAGGTCTTCCATCTTGACGGCGAAGTAATCGCCCTGGTGATTATCGTAAGCGCCGGCGACGAGACCGGTCACACCCACTTTTTCTATGGCCTGATAACCACCATATCTCCCCTGGGTCTGTATCTGGATAAGGTCCTGCTCATCTAATATCCCGTCATTGTTACGATCAAGCATAAAGGAAGGTCGCACGGCATGGGCCACCGGACAATTCTCTATCTCCAGGACACCATTCCCATCCTGGTCCTCCCAGACTGAACTAATCACCCCGCGCTTGGTCAGGTCAGGGTGGCCCGCGCCATCCAGGGCATCGCCATCCAGGTCCTCGCCGTAGTATTTATAACCATAGGTAAAACCTTCTTGGTGGGACAAGAGGGTCTTGGCCTGGGAGACCGCGGCATGGACGCCGCTCTGGGCCAGGAATTTGGCCCGCACCATATCCAAATAAGACCGGGCGATATGGCGTTCCAGATTCGCCATGGCCACAAAGATAAACCCGATAATACAGAGCAGTACCAGGACCGCTAAGACCATCAATAATACCACGCCGCGATTGTTGCTTATTCGCATATTTACTCCTTTACCCCGTTAGAAAGCAGGGGGGCAAACTTGTCGCCAGAGGCGACCCTGTCGCTGAGCATCAGATCCGCCTCAGGCGGGAGACGACCCTCCCGCTTTCTAACGGGGTTTATATCTATTTTATCCTAACAAACCCCTTTTTTCAATATGCAAATAGTGTGCCAGACAGGACGAGAAAATGAGAAAAAAAACGATCTTGGTCCTAACCTTTTATATATTAAAGGGTTAAATCTAAATTATTTTGGGGTGTCAATGGATGACCCTGTCCCGGATAGGAGAATGATGTTACCTTTTGGTAACACAATGTTACGATTTGGTAACATCTGAATCTGGATTTTTCAACACCCTACGCAGTATCTTAAGAGGTAGTACCTATTATCCTAAGGGGTAGGTGGCATAATACTAAGGAGTAGGTGGCATAATACTAAGGGGTAGGTGGCATAATACTAAGGGGTAGGTGGCATAATACTAAGGGGTAGGTGGCATTATCCTAAGGGGCAGGTGGCATAATCCTAAGGGGTAGGTGGCATTATCCTAAGGGGTAGGTGGCATAATTCTAAGGGGTAGGTGGCATAATACTAAGGGGTAGGTGGCATAATACTAAGGGGTAGGTGGTATTATCCTAAGGGGTAGGTGGCCTGACTATGAGGGAGGGGGGGCATCTCCCCCCCCCTCTGAAACCGCATTATATTGTCCCGAATGAGGAAGCCCAAATAGTATCTGCATCGGGATCCCGAAGCGTAGCCATAGAAAGTTTCTTCATTCGGGACGTTTTGATTGGAAAGTGCATTATATTCGTTTGGTTAGGCCTCTAACCTTTTGATCGCCTTTAATCCCAGGGCGAGTGGTACGACCGTCATAATCACACCCAGTAAAGTGATGGTACCGGTCCCGATGAACAGCCAATACTTGAAAGACACGGTATCAAGTCGGCCTAAGATCAGATAAAGGTGGCAGGGTAAAGCGATAATGCCGACAATCATCAGGATGAAGATCAGGCTCAAGAGGAGATTTAAGGTGCCGCCAAAACCCGCCACAATTTTTGAGGGGTTATCTTCTTTAAGATTAGGATAGAGCACACCTAAACCTACGGCCAGCGCGGCCAGGCCCAGGCAGATAATCAGGACGATATAGTATTGTAAGAAGGACATGTACCAGGGCGTATTCAGCATCCGACTGGAGATAAAGATTAAGGTCTCACTCACCACCAGGGCACCCAGGAAGGCGAAGATAAATTTGCTATAGAGGATGGTCGCTCTTTTGATCGGCATGACACCGATAATCCAGAAGCGTTTGCCTTCCAGACTTAGTTGCGGATAAATAAATCGGGTGGTCAAGGTCGCCAGCGTCAGGGTGGTGGCGGTGAGATTGAGGAATGAGACTAGATATTGCCAGAAGGTCTGGCGGACATTGATATAAGGCACATTACGGAGATTAAGGAAATATATGCCCAGGAGACCGAAGAAAATAAGGAATTGTGACCACTGCACCGGATCACGCCAGAAAGTCTTGATATCTTTAATCATCATCAATCTGAGTGGTGGCTTAAAAAAGGGCAGGATGAACGGGCTCAGGCGGTCTAAGAGCCCCCACACCGGATAGGTCCTTGCCTCACGACCACTTTGCACCAGGGAATAACTCTTAAAATACCATCTCCGGGCAAATTGATAGCCCAAGAGTAACAGGAATAAACTATGGGCTAAGATCAGCAGGCCCAAGAAAATGGTCTCCCCATAATCACCTTGCGCCGAACCGATCATGCCCCGTGTGATCCAGTAACTGGGCCAGAGGGGGTTCTGGCAGAAGGCCAGTTTATGCAGGATCTCATACATCCACCGTTCCGTAAAAGGGCTGGCGACGCCTCTGAGGGCAATCAGTTGAGAAAGACCGACCAACGCGCACAGCAGACCTAACCCGCCTAAGCCGATCAGGGCCTGTTTTTTACTGCGCGGGAAGCAGGTCGCCAAGAGCATGGCGGCCAAGGTGCCTAAACCCGCTGGCAGAAAGATAAATATGGCGCAGAGGACAAGCACGGCAGGATAAAATAGGCCGGGTGCATGGCGATTAACGCCATAGGCAAATAGTAAAGGCGTGCCCAGGAACAAGAAGGCCCAGGAACTAAAGATTAATGACCCGGATAAGTGATATAAGAAGAGATTACCCGTTTTAATCGGTAACGGACCCAGGAACTCACCTTCCTTGGATTTATACAAAGAGATATAACTGATAATCGCATTACTAATCACCAGCATCAAGGTCAGGGCGAAGAAGAATAAGGCCAGAAGATAACTCGCTAACCAATCAACCAGATCAGGGAACTTACCCACGAAGACAAATCCGCCTTGGAAGACCTTGAACATGCTGACCCAGAACCCGAGCGCGGCCAGGAGCACGACGATGGATTTTAGTTTGGCCGAGGTGACCAGATAACTCAGTTGATGCATCAGGATATCAAGCCGGGCTTTTAATAAGATAACTAAGTCGTTCATGAACGCACCAGATTCAAGAAGACATCTTCCAGTTTGCCATCCATCTGGCTCTGTTGCTTAAGTTCGGCGAGTGTTCCCAAGGCGATTAGTTGCCCTTGATGAATCACGCCGATCCGGTCCGCAATTTCCTCGGCCACGGAGAGGATATGGGTAGACATAAAAATGGTGCTCCCATTGTTTTTTACCTCGGTCCGGAATAAATCTTTGGTAAGCCGGGCACTCTGGGGGTCTAACCCGACCAACGGTTCGTCTACCACCACCACCCGCGGATGATGTAAAAAGGTGGCGGAGATAATCAGTCGTTGCTTCATCCCTAACGAATAACTCTCGATCAACTGGTCAATATAATCAGACATCTCAAATAAACTTACATACTTATCAAACTCCTGTTGAAATGCCTGGTGTTTGAGGCCATACATTGCGCCGATAAATCTCAGAAATTCTCTACCGGTAAGTTTCTCATAGGCAAAAGGTTGGTCTGGGATATAGGCCAGAATCTGTTTGGCCTCCAGGTAGTTTTTGTTAATATCTTTCCCGTGGATAAGTATCCGACCGGCGGTAGGTGTTAGCAGACCTACGGTCATCTTAACCGTGGTCGTTTTACCCGCGCCATTAGGCCCGATAAAGGCGAAGAGTTCGCCGGGCGGGATAGACAAAGTAAGATCCCGCACCGCAATTTTAGACCCGTATTTTTTAGTAACCCGATCCAGATAGATCATAGACTATTCCTCGCGCAGGAGATAGAGGCCCGGCATGAGGATCTCTTCTTTAAGGATTTCGCCCGATGGTGTAATCCAGGCCTTAGGTTGGAACCCTTGATAATCTAAAATCACCTCAAAGACCTCCTGGACTTTACCTTGCCAGACCATGGTAGTTTTACTCTCCACCCGTGCCTTTACGGTTTCTGAGAGCCCGGTAAACGGATTAATGATATGGATACCCCATTCTTTGCCTACCGCCAGATAAGGCATCGCGAGGAAAGGTGTAAAGGTATGGGTGGTCGTGACGCGGGGATTGAATTTAGCCCGACGGCGCTGGGTGACTACTCCATCCTGCGCCAGCACAAATTCTAATTCTTCTCCTTTTACCTGACCCGCGGCCTGATAGCGCAGTCCTGGTGCGGTGACCGAGACATCAAATGACTTTAATTGATAGTCCGGGGTGATGAGAGTAGAACCGGTCACCGTTAATAACTTGCCTTCAGGGAAGGCTGACTTAAGAATGGAGGGGATAGGTAGATTCATCTCCAGATAATGTGCTATCCGATAAAACCCATGGGATAAGGTTCCAATCTCGGTACAGGCCTCACCGATACGACGATTGAAAAAATAGATACCCATTTTGGTGGGCCCCCGGCGGGTTTGACACCTAAGCATTAACTCATAAGAAGGCTCGGCTAAATAGGGTAACCGTGGGAGTATCTCCTTCTTGACAAAAAGCGTACTCATCACTAACCAAAAACTAACGATTGCGTAGGAAATAATTTTCCCCATGGCAGTATCTATGCCGTTCTAATAAAGTAGTATGGTATACTAAAAAGATTTATTGGTTTTTATTCTATACCCCAAATTCAATCCTGTCAAAACCTTTATCTTCTTAATAATTTGACAGTGCTATTATTAGGTAGGAAATAGGTCGATGAGCGAAAGATAATGATGAAACAGATGCTACCCGTGAGTCAGTTATTACCGGGTTACCCCGGGCAGAGACATAGGAAAAGGGTAGGGTTTTAGGCCAATAGGATCATTAAGCCGATCAAGGTTAACAGGCCGATACCCAACAATGAGATGATTCCGGAAAACCCAAATAGGGCCAAGATAACTTCTAAGATCATATAATATTCTATCGGTCATTTTACGCCGCTGCTTGAGTCGGAGAGAAAAATTAGTCGGTTTGGCATAGTTAGGCTATAAGATGAGCATGGCATCACCATAACTGTAGAAACGGTATCGTTGTTCTATCGCTATCTGATAGGCCTGGAGAATTATTTCTCGTCCGGCAAAGGCAGACGCAAGAAGAAGCGGCGTGCCACGGGGTAGATGGAAGTTGGTCATCAGGGTATTGACTACTTGGAATTGATAGGGGGGACAGATAAAAAGCTGGGTCCAGCCAGAGATGACAGACGAGGTTGGTGGAGTCGAACGAACCGTTGATGGATGGCGATAAACTGTTTCCAGCGCACGACAGACGGTTGTGCCCACGGCGACAATCCGCTTGCCTGCTTCCTGAGCCCGCTTAATTTTTGATAGGGTCTTCACCGGTACCTCGTAATATTCTTTTTCCATCACATGATCTTCTACCTCTCCCGTCGTAATGGGTTTAAAGGTTCCCAACCCGATGTGCAGGGTGAGGAAAACAATATCTACACCCCGGCGTGCTAACTTACGTAGCAGGCCGCGGGTAAAATGCAGTCCCGCGGTCGGAGCGGCAATCGCACCATTTTTACGAGCATAGACCGTCTGATACCTTTGCAAATCAGTCCCCGCAAATGGGTCATCAGACCTGTCTCTTTTAATATACGGTGGCAAAGGGGCTTTACCTATCTTGGGTAAAAGTTCCTTAATCCGGCGTGAAAACCTGATCCTCCACCGGCCGGCCTCCGTGGGCCTGAGCAAGGCACCTTGACAAAGACCATTACCCAATGAAATTATTTCGCTATCTTGCACTCGTCCACACGTATTAATCATGATTTCGTACTCAGTGTCACCAACTTGGTTTACTAATAACATATCTACTCGCCCACCCGTCTGGCGTGTCCCGATCAGTCGGGCGGGTAATACCTTAGTATCGTTTAATACCAAGATATCTCCCCGCTCTGAATATTCAGGCAGATGATAGAATCGTCTGTGTTCTAATCTCCCGGTATCACGATGCAGTACCAGCAATCTTGAACCGGTGCGGTTTCTAACCGGATACTGGGCAATCAGGTCTTTAGGTAGCGCATAGTCGAAATCTGAAGTTTTCATCAGGGCAAGATTTTCCCTCCGCTCTTCTCCAGGGGTTGCTTTCCTATCGCAAAAACCGTGCCAAGACTAAGATTATAAGTAAGTCAAAATTCAATAGTATCCATTCGATGCCCCGACATTATAGCAATGGACTTAGGCTAAAGCTTAACACCTAGGTCTTCTGGGTGCCAGACTTTAGTCTGGGACGTCCAGGTGGATACTTTTGGACTTGGAGTTACTTATTGAGAACTTCGTTTTGCTAAAGGAACATCGATTAATGAGTAGGTTTCTGGCGAAGCACTGTTCCTTTATTAGCACGAACATCAATAAATCATCCTTTTAGTAAAACAGGGGGCAATAAAAATCGTATAAAAAGATTGCAGGACAATTTGTTATTTTCTATAATATCATATTTAGGAAAAGGAGTAATTAGGCCATGGTGGTAGAAGACACTGGTCATAATGGAATCCCCTTGAGTTCAGATGTTCTGGTCTTGAATAAGCACTATGCCGCGATCAGGGTAGTTAAGGCACGCCGGGCCTTTGTCTTATTATATAAAAATTATGCGGAAGTAATTTCGAAAGATAACGGACGGTTTTCCTCTTACAAATTTGATGATTGGGTCGAGACCTCGATAGACCATAATCGAACTGACCATGATGAATTTATTAGGACGTCTCATCTCAAGATAAAGGTACCGCGTGTGATACGTTTAGTATTTTATGATAAATTCCGGCGTGAGGCACTAAAATTAAATCGTAAGAATATCCTCGCACGGGATGCCAATCAATGTCAGTATTGTGGCAAAAAATATCCCCCGGCTAAACTCAGTATCGACCATGTTATTCCTCGCTCTCGAGGCGGAACCTTGGCTTGGAATAATACGGTCGCCTGTTGCAGTAGGTGTAATACCAGGAAAGGCGGACGATTGCCCCAAGAGGCCGGCATGGCTCTTATTAAACATCCCGAGGTACCTGAGCAAGACCCTTTAATCCATTTAAAAATTAACGAGGTAAAATATCAACTCTGGAAAGATTTTATCACCCGGACAACTACCTTCTCTGCGTAGGGCAGGTCTGTTTTATTACCTTCGTTTCAAACCTGGTTCATCACTGACGGTCAACTTCCAAGTCCCGCGGGCGCGCCGTCTGTTTAACATTTGGCGGCCTTTTTTAGTCTTCATCCAGCGTCTGAAGCCG
>Ga0315312_1003216_pt1 | contig 10658 bp, 9 predicted proteins | sample TDP7_MG_FD_203629 | JGI IMG/M metagenome (GOLD analysis project Ga0315312, IMG submission 203629) | Freshwater sediment microbial communities from Lake Towuti, South Sulawesi, Indonesia - TDP7 | ecosystem: Environmental > Aquatic > Freshwater > Lake > Sediment | place: Indonesia: South Sulawesi... | reverse complement strand
CTAGCCGTCAAGAGGGTAACTCACGAATAATTCTTGAAGAAGAGGCCTAGACGCAGCACATCACCGGCTTGTTCCAGAACTCTTTGCAGAAAGATTTTTATTATACATTATTTTGGTCTATTCTTACTTCGTTGGAGGAATCGTACGATGGCTTACCTAGCTGGTCAACCTGTACTAATACTAAAGGAAGGAGCTACGAGGCGGAGAGGCAGAGAAGCTCAAAGGTCGAATATGACTGCTGCTAGAATAATTGCAGAAGTTGTGAAGAGCACTCTGGGACCTCGGGGAATGGACAAGATGCTTGTCGATAGTCTTGGCGACGTAACGGTGACGAACGACGGCGCAACAATACTCGATGAGATCGATGTTCAGAATCCATCAGCTAAGATGATGGTTGAAGTCGCGAAGACTCAGGATGATGAAGTAGGCGATGGAACTACAACCGCTGTAATCATAGCTGGCGAACTACTGAAGAAGGGTGAAGAACTTATAGACGAGAACATACACCCGACGACGATAGTTGGAGGGTTCAAGAAAGCCGCCGAGAAAGTCATGGAAGTTCTGAATGAGATAGCCATTCCGATAGACCTTGAGGACAGAGGGACCCTGAAGAAAGTCGCCGTAACGGCTATTCACAGCAAAGGCCTAGGAGCAGCCAGAGACCACTTTGCAGAAATCTCGATAGACGCGGTCAAACAGATAGCCGAAAAGAGGGGGGAAACAAACTTCGCAGACATCGACAACATCCAGCTTACGAAGAAGGAAGGGAAGAGCCTGCAGGATACACAACTTGTGAGAGGAATAATCGTCGACAAGGAAGTTGTTCATCCCGGTATGCCCAAGTCCGTCAAGAACCCGAAGATAGCTCTCCTCGACTGCGCTTTGGAGATAGAAAAGACAGAGTTTAGCGCTGAGATTAGGATAAACGATCCGACCCAGATGAAAGCGTTTCTAGACGAAGAGACTCGAATGATGAAAGCTATGGTTGACAAGATTAAGGCCTCGGGTGCAAACGTTGTCATGTGCCAAAAGGGCATAGACGATACTGCCCAACACTTCCTCGCCAAGGAAGGAATAATCGCTGTTAGACGAATAAAGAAATCTGATGTGGAGAAACTGGCTAGGGCGACTGGAGGCAAGGTCGTAACAAATCTAGATGACCTTAAGCCTGAGGATCTAGGTCGCGCAGGACTCGCGGAGGAAAGAAGGATAGGCGAGGATAAGATGGTTTTCGTGGAAGGATGCAAGGATCCGAAATCGGTCGCTATCCTAATCAGAGCTGGCCTAGAGAGGCTTGTGGACGAGGCTGAAAGAGCGCTGAACGATTCACTATCGGTCATAGCCGACGTAGTTAATAAGAATAAGGTTGTCGCGGGAGGAGGGGCGGTAGAAGCTGAACTTGCAAAGAGACTACGAGACTACGCTGCAAAAGTTGGAGGTAGGGAGCAGCTTGCCATCGAGGCCTTCGCGCACGCACTGGAGACTGTTCCGAGGACCCTAGCTGAAAACGCTGGATTAGATCCGATCGACATAATGGTGGCATTGAGATCCGCTCACGAAAGGAAAGAAGGACTTTGGACGGGAGTAGATGTCTTCACAGGCGAAACGAAGGATATGATGAAGCAAGGAGTGATCGAGCCTCTTCGAGTCAAAGAACAGGCTGTGAAGTCGGCGGTCGAAGCAGCATCCATGATCCTGAGAATCGATGATGTGATCGCTGCAGCGAAACCTCCGCCAACGCCGCCGCCTAGGGGTGGACCCGGAGGGATGCCAGGGATGGGAGGCATGCCTCCAGAATACTAAGAACCTCTAACATTTTTTTACTACAGTATTTCAGAAAATCCCTGATTTACGTCTTGGACATTTTCCATAGAGCATAATCCAGTAGAGTGTTAAGTATTCAACCTGCCAATAGATTCTTGATGATTAGGCAGAGAAACCATTTCCATCAAGATTTCAACTACCGTAGCAGTTATATCCGTCGAGCAGACATGTAAGATTCGGATGGATCATTATGGCCAGCCAGAAACTTTTGGAAATGTTGAACAACGCGATCGCTAGAGAGCTTCAGGTTTCAATTCAATACATGTGGCAGCATGTTCAGTGGAAGGGTGTAGAAGGCTATGCGGTCAGCGATGAGTTCAAGGAGGTCGCGGTGAAGGAGATGAAACATGCAGAAAAGATTGCCGAGCGGCTCTGGTATTTGGGTGGAAAGCCCACGATAAAACCGAATCCGATCAACGTTGGCGAGACCTTGAAAGAGATGATCAATTTTGACATCAAGGCGGAGGCCGAAGCAATCGCCATGTACAAGGATATCATGGAGATAGCGCTGAAGGAAGGCGACGCTGCCACCCGTGAGATCTTCGAAGAGATAGAAGAGGAAGAAGAAGAGCACCACGACTTCTTCACGAGTCTACTTGAGAAATAGACTAAATCCTCACATCTATTTTTTTACTTCTCGGAGTCGACTTACCGGAAAAGAAAAGTTGGGAAATCGGTTTCAACTTTTTTCTTGCAGAAGCTTCCGTTAGGATCGAGCTTTGAGCGCAGTCTCGAGTCTCTTGTCTACCACGTTCCAGTTTACGTTTTCGAAGAACGCATCAATGTACGGCGGTCTCTTCGGTCCTTGATCGGTGTAGTATGCATGTTCATAGACGTCAAGAACTAGAAGCGGTATCGTATTCAGTAGACCGTATACGTTGTGAGCGTCTAGTCCATTGTTGATGAGCTTGCCGCTCGTCAGGTCGTACACCAATACAGCCCATCCTCTAAGAGCTATGCCACAAGCCTTGAAATCCTCTCTCCATTTGTCAAAGGAGCCAAAGTTCTTGTTCAGATGCTCCATCAACCTTGCACTTGGACTCGTGCCCTTTCCATCCTTTATGTTCTCGAAGTAGAGTTCATGCAACACTACGCCCATGTAGTTGAAACTCTCTTCAACCTTTAGGGCTCTGTAGTCACTGAAGTTCTGATTCGCCTTGCTCCGATCCACCGTTTGCATTCTCTCCCATATCTCATTGATCTTTCCAACGTATCCCTTGTAGTGCGTCTCAAAATGGTACTCAAGTTGTTGGTCGGAGATTCCCTTCAAACCCTTCGGCTTAAGCTGATCTTTTGGACTTAACTTTACAGACAAACAGCTTCCTCCAAGATAACTAAATTATCTAAACGTAAAAGGATTGTCGCTCATTGAAAGATTCAAACCAAGCTTTAATGAGCATATTACGAAACTATTGAACCGCCCAGCGCGTTCCCGCAAAACGCAGAATTCTCTATTTACTTACCAGTACCATGGGTTTTCCGCAGCAGACCAGAGTCCCACCGCCAACCTTGGTCACGGTGACCTCGTTGCCGCATACGCTGCATCTGTAACGCTCTCCAACACTCTTAACGCCCATCTCGATCGCCTCCTTTTTTCACAAAAATCCAATAATCTACGATTGTTAAGATTTGTGTTGCTGTCATCGTCTTATGCAATCTGTTTCCTTTGTCTTCACTCCCGCTCGCATGAGCGGGCTCTTCATTGTATTACTCTTGCTTCTGACATCTGGATGGTAGCGTTCAACTATATGGAGGATGGCTGCAAGCTAGTATCTTCTAGAAAGGCGGCCTTTGTCGAAAGCTAATATTAACGCTTGATGCAACCAAATATTGGGAGATTCGGCTGTATGAATTCTGCGATATGTGAGAGATGTGGATATCCTGTAGAGGCGTGTAGATGCACGTGCCCCTACTGCGGCGAGACCGATCAATGCCAATGCTGCATCGGATACGGCGTGGCAACTGGTGGCTAGACGCCTCAAACAGATCTTAAGATCAATATTCAGGGAAGGCTTTGAAATTGGTCGTTAAGAATAATCTTGCCTGGATGATTGGGGGACCTCAAGGGAGTGGCGTCGACTCAGCAGCCAATATCTTTGCGAGAGCTTGCGGCTATGGAGGGCTCTACGTTTTCGGCAACAGAGAGTACCACTCGAATATAAAAGGGCTCCATAGCTACTTCGAGATTCGAGTTTCTGAACGCCCTGTTCACTGCCATCGAAGCTTTGTAGACTTGCTCGCAACGTTCGATGCTGAGACTCTAGTGAGGCATCGGTTTGAAGTGGTCAAGCAAGGAGGCATAATCTACGATCCGACCTATGAGGCGACCAGAATACAGGATATCCCGACCGTCGAGAGGGAGTTCGTGGACGAATACATTGCAGTACTAAAGGAGAAGGGCCTCAGAGGAACTGTGGCGGACTTGGTGGAGGATGCTAAGAGGGACGGTATACGGATTTACCCTCTACGCTACATGGATCACCTCAAAGCGGTTGCTGAAAAGGTTGGCGAACCAAAGCTTAGCAAACTTACTAGAATGATCAATATATTGACGCTAGGGGCTTCATGCGCTATTCTAGACTACGATATCGAATTGCTCGCGAAAGCTATCAGGTCCATCTTCGTAGCGAAGCCTAGAATAGTCGACATGAATATTCTAGCCTGCCGTATGGCCTATGACTATGCCAAGAAAAGTTTCGACGCTGACTTCGGCGTCAAACTGGAGAGAGAGAAGGCCAGCGAGAGAAGGATTTTTCTAATGGGCAATCAAGCTGTCGCCCTTGGCAAACTTGCGGGCGGTTGCAGATTTCAGACTTACTATCCCATCACCCCTGCCGCTGACGAGAGCGAGTATCTCGAGGCCAATGAGCGACTGGAGTTGAGCACCCCCAGTCAAGTGCTGACTCCTGAGGTTGGAGAAGCCTCGCTTGTGAAGAGGAACGGTTCAATCGTCGTAGTGCAGACAGAGGATGAGATTGCTGCCATAAACATGGCGTCAGGTGCTGCCCTCACAGGTACCAGAGCTTCAACCTCCACATCTGGGCCAGGCTTCTCGCTCATGGTTGAGGGTTTAGGGTGGGCAGGGATGAATGAGGTTCCCGTTGTTGTGACACACTATCAAAGGGGTGCGCCTTCGACTGGACTCCCCACGAGGCACGGTCAAGACGATTTGAGATTCGCTATCCACGCTGGCCACGGAGAGTTCGCTAGGATAGTTCTGGCTTCAGGAGATATTCAGGAGTCTTTCTATGACGCTGCATTGGCCTTCAGCTATGCGGAGCGCTTCCAGATACCTGTGATCCATCTTCTCGATAAAGCGATCGCGAATAGCAGCAACACCTACCCGGTCTTCAACATGTCTAACGTGAAGGTGGAGAGAGGGGGACTTCTCGATTCGGATGGTCTGCAGAAGCTTCTGCAAGAGAGAGGTGAATACAGGCGTTTCCAACTGACAGAGTCAGGAATCTCACCGAGAATTCCATTGGGAGCGGAAGGAACAGTCTTCTGGAACACTGGGGATGAGAGGAACGAATTCGGCCACATAAGTGAGAATCCTAAAGTTAGAACATTGATGATGGAGAAGCGAATGAAGAAACTGGATGCCGTTGAAAAGGAGATCCCGACCTCAGAGAAACTCAACTTCTTCGGCGACGAAGATGATGATGCGACGGTAATCAGCTGGGGCTCTCCAAAAGGGGCAATTTTGGAGGCAAAGGAACGCCTTGGGTCTGAAGGGATCAAGATCAACTTTCTACAGGTTCGCTTGTTGCATCCATTTCCAGCCGAAGAGGTCTCGAGGCTGCTGAAAGGGACGAAGAGGATTATTGATGTCGAAATGAATTATTCAGGTCAGCTGGCTGGCATAGTTGGGGAAAGGACAGGGATACTCATCGAGGACCGCATCCTCAAGTACAACGGGCGACCGATGACCTCTGACGAGGTCTATGAAGGTATCAAGGATCTTATTGTGGGTAAGGCTGAGGGAAGGCAGGTGTTGATGTATGGCGCGTGAAGCAGCCGATTACAGGTCTGACGTGCATAATGACTGGTGTCCTGGATGCGGCAACTTCGGGATATTATTAGCACTCCAGACAGCGCTTGCGGAGCTGAAGATTCAGCCACATAGAGTCGCGATCTTCTCAGGGATAGGGTGCGCGGGCAAGACCCCGCACTTCGTGAACGCCTATGGTGTTCATACCCTCCACGGTAGGGCGGTCCCCTTCGCTGCAGGCGCTAAGATCGCGAACCCTCAGTTGGAAGTCATAGCCGTCGGAGGCGATGGCGATGGACTGGGCATAGGTATGGGCCACTTCATCGCCGCAGGCAGGCGCAATATCGACTTGACCTATATGATTCATGACAACGGCGTTTACGGACTGACGAAGGGACAGGCTTCACCGACCCTTAAACTAGGGTTGAAGACCAAGTCTCTACCCTGGCCTAACATTACCGGTGCAGTCAACCCAATCGCACTTGCTTTGGCTGCAGGATACACGTTCGTATCGAGAGGATACTCCTATCACGTCAGCCATCTAAAGGAGTTGATGAAGAGAGCTATCACCCACAAAGGCTTAGCGCTGCTAGACATCCTCCAACCCTGCCCCACATACAACGACATCAATACGAAAGAGTGGTATTCGGGTGAAGACAGAAAGGACCCGAAGACCGGGAGGCCCGTGCCTCGCTACTACCTATTGGAGGAATCCGGCTATGATCCCGTCGTCCACAATCCGGAAGAAGAGGCTGAGAAGATCGAGCAGGCGTTGGCGAAGTCAAGGGAGTGGGGCGACAGGATTCCTATAGGTGTCTTCTACCAGAACGAGTTTGCCCCAACCTATGAGGATCGGATCGGGCAGAGGATAGAAGATTACAGAGCGAACCCGCCGGCCAAACAGATCATCAGCACAGATACAGGCGGCTCAATAACCGACTTACATAAGATGATGCAGGACCTACAGGTCACCTAGCCTCTATCTAAAGACAATCAAATAAACAACGAAAAGCAAAGGGTTGATCATCAATCCACTCTATCCTGTACAATTCCACAATCAAGACAGTGATCTACATTCAACGGAAGCTCTGAGCCGCATTGAGTACAGAACTTGTTAACCCTTTTTCTTACCTTAAGACCTAACCATATAAGAAAAATTAGGAAAAATATTCCAACTATCGTCATCCCCGCGGGATTATCGGATCTAGACCTATCCATCTCTTGCAGTGGGGCAAGAAGAATGAAGAATGAAATTGCGCCACTGGATAGCGCATATTTGCATTTCTCGCTTATGTGACTATATCTTTTCAGAATCTTAATGGATAGTGCGATTGAGAGAATTGGGATGAGCATTGTGATTATCGGCGATTCTATTATCGAGGGAGAGAGGTAAAGTATAACGAAGAAAGCTACGGTTCCGAAGAATCCGAAAAGCCAGAATAGTTTTCCGTTATCCGCATATCTATGAAATTCTCTACTTAATTTGAGGCTAGGGATCTTGTATGCTAAAATGAACAGCAGAACCGTTACAATCAATGCTCCGAAATACAGTAATGCGGATGGCCTGTAAGGTGTCAGGAAAAGATAGCCTAAAGCAACATCAGCCGTGAGAAGTATGAAGCTGATGGCTAGTTTTCTATTGGTTAGCCATCTTTGATTTCTGGATGTAGGGAAGATAAGTTCGACTAGAAGGATGGGTAGCGATATGCTAAAGACTGCATGATAGATGATCAGCATTTCTGTCCAAACCCAATTGACTCCCAGCCATCTCCCATACGTTCCTAAGACTCCTAAATCCATCCAAGCGGGGTCGAAGAAGCTCTTGACCATCAGTCCTTCTTCTATGATTGCGTAAGCTGATCCTAGAACAAGTATTGAAGACCAGCCGTTTCGCCAGCGAACAGCAAGTTCATGAACTATCAATGCGCCGTTCCCATAGAGTACGGTGATAATTAAGAAACCGAATGGGTTGAAGAATTCAACTGGTGGAGCGGATCCTGATAGAAGTTCTGCGATAAGCGGCGAGAGGAAGAATAGAGTGACCGCTGGGCTGAAGAGGAGGCGGGTGCCTTTCAACGTACTATCCTCTCTTTTCCAGATCCATTATCAAGAGCATTGAACGAATGCTTCCCCATTTTTCTGTCCATTGACTTTCGTACGCTACAGTGGCCGCCATTCTTTTTCCGTCAGGGCTCCACGAGTTGTCTGAGACTATGACGCGTGGAGTTCGGAAAACATTCTCTTGGAACCACTCGTAGTCGGGGTGTCCGGGTTGATTGAAAAAAGTTTTTCGTCGCTGATCGGAGCCATCGCTGTTCATCATCCAGAGTTCCGTCTTAACGTACTTTTGCCAGTCAAGCCTTGAAACTGATGGAAATTGTACATTAAGCTCTCTGCCGGACATCCATGCAATTGTTTTCCCATCCGGTGAATAGTGGGCGTGCTCATCCCAATCGTCAAGTGTATCCGTCAACCGTTTTGCATCTCCAACTGCAAATTCAAACTCATATATGTCAAGTCCGTTCACTGGTTGTCCACTGAGAAGATTTCCAGAGAAAAGTGCTTTGGAGTTGTCTGGTGAAAAGTCGTGGCTTTCATAGAAGCTATGCTGCTCACCTGGCTGAAACTTCCTGACGTTTCTCAGCGATGGAAGTGCGTTTTCCACAACGAAGTCTCCTGACGCTAAAGCCCACTCACCCCATGCGAATGATCGCGATTGTATTCGGTGATACTCTCCAAGTGCTTCAGCCCAAAGTAGTTTCTTACCATTGTTGGAGAATTGCGGGTGGATTACACCGCAAGGGGTTTTATAATCGGTCGGTATATCGGTAAGCTTCCATGCCTTACTGCCGTCGCCTTTCATTACCCATAGGTTGCAGTTCAAACCGATTCCGGGTATAGCCAATTCGTCAGCCTTTTCCCCTGTTGCGTCTTCGTTCTGTGCAGTAAACACCAGGTAATCGCCGGATGGATGCCAAGTAACGCTGCCAGTATGCCTTCTCGAAAACCCATTCCCGGAGGTAAGACATCGCTTTCCTGTTCCATCGGGTTCTGCAACCCAAACATCGAAGTAGCCGTCTTTTGGACTTCGCTTAGCATAGGCTATGAGGTTTTCATGACGGGCCCATTCGAGGTCGGCGGTGTTTGTATCAAGTATAGCAAGTCCTATCTCGGAGTAACTCTCAGAAGGCGTTGTAGATGCCGGCGAAGTCTCGGACCTCCTAGAACGATTATACAAGTAGTATCCTACTCCAGCCCCCGCTAAAGTCACTATGCCAGCAGTAGCGTACCTCAGGTAGCTTCGTCGATCGACCTTGGAACTCCGCGACAAGATTATCGCTGTAATATTTGTTTGATGAAGCTCTAAAATAACTGCTGGTCAAGCTTCGTGATCGTGATATTCAGCTGGAAGAGAGCGAGTTTGTCGTTATTCCGAACGGCGTTGAACATCTGCCCATCGCCGAAGAAGAAGCACAGGTATTGCTGCTCGAGCCATAATCTACATTGAATACCGGGAATGTCCGAAATGAGTGAACGGTCGTAGAACTAGAACGAATTTGAACTTGCAAGCCCATCGCGTTCTCTGAACGACTTTGCGTAATGTTGCATCCTCGGCTTGCTTAGGCTGCCCTTGCTCATCAGCTATCGCCAACCTCTTCGACGCCAGCCACACCAAAACGCTAGGAATTACCTTCAAAGACGATTGAATTGGCTTGACCTTACGGTATCGCGGAGAGAACTGGCAGATCCTTCATTGTGAGCAACCCTGGCTCCGCCTTTAATACCTTTGGTATTGAGTTGACCGCGATGGCGGCTGTGGCAAGATCGCCATGGACGCCTCCTCTAATAGTCATGTCTATTGGCGGTACGCCTTCAATGACGACAGAGTCTCTAGGCTCTTTCGCGCCGACATACATCTGTAGGTCGAGAGTTATCGCTTCCCGGCGGCCAACGGTTCCTCGCCCGACTTGCTTCACACCTGCAACCCTGCCTTTCGCAACCTTAAGGAATTGGCTCTCGACATCAGCTTCAGCGATAACCGGCTCGACCGTCTCTTCAACCCTGTCCAGCTTCCAACCAAGCGCCGCGGCGATCATGCGGATAGATTCTTCAAGTCCAACGTGTCTGACTTTTCGTTCTTGAACTAACCTCTGGAACTCTTCGGGTGTAAGTCCGGCGCCGATCTTCCTCTGAAGCGGCAGCCTACGCTTTGAAGCGTCGACGATCCTGGTTACGCTTATCCGAGTGACGTTCTGGCATGCTCCGGTCAAGGCGATGGGAAGTGTATCCATAACGAATCCCGGGTTGACGCCTGTGCCTAAGACTGTCACTCCATATCTCTTGGCGAACCGATCTAACTTTAGCGCGATCTTCTCGTTTGTTTCGAATGGATAGGCCAGCTCTTCGCAGGTTGAGATTACGTTCGACCTAGCCTTTACGCACTTCAAGATCTGAGGCGATACCACGTTCAGGTAGGATGTGGTCGAATGTAAGACAACTTCAGCCTTCGCTTCGGATAAGACTTCATCCGCATCACTTGATATACAGATGCCAAGAGGTTTAGGCGCTCCCGCCACATCGCCTAGGTCTTTCCCGACCTTCTCCTTATCGATGTCTATAGCGCCCACGATCTTTACGCCTTGCTTACTTGTAAGAAGCTTGACGATCGCGCTTCCTATTGGACCAACTCCGTATTGAACTACTTTTATAGGCCTCGTCAATGTACCTAACCTCCTCTATTCCTTGGCTTCGCTCTTAACGAAACCCTCTGCTGCTGCAAGAAGCTCATCGATATCTTCCTCTGTGTGCGCTGAAGAGATAGCCCCATGAATCAAGATGGGAG
>Ga0315312_1003215_pt1 | contig 10658 bp, 11 predicted proteins | sample TDP7_MG_FD_203629 | JGI IMG/M metagenome (GOLD analysis project Ga0315312, IMG submission 203629) | Freshwater sediment microbial communities from Lake Towuti, South Sulawesi, Indonesia - TDP7 | ecosystem: Environmental > Aquatic > Freshwater > Lake > Sediment | place: Indonesia: South Sulawesi... | reverse complement strand
TAAAAGATGGCGACGTAATCCTAACCCACTGCCATAGCTCCGCTGTAGTCACAGTGATAAAAACAGCGTGGAAACAAGGCAAAAAAGTTCAAGTATACTCCACCGAAACGCGGCCACTCTTTCAGGGTAGAATCACTGCTCGAATCTTGGGTCAAGTGGGCATTCCCGTTACGATGATTGTGGACAGCGCAGCTCGACATTTCATAAACAAGGCTGACAAGGTTATTGTGGGAGCCGACGCCATCGCCGCAAACGGAGCATTAGTAAACAAGATAGGCACTTCCATGGTGGCCTTGGCTGCGCGTGAGGCGAGAACCCTGTTCTTTGTGGCGGCCGAAACCTACAAGTTCAGCCCAGAAACTATGGCGGGAGAGTTAATTGTCCTTGAAGAGAGATCTCCCTCAGAGATCATTTCGCCCGAGCGGCTCAAAACCATGGAAAACGTGAACGTCCGAAATCCCTCTTTTGATGTCACTCCCCCTGAATATATCGATTTAATCATAACCGAAAAGGGAATCATCCCGCCACAAGGCGCCGTATCCGTTCTTCAAGAGGAATTCGGATGGTTCATTGGCGAAAAGTTGGAGCCCTAAAATTACGTGTCCGTTGTTAGAGCCCCTCAATCTTGAATGAATGAAACTAGTGTCACCTTTTTTAATTCCCATAATTTTGGGACATTCAGGTAGGGCCCTTTGTTCCATACACCTTTTGCAATCTTCTGGTCTAATGATAGTATCTTCCCAATATTCGCAATAGATGTATCCTTCCGGGGCCTTCTTTTCTTGGACAATAGTGGAGATAGGGGGTTTTGAAGGCACTTGGATAGGGGTAACTACATCACTTTTAGTTAGTCTTTCCTTTTGAATTTCAGATAAAAGCTTAGGCTTAGGTTCGGGTTCTTTAACTTCTTCTTTAGGTTCTTCTTTCGGTATTATTTGGCCCGCTTTACCTTCCATAATCACCTGGTCATCATCTAACTTTGCTATGAAACGCCATCCCTTGTTAAGATACTCTGATACTTCATTTTGGCTCACCACGATCTGTTGTGTTTCCCTTTCAACCGTTTGAAGATAAATACTCACGGCCCCCATGTGTTCCTTATAGAGTTTCGCTAACTCTTGTTTAGGTCGGTCATAGGCTTTTGAAAGATATGCACTATGCCCCATCCAAGCATGAACAATAAGATCCGGAACACGAGCTAATCCCATTTGTGTCCTAAAGAATTTTCTCAGAGTATGCGTGTGATATATGCTACGAAGAGTTTTAGGGTCTTCCTTATCTAAACCCGTGTTCTTTAATGCTCTTCGCCATATTATACGAACAGTGGTATCTCCGAAAGGAAAAACCAAGTCACCACTATAATCTCCATAACCCGCAGATTTCCTCTTTAAACTCTTAATTTTTAACCACTCTTTTATTGTATCCCCTGCTTCATAGCTCATCCAAACAATTCGACCACCGACACCTTTCTTCGTGTATTCTGCCCTAATAGTAGCTGATGGCGGATCTTCCTCTAAATGCAAGTCATCAATTTTAAGTTGTAAGGTTTCACCTATTCGACAACCTGTGCTAGCTAGGAAAAGATTTAAGGCTCTATGTTGAATCGGCAAATGGTTTAGGATAGCTCTAAGTTGTTCTTTCGTCAGTATTTCATCTTGAGTAGTAACAACATAAGCAGGTAGTAAAGAACGTGAAATAGTTTCCCATTCCTCGTCATCTATTTTGTATCCATGCCTACTAAAGAATTTTTTAAGGGTATTAGCGTAAACCTTGATAGTTGCTGGAACATATTTGTTTTCCATCCATCTAATCATAGCTTTAAAATCTTCTATGAAATTTCTTTGTTCATGGAAGTATGCAGATAGGCCTTCATCAACATTATGTATATTGTATTCTGCATTTGGATAAACTGAATTTAAAAAAGCTATCAACCCACCTCTATAAACATTTTTTGTGTCCTTTTTCCTAAAGTTCTTATTTAACCATTCTTCTAGGACTATGAGTTTAGCTTCCTTCTTAGGTTGTAGTTCCTTTGATGGTTGTGTGAAATACCTTTCTAAAGTCACGTTAGTTTCACCTTCGCATAAAATAGTGACTTTCGCTTAAAAAATGTTTCGTATAAACACAAATGCCAAGTAGTATTAAACCTTTTTAATATTAGTGTGTATTTGTGTTTACTCCAACTTAGAAACCTGAAAAACTACAATTCTAATTTCTTTCTATTCCATATAAATTAAATTAAATTGAAAGAGTCGGAATTTTCGAATCTTTTTCCTTATTAACCTTAATAACCTTCAACAATTGAATGGCAAGGTCTGTTATGTCATACTTATAGTAATTCACCCCACATCTCATAGGGGTTATCAACTGCCTAGACTTCAACCGAGTTATAGCCTCCCTGCCTTCCTCCCCTAGTTCCTTTTCAACTTGTAAGCTATAAACAGGTCCCTTATCCTCTATCAACCGTAACAATTCCAGGTCTAAAGGTTGAACCTTTTTCATTAGACTATCCATGTGGGTATCAACTATTTCATCTTTGAGTTTCTGTATAACCTCATCGCATAAGTTCATTCGCATCTCGTCATATTGTTTAAAGACATCACCAGGTATTTCTGGAAAATCAAATTCTTGCAACCATTCTTTATTCTGTCGTGGATTCCATCCATTAAAATCTTGTTGCGATCTAACACGGTCATATTTAACGTGGCCCCTATATGGTATCCAAAGTTCATGCGTAAATTTTGTTTGCAATTGTTGAGTAGGTGAGAAAGGACTAACCATATTCGCCAAAAGAATAGAAATTTTTGTCCCTAAAGTATCGAAAGCTCCTTTAAAGATATCCCATGCACGATCATATTGAGTTATAGCTTTGTTTGAATAAGCCCCAAAGTCATCCCATAATAGGATAGGTATTCTATCATGTAGAAGATTTCTTGTGGGCCATAACTCAGGTAAACCTTTCTCAATTTTATAGATAACTTGCCCAAGATTAAAAACGACAGAATTTAAAACCTTATCCCAATCGCCATAAATCTGATAGGTAACAAGTAAGGATAAGCTACTTTTTCCACACCTAGGTTCACCCCAACAAACTATCCACATCCACTCATCATTTTCAATAGCATGGATCATGTCTTGAATGATTCGGGGTTTTTCTGTCATCTTTTCCATTTCATAGATTCCTCTGTTGGGTATCTAGGGCTAATTTCGGGAATTTCCTTATAGCCCGCTTCATCAAGTAAATCGTTCATTTTAAACCATAATTCTCTGCCTTTTCCGAACCCTAGCAATTGAGCAATCTCATTCGATTGCAACTGTAAGGTTGTGTGTATATCTGCACTTGTGCTATTTGTGATCTTGGCGATTTGTTCATCTATGTCCTTGATGTCGTCTAATAATTCTTTTTTGATCTTCTGCGGCAAACCGCCAATAAATTCTATAAGGTGTCTGTATGCTATCAGATGTTCGTTTTGGGTTTTTGCTTTGGATCGCATTTCCCATATTGTAGTAGTGCCTACTGTTACAAAATGGGTGAAGGTTTTCTGTGTGCCCCGGATCGGTTGAATTTTCTCTTTTGGTTCTTTAGACATTTACATGATCACCTAAGAAATATAGTTTGGTCGCTTTTTCCTTATAATCTCCGAACTCTCAGCCTCCAGCAATATTTGTTTAAAAAACACAATTTCCGCTTCCCTTTCTAATGTGTCTCGAAGCGTCTTACGTTCAGAATCATGCTCAAGAAGTTTAGAGCTACGCCTTGGTGTCCTCATCCTTGGGACACAAGTCATACGTTTAATTTTCCTTTTGTCCTTCATCTTTAATCACGATCCATTTGGCTACAATTACATAGTGTTCTCCATTTTTCAGAATTAATCTTCCTATCCCATCATGCATAGAACGGTCCCAACCTACTAAAATGCCTATAAAATCGCCCAAAGGTGTTGAAACCGTGACAAGCCGATTTATGAGGTCCTCTATATTCACAAGTTCTTCAACTTCAAGCAATTGGGTAGGATAAAGTTTACAACTGTTTAACATTTTCTTTAAACAATATATTGCATCTTTGTATTTTTAAGCTTTCTTTAAACATAGAAAATTTGGTTTAGAAGGAAAATTTAAGGCTTTTTCTTCTTTTTTTCTTTTTCAATTATCTTACGTATTTCTTCCTCACTCCAGGGGTTTACGTATTTTTTCTTCTTCTTTGAATCTGAATAGTAGTGCTCAAAAATTCCTTTTTCCACCCGTTCCTCTATCAACTTACGCAACTCTTCTGGAGAAATGCTTTTGTCGATGCCTCTACCAACCACAATAATGTGACCCCTTAAGAACTCTCCGAAAGCCTCAATTTTTTCATCTAACCGTTTATGCTCTTCATCCATTTTCGCTAATTGTCCCTTTAAATCTTCAATTTCTTCCGCTTGTCTTTGAATTATCTTATCTGTTTCTGTGGGTGTAGCTGTTTCTAATCTAAGGAATGGCATAGCTTTCTCTGCATACAATTGCCTATGAAACTCTACATCTTTGGGCCTATAATGTTCCTCTTCCCCTTCCTTAACTATATGTCCCATCCAAAATTGAACTATCTCAAACCCAGCTTGGTGTGCATATTTTCTAAAGAACTTGCGTAAATTATAAAGCCTAAGCTCTCCTGGTTTGCCTTTCTCTCCCTGCTCAAAATCCATAAGGCCCTTTCGCTTCAATTTGACTATTGCTCTACTAAAAATATGGCTTACGCTTCTTCTATTCATTTCCGTGTCTTTACCATGAAGCGTAAACAAATAATCTTCAGGCCCTACATCCGGCCTAGTTTTTAGATAGTCTTTTAGGTGTTTTACGGATTCTTCGCCCATGAAAGTGAAATAGCTCCGATATTCCCCTTTCGTTATTTCTTGTGGAACATCAACCTTACATGGTATAATGCCTTTATCAAATTCAGGTTGAATATGCTTTAGTCTAAGGCTACATAGTGTATCTGGTCTTAACCCTGTTTGAGCCATCATACAGAAAAAGGCCCTATCCCTTGGGTGACTAATCTTTAGAATGTTTACAATTTCTTCTTTCGTTATGTCCCGGTTGTGATAGGTCACTTTCCTTCTTGCTGTTGGAATATGTCCAAGTGGAAGGTCATTATATTTGAAAAAGCTCCTTATGATAGACACAATTAGTTTCACGGTTCCAATTGCATACTTTTGATTTAAATGGCTAATTAAGGCCCTAACATAATTTGCATATTTTCTTCTAAATTCTCTATCTGTCATTCCCTCATATTCTTCTAAAATCTGTTGCGGTGTTTTCTCTATGAAGTCACAAAAGATTTGGAAGGCGTGTCTATATTGGTAATTGGTGTTTTCGCATTTTGAATGGCTATAAGCCACGTTGTCTATCCAAGCCTGGACCACATCAAACTTTTGCATACCTACTACTTAGAAGGTCTAAGTATATAAAGGTGACGCTAAAGTCCTTCTATCTTGATTATGCGCCTTTTCTCTAGCCGCTTTATGGCGTCGAGGAACTCGCTCTTTCTCTTTCCAGTTAGGCTAAAGTGCTGTAGCATCTCTCTTACAGGGATTCGCGCTCTTCCACCACTTGTGAACTGTTTTCTCGAGTAATTTACAACAAGTCGCTCTACTTTTCCGCACTTCCAAGTTGTGTTTCTAAGAAGAACAGTGATGGCTTTAATCATCAGAGCGGTCTTTCCCTTAGGCCTTCCCACTATCCCATTCTCCTTAACTTTTTATTCATGCGCGAATTTGTTTGCATCGTTAAGTCTTTCATCAAATATAAATTTATTTGTAAGCCTTAGAAAGGGGCTTTTCTTTGCCCATCAAATTAATACTCTGGAATTTTATGTAACAGCATTCCTTCAATGGTGATCGGGTTTGTTCTTTGCGCCACATTGTATGCCTCAGTTAGCCTAGACTCCCGTTCAGCATAGATTTCAAGCAGCACATCATCCTTTTTCACCTTGTATCCCCTCTTCCAACGTAGGATAATGCCTGCACCCTTTTCAATGGGAGCTCCAGCAGCCCTGGCGATGTAAGTTATAGCCATGTTATCAACATTTGTTACAAAACCGTCACATGGCGCTTTCACAGCAATGTGGTGCTGCCCAACGGGAATTTCTTCGGGTTTAATGTTAGAGTTTCCACCTTGAGCCTCAATGATTTCCTTCATTTTTTTCAATGCTTTTCCTGAGAGAAGAATTTCTTTTGCCACGTCCTTCCCATGGTTTCGCGAGGCAACCCCTCCCATTTCGAGAAGCATACCAGCCAACGCTGTAGATTTTTCAATTAGGCTGGCTGGTCCATCGCCCCCCAATGCTGAGAGGGCCTCACAGGCTTCTAGCGCAGGACCAACAGCGTGTCCTACCGGCTGTCCTCCATAGGTTATGCCGCACTGAATGAGCATCTTAAAGCGGTCGCCCAGTTCCACAAAGCTTTGGGCGAGCTTTCTGGCTTCTTCGAGGGTTTCAACCTTGGCCCCCGGACCCATTGGAATATCAATTACGATACAATCTGCCCCAACCGCCCGCTTCTTTGCCAGAATGCTAGCGAGCATCTGCCCACGAGGATCAAGGCTCAGTGGGTGTTCAACGCGGATTAAAATGTCATCCGCTGGGGCAATACCCAATTTTCCGCCCCAAACAATTGCACCGCCTGACTTTAAAGTAAGTTCCTTTAGTTCGCTGGCACTAAATTCTACGTCGGCCAGAACCTCCATGGTGTCCGCAGTGCCAGAGGGGCTAGTGATCGCACGGCTGCTGGTCTTGGGGATCAGCAAGCCAGCGGCTGCCACTATGGGAACAATGAGCAGGGAAACTTTGTTGCCTGGCACTCCTCCCACACTGTGCTTGTCATAGCACGGCCGCCCGAAATCAATGGTGGTTCCGGTGTCAACCATGGCCTGCGTTAGGTACTCAATTTCATCCATACTCATGCCTCTGAACTCTTCTTCCATAACGAAGGCGGCTATCTCCAATTCACTCAGGTTATGGCCAACAATGTCTCGGACGATGCTATAAATTTCATCTTTTGTTAATGGTTGACCCCTCATTTTTTTTCGGATGTACTCAACGGATTCAGGGGTCTTCGCCAAAGTCACGGAAACAGGACTGCCCTCCTTAACCCTTAATTCATCTCGTAATCCTTCAAAGACGCCGATTTCTCCACTTTGAAGATAGGTGTTGGTTACATCTGCAAATGCGGTGGCCGTTTTTCCCTTATAGTTTATCCTCACTCGGTCGTGAGAAAGTATGAAGTTTTTCTTTGCGTCTTCTTCATTTAACAAAACAAGGCGTCTATCGACTGGAATGTCAATTGACTTCGCCTTGAGTTCAACCATTTCCTAATACCTCAAAGTTTTGAAGAGGGCTCATAACAAAAGGTTTCCATCTTTAAAAATGTTACGCAGGCAAGCGAGATCAAAATTAACTTCATGGAAAGCACTAAACTTTGACTTTCCCCACCTTCGCGCCGAAGTTTACCCCCTGCTGCAAAGGTTTAAACACCTCAAATGGAGAACTTGTGAATGAAAGGTTTGTAGTTCATCACCTTCTTGACGCCACGCTTGCTATTTCAGAAAACTAGGGGAACATTAAAAAAGATTCTGTGAGAACAGTGTGTTCGTTTTGGCGGGCTGACTATGCGAAAAAATTGAATACAGCTTATCAATGATTGTACGAACTTGTTGGAAAGGAAGAAAAGTGAGGAAGTCTCTGTTCTTGTCCCTTGTCGCTGTTTTCGCGGCTTTGAATGTGGTTTGTGACTCTGTTATGGGTATCTCTCAGTTTGAATACGGTGTTTGGTGGTCATGGATTTTCCTAATTGAACCTATCACCGGAATTGTGCTTGGCCCCTATGTGGGTTTTCTATCAACCTTCGTCGGGGTAATGATCGGTCACTTTATATACTTTAGAGGAGCCCCCGAGTTTCTTTTCACTATAGGGGCACCAGTAGGTGCAATGATTTCTGGTTTACTATTTAGGGGGAAGTGGAAGACGGTTTTCGCGTATTATACAGTTTTATTTATTGCCTACTTTGCGTCACCAGTCGCTTGGCAACTTCCAATTTGGGGGATGTGGAATACCTATCTTGCGTACACTGGGCTCTGCACAGCGGCTTTCATATCGACCAAGAAGAAAACGTGGAAACCTGAGAGCAAAAGATTCCTGTATCCTCTGGTCCTTTATGCCTTTATCGGATTAGAGGCTGACATACTATTCAGAATATTCCTTCTTGTGCCGTGTCAGACCTATCGGCTTATCTACGGATGGCCTATCCAGGTTTTACAATGGGCTTGGATGCTAGGAGCCGCTGTCACACCTTTTCAGGTAGCGCTGTCTGCTCTTGTTGTTACACCATTGATTGGAATGCCACTAATTAAACTCCTTAGAAAGGTAGGCTTCTCCTCACAGTTCACCTAGGGCTTTAGAGGAACCGCAACAATTGTTTCTCCCCTTCCAGAGGAGAAGCGTATTTTGCCTGCCTAAGCTGGGCATGGTCGCAGCGATTTACCGATACATTCGGATATTATTTTAGCTTTTCTTATTGAGGAGTTTCTGTTAACTCCCTTCGCTATTATGGAGCAGATCGGCTCGCCCTTTTCCACGATAACTCCTGGTAGAGGTATGTCCCTAACTTCCCCAAACGTACTTAAGTCAGGTACAATCAAACGTTGCTTGGCAAACGAGATTAATCGAACGCAAAAACCTGAAGGTTCCCTTCTAATTGCCAGAAGGTTCCCTTGAGTGCAGGCTTCTACATGGGCTTCTACTATATTTATTCCGAGGATTCGTTCGACGCATTCTAGAGTTCCCTGAAAACGGGGGTTTACTTCGATAACGTAGGGATTTCCCTTCTCGGTGATCACAAAATCTATTCCGTTGGATCCAGCAAGATTGAAGTGTGAGGCAATTCTATTAGCCACCTTTTTACATCTTTCTACAATTACTTTATTTGCCGAGAGAGGAACCACATTTCCACAGTATCCGAAAGGTTCCTGTTGGCTCACTTCGTGCATTCCCAAGAGTTGCTCATTCACCGTTAATGTAACCGTTCCATTTATAGAAGAGATTATAGATGCGCTTGCTGGCGTCCCGGAAATCCACTCCTGAATCAGGGCCTCATCACCCAAGAGGGAGACCTCTTGAAAGACCCGCTCAAGCTCCCGAGGATTTTGTGCTTTTCTTACCCCTATTCCCCCAAAGCCTTTTGAGGGCTTAACCACAACGGGATATCCGATGTCCCTGGATTTTTCCTTTGCTGCCTTCAAATCTTCTGCCGTTGCCGTGGCGGGATGCGATATTCTTAGACGCTTAAGCTCTCGGAAGAACTCTGTCTTGTTACGAATTTTCTTAATGGCACTAGGATGATTTCCGAGGATGGGAACTAAGTCGTTAAGCGTAGATAGAAACCTCGGAAGATCGTCTAAACCAGAGGCCACCAACGCGGCGTCCATTTCTTGCTTTTTCAGAAGAACCTTTGTTAATTGAAGAAGAGTTTTTGGATCGAATTGGGCGCTTATTCGCCCACAGGATTTCCCCGCCCTCTGTTTGATTATTGATCGATTTTCATGGCACACGCGTTTAAGGTCCTGATCTCCAAAGTAGTCCACGGCGTAAACCTGGTAGCCGGCTTTTTTTGCAGAGGCTGCCAATGGAACAACGTCTATGCCGATCACCAAGAGACTACTAATATCGGCTTTGGTCAATGGACGGACCTCCCCCGCGCGCCAATCTTGCCTAATTTTCCTTCGCTTTCATTTAGAAAAGGTCCTTTTTGAACCGAATCCCGTGAATCCCTTTGCCATAATAATCTTCGATCTGTGCCGCCTTTGTATATCCATGCTTTTGGTAAAGTTTTTGCGCTGCCACATTATTTATGCGGGCTTCGAGGTAACAGGTTGTGACGCCCTTTTTTATGAGGATTCCTTCGAGTTTGCTAAGAAGCCTCGACGCTACACCCTTCCTTCGATGTTTAGTTAAAACGTCTATTGTGTATATGTGGCAGATTCTCGTTTTGTTATTTTGATGGATCAAGCCTATGATGAAACCCGCGATCTCATGGTTAATCTGGGCGACCAAGCTTATTCCGCTGGGAGCCTCTAAAAGATAGGCTATTTGTTCCTTTGTAAAGGCCTCAACAGTAAAACATTCCTTCTCAATTTCCCAAATAGCATCCAAATCCTTGGATTCAGCCCGCCTTACAACGATGGACACGTGAACCGCCAGCAATCAGTTCCTTGTATTCCTAGTGGAGGCAATGGAGAATTTGAGATTTTTGGCCCCTTTCACACTTTGAAAATCAACGTGACCGGCTTAACACCTAGCTTTTTAGCATAAAGGGCGGCAATTTTTGATTTGCTGTCTTCTTTGAAATGTAAGAGGTGGCTATTGCAACTTTGCCTGCAGTCTGAGGCGCCGAAGCCTAAAACAGGAATTTCTGCTCCTCCATTTTCCTTTATGTAACGGTTCATTTCGCACTCTAGTTTTTTGCTGGTTTGCGCAGCCACAACACCCATTAAGGTTATGCCTTCGTGGGCTAAAAGAAAGTCTATGTGCCAAAACTTCTTCTTCTCTTTTCGTAGATGGCGTGAAACGCGACCCCTTAAACCCGAAGCCCCCACGCCCATGGCAGATCCAGTATAAGCATAATGCCCCC
>Ga0315312_1003214_pt1 | contig 10660 bp, 8 predicted proteins | sample TDP7_MG_FD_203629 | JGI IMG/M metagenome (GOLD analysis project Ga0315312, IMG submission 203629) | Freshwater sediment microbial communities from Lake Towuti, South Sulawesi, Indonesia - TDP7 | ecosystem: Environmental > Aquatic > Freshwater > Lake > Sediment | place: Indonesia: South Sulawesi... | reverse complement strand
ATAGACTTGGAATGTAGAGCTTGCGGCGTGCAAGTCGAGCTGCCCTTCATCTGCTCGTTCTGTGGCGGTGCCTACTGCGGTCAACACAGACTGCCGGAGAACCATGAGTGCTCTGAGTACTGGAGAGTGCGAATACGACACGAAACAGTTGCTAGAAACTCTGCGCCGCCTGACATACGGGCATATGCTGGCGCTCACGCTCGACCGGCAAGATTGCACTTCAGCCCGACCGAGACTAAACACATTGTGATCGGAATGATTCTTGTTTCAGGCGTCGGGCTGTCCTTCTTGGCCCCTCATGCGTTCTCGAACTGGGTCACCCTCGCTGCTGCTGTACTCTTTTTCACAGCCGGTTTCATCATTCACGAGCTTACGCACAAGACGGTAGCTCAACGCTACGGCCTGTGGGCAGAGTTCAGACTCGACATGTTTGGCGCGCTCCTGACGTTGCTGTCGGCTGTCTCGCCGCTCATCAAGGTCATCGCCCCTGGTGCCGTAGTAATCGCCGGCGAGACAGCCCCTGATAGGGTGGGAAGAACGGCAGCTGCCGGACCGACAACGAATATCTTGCTCGCGGGCTTGCTGTTGGGACTCGCCCAGATCGAGCTGCCCCTGGGATTGGCGGAAGCAGCTTTGGCTGGCGCGTGGATCAACGCTTTCATGGCATTGTTCAACGTCATCCCATTTGGAGTGCTGGACGGGCTGAAGGTCTTCAGATGGAGCAAGCCGGTTTGGCTTATCCTGTTCGCAGTATCAGCCCTGATAACGGCAATCTCATACTTGTCTCTCTGACCGAAGAATGCAGCGAGCAACCAGTCCGGACACGTCGGCCAGAGGATGACCTTGTCATTCAGAGGCCTCGTGTTCCCTGGCACCTAAGTAAATCAGCACAAGACCAACGACAACGGATGCGAGAAGCATCCCCGCGATGATTTCTATCTGAAATCGGGCTACTAGGCCGAGGAATGCAACGGCATATGGCGGCCCCACCATCAGCAAGACCCCGAGAACTGTGAGTAATAGCCGCGCAATCGTGCTTGTCTGTCTGGGTCTCTCGCCCATGGATTCTCACTCGAAGGCGCACCTTGGTCCGGAGAGGCTGATTAAACGTTTGCGCGGGAGTAGCATTTCCACTACCCGGTTGGGTAGATCTTGTTCGCGAACGTAAGATAACCGGTGTGGCCAACCATCATGGTCGCGGGCCTAGTCTTACCCTCTTCCGCGCGGATCTCGCGCAGTAGACACTCGAGACTCTGAATGTTGGTGAACTTGCCGAGGAGGGTCGTCACAGTTCGCTCAACCTGATTCATGGTGGGGCTGAATGAGCAAACTGGGGCGCCTCCGCGCAAAGCCTCCCAGACATGAGGGATCACGCCCCACGGTTCCCCGAGGTCGATCAATGCCGCGTCCACGTCACTTTCTCGGAATCCCGCCCTTGCATCGTGCTGCCGCAGGGTCACGTATTCCTCGAGTCCTGCCCTTCTCAAGCTTCTCTTCGCGGATTGTAAGAAATCGGGCCGAATCTCGTAGGAATACACGTGGCCATCAGGTCTGACGGCGTTAGCGAGCGCCAGAGTCATCGCCCCGCTTCCCGTTCCGGCTTCTATGACGGTCTTTCCTGATGAGAGCCCGAGCCGGAGGAGTATGAAACCGATGTCTTTTGGGTACATCACCTGGGTCGGTCTTGGGACGTGACATAGGAAATCGTAGGTGGTCGGGCGAAGGATTCGAAAGCCCAGTCCCAACGAGCTCTGTACGCTGCCCCCGTACGGCTTCCCGACCAGATCTGCAAGTCTCACAATGCCTTTGTGTGTGTGAAAATCCCTTTTCTTATCCACCTTTAGAACCCACTGCCTTCGCTGATCCCAGAACAGCAGGACCTCATCGCCCTCCTTGACCACGCCAGACTCGGCGCTCACGAGGGACTCACCCCCATCTGCGCGTTCTGAGAGACGGAAGCGTGGCTCTGGAGTAGCGCGAAGAAACGTCTTGCACTTGTGGCCGGGACCATCCTCACGATGACGGGAGGCGCGTCACTTCGTCTTAGGACAAGGTTAGCGAAGAACGAACGAAATACGAGGAGAATGAGGCAGAGCGCAGCGATCCCCAAGCCCAGAGTTCCAAGAAATGCGCGGAACCCAGGCGGAACGATCATGAGCCATGGGGTGTCAGCCATTAGACCGATAGCTAAGGTCGCGCCGCCTATCACGACTGGGGGCATCACACTCTTTCTGAGCAATTCGATCGATTTTATCTTCTCAATTTCGACGGACGACGTTCTCTTTTGAAAGAATGTAGCGCGAATCTCGACGACGCCCTCGTGGAGCCGAAGAGCATAGTTTACGCCTTTGCATTCCGCGGACATGTTATCGCCCCCCCTCCCTCGCCGAGCAACGCTGAGCTTCGCCTTCGAAGGGCATCAATATGACGGTTGCCCAGCTCAACGCGGACGGGCGGGCCTTGAAATGCTCACTGCAGAATGTGCTCTACGACTGCGCGAATATCCTGTTCCTCGATCACGAAGTCGGCGACGCTCCTAGCCTCTAGGGACGCGGGTTTGAATGCTATTCTAAGGCCAGCTGTCGGCGGTATGTCGAAGGTATTGTCTCCGATGACAGCTGTTTCCCGCATCTCCGCTCCCAGCAACCACGCAGCTTCTTCGATGACGCTTGTCTTGTTGCCTGGCCCCACGCGGACAACAACCTCTCCCGTCAGGATACCGCCCTTCACTTTGAGTTCGTTTGAGATGGCAAGATCTGCATTCAAGTCAATCTTGGCCTTATCCGCCAAGACGGACAAGCCAGCGCTGACTATGCCTGTGCGAATGCCGTGACTTCTGAGTTGATCCACGGTCTCACGCGCTCCTGGAGTGTAACGAATTTCCTGTAACGCGGACAGAAGCCGCGATAAGGGCACATTCTTCCAGCACTCTGCGTCGAGTCTTGCCCACTGTGCGTAGTCGATGACTCCATTGTGATACATCTCTGATGTTCTTCTGCCGATATCCCAAGTTCCGAACTTCTCATGGAGATGCTGCCAAATGCTTCTTGTGTCTGTTAGCGTGCCGTCCAAATCGAAAATCGCTGCGCGGAGTTCACGCCGCTTCTTGTCACCCATCAGTGTCGCCTGTCAGTTATCAGGGGTTCTTGAGCGCTCTTGCGATCTCATGAATGGCGAGTGGCGGAGTCCAAAGGGAGAAGACGCGACCGTACCTTACCCCCGCAGCTTTCTTCAGTACGTTCTCGTCGCCTTTCTCGCGGTATCCTTGAATGAAGGCGTTCACGTACTCCCTAAATCCTCCTGACGGCACTGTTGGGAAGACGTAGTGGCCTGAGTAGTACAGGAACTCTGCAACGTCCCATGCCTTGTCACCCAACTTGCCCGCCTGCTCAAGGTCGAGGGAGTACACCTCATTGTCGCTGCCACGCTGGAAGTTCTCCGGTTTGGAGTCTCCCACGACGACGCCCAGACTGTGGATTTTTGCGAGAGCCGCGCCTACTTTGGACACTACGGCCAAATCGCGCTCTGACATATTTCTGCTCGACACGGCCTGCTTGGCGAGGCTGACTAGAGAGGATCCCTCGACGTAACGTTCCACAAGGACGCGATCTGGGACGCTTACATGTATGATTTCCGGTACGTGTACTCCTCGTCTTGAGAGGAGACGGTTGATGGCGTACTCGTTCTCGAGCCTTGCCTTTCCCGAGACCGAGAAGAGTCGCGTTCCCAGTGAGACCAGGCCAAGGGTGAACCACTTGAACCTGTGCCACTCGGTGAACTTCTTCGCGACAAGTCTCTCATTGCCTGCGGTTACGAGGTACACCTCATTGAGGACGCTTCCAAGCGGGGAAACAGTAACGACCGTCCCCGGCCGGAATCTACTCGCAAAACTCTCCACTGAGAATCTTTCAGCAAGACCGACACGGCCGGTCCCCGTCTTGAGCAGGAGGTATTTCTTCGGATCCTCGAGAGCCAAGCCCTCGACTTCGCTGAGTAGACTCTGCTCAAGGGAAGATGCGAGCTCCTTGGTCAGAACGTCTGGTGTCAGGTAGACTGCTCTCCCGTGCGCCAAGTATGCCTGAAGCGCTCTTCTTCCCGCCTCCATGACGTTGATGACCTTCGCGGTCGACTTTCCGGCAAGCGATCGATCGACAAAAGAGTCCTCAAGAGCGTATCCGGCTTCTTCTTTGCGAAGGATGCCTGAATCAATGAGCCTGGATATCGCGTCCTCATACCCTGGAGCCATCATCCTGAGATTCGCCTCTCGGACGGACGGCTCCAGCAATAGCGAGCAAGTCTTCGCAGCGGGCAGAAAGATTCGCGCCCTCTTCCTTATCCTAGCAAGGATGAGGTACTCTTCTTGAATCAGAAGTTCTCTTGCCATCTCTCCATATTCCAGAACGAGCTGCGTCAATTCCTCGCGCAGAATCCGCTCCTTGGCGTCAACCTCGATCAACTGGAGCAATTCGCCGTTGTGAAGTGCACGATAAGGCGTCAACAGCCGTTCTACGATGAACTCGCCCATCGCACCCTTGCGAACGTCCAAATCCACGAGCGACTTGTCGGCGGCAAGTATCGTTACTGGCTCAGCGTTCACCTTCCTTGTGTGATAACGTAACCCATCAATGTAGTCTCCGATGATGAGGAGAACGTCGTAGCCCCTAGGCTGAGCGGAGTAGAAACTCTCCCCGCATTCACAAGCGGCGGCTACCACGCTTCTTCCGGCGACCTCTCTGCAGAGCGCCCGCAATGATTCATCGATCGCCGGGTTGCCCTCCTTAGATGACACAGCTGTGACCCTACTCTTGTGTCTGTTTCGTTCAGCTAGACTCCGCGGGAGGAAGCTGATATGAGCCCATCTACTAATGGCTAGCGGACTCAGACTCAGCTTTAAGGTACGATCTCTCCTACAACGTGCCGAAATCGGGGGCGCATCGCTGGAGAGGTCGAGACGCTAGAGAGGCGAGAGCTACGATGGTTGAACGTCCGATCCCTCGCAGGACTAGAGGGACGCAACTCTGGGTCCCTTCGTTTCTTCTAGTCCTGATAGTCATCTCAAGCGGACCAACAAGTTGGGCCCTCGAAGAACTTCCCTTGGCAAGAATCGCGGGTGTGGACTCCCCTTCAAGCGTCTTGCCGGGCGAGAACTTCAAGGTCGTAGTTGCCGTTGACTACTCCGCATCATACGGAACTGACATAGCAATCTTGGACGCCGCAACCGGTTTCGTGCTCGCGTCCAGGGGGCTTATCATACCCGCTGGAAGGAACCTCTTTACTTTCTCGTTGACGGGGCGAGACTATCCTGGGACCTGGGCTCTTCTGGCGACCGTGCGAGTCTGGTGGCACAGCGGCTGGTACGGCAATCAGAACGGAGGGATTTTTCCCTTCGAGATCACGATCTCAGACCCTACGGTCGGCATTCTCAATATCAGGTCAAATCTTGGCTCGCTGGTTGTGACCGTCGATGGCATCTCACACTCCGTCTCTTCGGAGGGCCTTGAACTGTCAACGAAGCGCGGTTTGCATACGATCGAGGTTGAATCGCCTCTCATCATTGCAGACGGGACTAGGGTTGTCTTTGATCATTGGAGCGACGGAGTTTGTTCTTCCTCCAGGGAGATCTACTTGGAGGATCAGCTCGATCTCTCCGCTATCTACGTGAAGGAGTTCTTTCTCACGGTGGAGTCCGGAATGGGTGAAACGGTTGGCTCCGGGTGGTATTCAGCCGGGACGAATGCGAGCTTGGTTGCAATCGACCCGATACTCGCAGAGCACCCGTCCGTAGGTCTCCAAGTGAGATACAAGTTCAGTCATTGGTCAGGCGACGTTCAGTCCGTTTCGCCTGTTGGCTGGGTTGTGATGGATCGGCCTAGGACAGTTGTCGCCAACTGGTCAGAGGACACTTCCCAAACGACGCTGACATATCAGCTCATCATCATTTCATTGGTCTTCCTCTCGTGCTCGGTAACCTTCATTGCAATAGGGGTCGCTCTCAGCCGCAGAGCGCGCACGAGGTCGCATTATTCCATTCCCAGAAGAAAGGGCGCTGTGAGAGGACTCTTGCTGGCACTGGTTTTCTTAACGACGCTGGCACATTCGCCAGCCGTTCAGCCCACGAACGCGTTAACGTTACTTCAACCAGAAAGCATCACCATCGGGGACGCGGTCTGGTATCATTGGAATGAAGGGGCGAGCGATACCCTCCTCATATGGCTCGGCGGAGGGATCGTCGAGCAGACAGCGTTCCTAGTGAACCCGTACGAATTTGAATCCTACAATACCATACGTTTCATCCAAGACCTCGCAAGAAACTATGACGTTCTTGCATTGAAGGAAGGGTCCATGCGCTCCGTAGAGCGGACGCTAAACAGAACGATCTTTCGCGAGCCCTATCCTGGTAGAGACAACTTCATGGAGAAGATCCGTCTTTGGGCAGACGAGCAAGGCTACGAATACTCGTACGTTGTCGGCTACTCAGTTGGAGCCAGGGCCGCTGCCGAGGAACTGGTTCTAGCCGACCCGAGAGAGTGGACTAGCCCCGACGGTCTCATAATAATAACTACGAAGATCCCTGAAGGAGTGTCTTCCAAGGCTGGGTCTCTGAGGGCTAGCCTTCTGCTACTTTACGGCGAAGAGATCGCCCCGGACTTCAAGGCATCGGGCGATATCTTCTTTCAGAGAGCCCCTCAGGAGGGATGGCAGGAGACGTTCTGGTACCACAAAGAGTACCACGTGATTCCGGATGTCGAGCATGAAGTGTGGACTATCAGAGACTCTGGCGAATACGACAGCCGAGCTGTTCTGCTCACGGTGAAGTTCATCGAAACGTCGAAGAGCTTGCAATTCGAGCGGGCTAGAGAGACTATTTCGAGAACGGCGCTGAACCTGACAGCGACCACCGAGCCACCTCTCCTCTTCGAGGCCCAGATAGTTTCTGTGAAGTCACCGGTTCGGGTGAGAACTGGAGAGGCATTCACTATCGTCGCTGCAGTACGATACGATCTCTCCTCTACCTTTAGAGTTGCAGTTGTCACGTTCGACATCGACACAGCCTCCATTGTATCGGCTGCTCAGAAGCAGCTCACCGGGACCGGCGAGACCCGGTTTGTCGGCACTGTTCTATCTGGGAACGATGCCAAGACAAGGCGCCTCATCTTGATCCCGCTAGTTGACACGAAGGATAGTTGGACCGTCGTCACGAACGGGATCAAAGATACGCTAATTGACGTGTCAGATTCGTTCGCAGTGACTGTGATCACTGGATACCCAAACCTACCCGTTGTGCTCGATGGAGAAAACTTTCACACAGGAGACGACGGTGAGGTGAGGCTGAACACCACCGCCCGCGAGCACATCATCTCAGTACCGCCCATGATAGTCCTTGGGAACACATCACGTGCAGTCTTCCAGCATTGGAATGGCACGTTTTCTTCGCCCACGCTGCATTTGAACCCGTCAACTGATCTGTCCTTGCTCGCGATCTATCGTCTGCAGTACCACTTGAACGTGACATCGCCGTTCGGTGAGACCACAGGAACGGGATGGTATGATGAAGCAGCAACCGCGCGGTTCCGTGTGACGCCGGTTCTCGTGGCAGAGGAGACGAGACACATATTCGTGCGATGGTCAGGGGACTCGAATGACCCTTCACCTGTATCGAATGTCTTCATGAATGACTCGAAGAATATTCGAGCCATATGGAGAGAGCTAGACCGCGGCGAATCGAACGCGACTCAGCTCATGCTCCAAGGGCTCTTCACGTTGAGTTCAGCGATGTTGCTTGGAAGCCTGATCTTCATGGGGACTTCACTTCGTTCCAGACGCAAAGCCGCGCTGGCGGATGCATCCCAACCCCCAACTTGACCGAGACCGGAAACTGGTCCATATCCTTGCAGTCGTTGACTTGTTGACATCAAGAAACTCAAACGCGTTCCCATCCCCTCTTGCAAGCCTTAAATTAAGGGTGAGTTTTCCTTGCAGCACTTGTAATGGGCTTGCGGAATGGTTGTAGCGCCGGTGGCATGATGCACTCTGCTGCGGAATCTTTCATTGGCCGATTACCCCGCGGGTTCAAGACGGCCGACGTATTCCTGGTGCTGTCAGCCGTCCCGATCCTTCTTCTCTTCCTATTGGCTCCCGAAACCTTCGGATTGAGCTGGGCCGGCTTCGGAAAGCTTGGAAGGGGGGGACTTCTATTCGTTCTCTTCTTCCTCGGCTTCGAGTTGCTGGACTTCAGGAAGACCGCGAGTTCCCGCTTGAACAGAATTCGGAAGATTGCTAGCGCAATTCTCCTAACACTCGCCCTCTCCTATTTTGCCGCAGTCGCCGTTGTAGGCGAGTTCACTGATTCGGTCTACTGGGTTGGCAGGATTCTCGGTGCTTCAGGTGATGTCAGCAACAGCTGGCTGATGGCGATGGATTACCTGATCCTAACACTGTACGTGTTGGGACTGGCAATCGCGTTCTTTGGCGTCCGAGCCATCCTCGGAATCTTTACAGCGGTCGTGTTTTCGGCGGGGATGTTAATCATGTACCTCCTCGACGCGTTCTTCCCGTATGGTTCGCTTGGCCCCCTCCAATTCTGGGCCAACTTCGTTGTTGCTGGGGTTGCGTTTCTGTCGAGTGGCTTCGGGTTGCCCATCTACGGGTACAGCAACGTGTTAACAATCGCGGGCAGACATGGAATGTACAGATTGATTGTTTTCTGGCCGAGCGTTGGAGTTCACAGTATGCTGATCTACTCGCTTGTCATGGTTCTCCTAGCCGCCAAACTCGACGCACCTGCAAACAGGAAATTGATATACGCGATTGCTGGAGTCGTGGGGACGCTCTTTCTGAATGTCACTAGGATTTTCCTGATAGCGTACTATGGTTATGCATATGCGACTTCCGGGCAAGACTTGGAAGCATTCCACAACTCGATTGGGGAGTTTCTCTTCCCTCTCTGGATCGTAGCCTTTCTCATCATTGTGCTGAACATTGAGGGAAGAGTTTCAGCTGGAACCAAGGCTGCACGACTGGAAACACGACTGCCACCCGTCACACCGCTGGGTCATCAAGAGCCCGAGCCACCTCGTGTAATGACCTCAGTTCTCGAGAGAGCGTGACCGCTAGACATGCCACCTATCGACCTACGCGCATCTACAGTTCTCATGCTTGCAATCCTCATGATTTCGCAAGCTACTGCCTTCGGAGTAGCCACCGACGCCTCCGTTTCGGCAGATGGAGCGACTGAGGCCAACACGCCTGATTGGCGAGAAGCTTCTCCCACAAGAGTCATCATTCGATCGACAGCTGACTGGGGAAGGATTCTGTTCGACGACCTCAATGGCACGAACTCGAATGGGATCAAGATCAGGAGCGTTGTGAGTAGCGGCTGGTTGGAGGGGAGAGACTCGGACGATGTGGTCTATGCTGGGCGCAAGATCGCATGGCCTGACACTGAATACGACCGTGTCGTCACCCGGAAAGGGGATATGGTAGCTTTCTTCAAAGGTCTGGGAGACTTCCATGAGACCACAGCGTACGCGGACCTGACCCTTGAGGTCAACATGGACCTTACTTGGGTCCATGTCTGGCTGATGACTGGCGGAAACGGCACCACGTCATTCGAGATCGTGAGTCGTGAAACAGGAGGTACGATATGGCGTGACATCGTCGTCGGTACCGGAGAGACCCAGCAAGTGAGGCGTGTCATGTCCCCTCAACCCTTCTTCCGCACCGGAAGAGCGGAGAGCACTATCGTCGTCACGTGGCTCTCGATCGTTATACTAGTAATCATCTTCCTGAATTTTCCCGTCCTGGAAGCTCTCAGAAAGCGGATACGGAGGAGGAGCGGAAGCGAGCGAGGAGTTCAGCGCGAGCAACATGCCAAGACTGAAACTGGACGTTGGGAGGCCACTGATTGGAGATGACGAAAACCGGCAATCTACTCGCTTCGTTAGATGAGGTTTTCATCGTTAGGATTGCATTCCTCTTTTCAGGCCAATTTGCCCTCTACGAAGGATTCGCAGACTGGAACAGAGGTAGAGCTGATGTACATCCCGAAGTTGCCGTCCTCACCCTAGCCATCTACGCCGTCTCCCTGCTGGTGATTGCGATGTCAATGTTGCGGAGCAGTGTTGTTCTTCGGTTTCGAGATCTTCCTCTACTTCCGCTTCTGCTCGCCACTGTGACAAGTATCTATGTTGTCGCGACGATTGCGTACAATGGCTCTTACAGGACCGATGTCCTCGCTTACAGTCATTACGCAGCCATCCTTTTTGTGAGCAAAGGCGCAAATCCGTACGTGCAGAATATGGCGAACGCTCTGGCGATGTTTAACGTTCAACCTTCCGATCTGACGCCGTTGACCTCTGGGACGTATCTGCCAACCTTCCAGTACCCGGCATTGCATTTTCTCCTGTTCGTGCCATTCGTCTGGCTAGGCGTCCAAGACATGCGATGGGTTCTTGTTCTCTTCGAAATCGGAACTGTCCTCATACTGTACATGAAGGGCCCGAAGAAGTTGAGGCCGTTGCTTCTACTTCCTCTGTTTGCCGGTTCGGATCTGATGATAAACTATACCGCTGCCAGTGTGTCAGATGCGCTGTGGGTGCTGCCACTACTGTTTGTGGCGTTCTATATGGATAGGCCTCTCGCCTCGGGTTTCTTCTACGGT
>Ga0315312_1003213_pt1 | contig 10660 bp, 16 predicted proteins | sample TDP7_MG_FD_203629 | JGI IMG/M metagenome (GOLD analysis project Ga0315312, IMG submission 203629) | Freshwater sediment microbial communities from Lake Towuti, South Sulawesi, Indonesia - TDP7 | ecosystem: Environmental > Aquatic > Freshwater > Lake > Sediment | place: Indonesia: South Sulawesi... | reverse complement strand
TCTCTCAAACGCTTAAGCCTCTCAACCAAAGCCCCGTCCCACTCCGGATGCTCCCTCATCACGTACTCCACTTCATCCCTCTCCTCTCTCTCCTCTTTCCCGCCCCACCTAACGTTAAAGATTACCAGCGCAAGCATGCCTACAAGAGCATACTTCACCTCCGTCACACCAGCAACGTCATATACTCGCGCAAGAACACCCTTAAACTGCGTCAGCAGGGAAGGGCTCCAGTGGGAAACATCCACATAGACGACCTTGCCGTCCACCAGATTCTCCAACAACGCAGCGTTATCATCCCTATGCAGCATACTATTGATGAAGAGGCTCGAATCAGAGATAAGGATCAAGCTTCCTCTATCATAACTGACTTCAGCCATCACGGGGAAGGGACCAACTAGCTCAGCCTCTTCAGGGGGAGAACTTAGATCCTCACTCAGATAGCTGAACGCCGTGGAACGGGCTAGAACTCTCACATCATGCCCGACATCGGCGAGCACGGTCGCATAGTTAAGAGTCAAAGCCGAGAGGTCTCGCGTGCGCGGCGAAGCCGTGAAGTCTATCATCCTCGGCATCCGAGAGTCCCTGTCCTTAAAGAGAGGATCCAGCAAAACTCCACCTGAAAAGCGTGCTTCAACACCAAGCCCCTCAAGCAGATCATTACCCACGCCAAAATCTTCAGCAAGAACTACCAAGCCACCCGCCTCTAATAGACCCCTAACCGCGTCCACCTCCTCATCCGTAAAGGGTTCCGAAGGACCCAACATCAAAAGCGCCGATTCAGAAGGCTTCAACACCAAATCCATCAATCTCGCCAAGTCCGAAATCTCGAGGGCATGAATCCTCGAATCAAGCTCCGACAAGCCGTTCCAGAAAGGGTTCTCCAAACGAAAGTCGTCCATGGGAGGCATAACCCAAGCTAAGCCAAGAACAACTATGACAGCCACGCTCAACCCAAGAATCACTATTCTCCTAACCCTCAAGCCCCAAGCCCTCAATAAGCTCTCTAAAGCACCTCTCAGCTAAAGACTCCTCCCCACCTACACGCAGAGGACTATAGAGCCACCTCTCATACAGCAAGCTCAGACGCTCAAAAGAAGCATAGGTTACGACCAACTTCTCCCTCACAAACCCAAGGTACTCTCGAATGGTGAAGCTCGGCTCCATAGCTACTCCTGTAAACTTGGAGATCACGACCACAGCCTTCCAGTACTGAGCCTGCACGCCCACAAGCTGGCTAACCTCAACATCCCCCACAACATGCTTGGGAGCCTCTGCCTCCTCCACCACCAGAGGAGTCATCTCGTACCTTAGTTGGCGCTTCCTAGCGCCTAATGTTAAAGTAGATCCGAGCAGTGCGCCCGTGAGTACTTCCATGCACCCGAGCACTGCGCCAACGCTGAAAACATTCACGATGAAGACGCTTCCCTCCTTCAAGGGGGGTGTGATCCAAGGCTCCTTAGGGAAAGCCAAAACCGTGTACGCATATTGAGCGGTAAAGGCGACTAACGGAACACCTAGGACGAACTCAAAGGAGCCATCGTCCGAGCTTACTGCAGAAGATAACCATTCGCCAACTCGCACATCCACCCTCGAACCTACAAGAGGACTTCCATCCGGGGTAATCACTCTACCCTTAATCGTCAAGCTCTGACCAGACAAGGCAAAGCTAGGTGCCTCCACCTCCACCAACGCAGGAACCCTTACAACATTAAGGTCGAGCGTAGTAGATGCTGGGCCCACAAGCCCTCTTGGAGAAGCCTCAACCTTGAGCATTACCCCGCCGCTGGGAGCATCGAGAGGCACCTGAAAGTCTGTTAAGAAGCTCCCATCAGCCTCCGTCACTGTCTCAATCACCTGCCCCAGTCCACTAACCCTAATCTTAAAACCGGAAAGCGACTCATTGTAAAGGGTTAGCCGCCCTGAGGCCGTGAAACTTAGGCTTGGATAAACGTTCCTCGGAGCCTCCGCCGTCAAAAACGGCTTATCATATCTAAGCTCAATAACTAATGCATCGGATGAAGAAGGGACGTAGCGACCAAAATCCAAGTCTCTAGGAAGATAAGAGGAGTGGAGGACCACTCTATCCTTGTAGACATACGGCACGCTAAACCTGAATGAATAGCGTCCATCGTCATCCGTAGCTGCATCGCCTATCTTAGCCCCATCAAAGTAGATGTCAACTGCTCTTGAGGATAAGGGACGATCATCAACCGTGGTGAGGAAACCCCAAACGCTTAGCTTTGAGCCCAACGGAACCTTCAAGACATCCGCTTGAATCGTCAAAACAGTCTCTATAAGCAATCTGGACTGAAACTCCCTAACTCTCTCCAACAAATCCCATATTTGAACGGCGTAGCTGTCAATTAAACCTCTAAGCCTAACGATCTCCTTAAGAAGGGGTGCAGGCGACGCCCCTAACATGCTGCCCAGCTGCGTCGCAGAAGACTCCAAGTCATTAACCGTCCGATTCGCCCTAGCCAACAGAAACTCAGCCTCCTCAAGCTCATCCCTCGCATCGCTCAGCCTAGCCCTCTCGATGAGGACAGAAGCGTTACCAGCATGTAACTTAACACGACTCAGGTCCTCGGCACCCTCCTCCAAAAGCTCGTTAAAACGCGATATGATGAACCGGAGATCCGGAGGGGCATGGAGGTGGGCCACACGCCCAAGCTCCGCCACTACCTGATCCCAGTCTTCCGAAGCCAAGGAGCCCAAAATCTCCGAGTAGAGGAGGAAGAAACCTGAAGGCAGGGGTAGCTCCTCACGGAGCTCCGCTGGGTCAACATGACGGGGAAAAGGAAGTCCGGCAACTAACGGCGAAAAGACCACCAGCAATGTGAAAAAGATTGCAGCCAAACGTTTCTTCGACAACTTCGCTACCAGAGAAGTATATCAGCAACTTTGAAAGCCACAATCAAGCTGAAAGCAATGAAAAGGGCGACGCCCACCACGTCTGGAACCCGCCTCCTAGGATGGAAGACCGTCAAAGTCACGAAGTAGCTAACCGTGAAGAGGCTCACATATACGTCCAGTCTCGCCTCCTTCAAGGCTGCCAATCCCACCACCGTTGAGAATAGCAATGAAGCCAAACTAACTACGTACGCTTTGTGCTTGTCCATTCTAGGATATCACCCTAAAGATCGCCCTAACTCTCTCCCCATCAGCTTGCTCTTCATCGAACACAACCGGCAACTCTAGGCATGAAGCAAGCACACACCCAGCAATACTCGTGACCAGAGAACCCAAAGCCCTTCTAAACCTTTGGAAATCAGTCCTTAGACGAGGCCTCACTAAATCAACAACAACCTTATCACCTTCCCTAACAGCTTTCACCGACTCCGCGGCTTCAACGAAGTCAACGAGAACGTGCCTCAAAGCATCTTCCAAGCCCGAGCCTGAGCTAAGTCCGGAAAGCCTAGTTAACTCAGAGCCCGGCGGGAAAATGAGTAAACCCGGACTACCACGCACTTCTGTGATAACACGCATCGGCGCCCTCATCACCTCACTAGCATCCGGGAGATGAGGGTTAAACCTCAGAGGCACAAACACGTAAACTCGACCTTCCTTAGGCGGGAGATAAAAAGCCTTCTCCGTTACGTTACACTCCTCCAAAAGCGTCTCGACATTCACGCAGGAGCCCTCCACCATCGCCCGAATCACCTTTATGGGAACCGGACTCGAAGGCGTGATTACGACCGTAGCGCCCAGAATGACGCAGGCAAGCCCAAGCGCCGTCAATGGCACGCTGGAAAGAATCCAATACGAAAAGGCTGTGAAGAGTACCCCGAAGAACACCATAGCCAAACCAAACCCCACGAGCCTACTCCTCAACGCCTACTTCAACTCCCATCTTGAGATACGTGAACTTCCTAGCCACCGCTACCGTGCCGAGCGCAATTGTTAGAAAAGCCAGTGACACGAAAATCGGGTCGAGCCTAATACCCCAGGGCGTATAATTGAGCACCAGTCCAACCAGAGGAACGAGGGCGAGGCTCAAACCGATCGACAACGCCAGCCTCTCCAAGGGCTCAAGATCCTCCCTCTTAGGGTAAAGTGCCTCAATCAAGGCGAAGCCTGGAAGATAGAGAACGAAAAGCGATCCCACGGCATATCGGAAGTAAACGTAGGGCGGTATCTGAGGCAGCAAATATATAGCTGAGCCAATCAAGACTATGAAGAGAGTTAAAGCCCAAAACCACAAGCTATAGAAGGAATTGGCATATTGCGCCAAGCTAGACGGAGGCTGAGGGTTCACGAGCCTCAGCTCGCCATCCCTCCAAGACTGATAGAGATGCCTAGCCACAACGTGTCTAGCCACACCCAAGCTCTCAGCCTCCTCCTTCACTAAAGCCTCAACGTATGGGCTGGGAGTCTTTTTCACCGCATCCAAAAGAGCCTCAGCTATGCGCTTGTCCACCCTAAACGCCTCAGGGCACTGCTGGCTTGGTTACGTTCAGCCAGAGCTGACACCATCTTCCATGATATACAAAGTCACGAACGCCTTCATTGTAGGCCCAAAGCTCGAAGACAAGCTTATAGTTCACCCCGGGCTCTTCGACGCTAAGGGTGACAGGCCTAGTCCAATTCTTCCCGTCTAGAAGCACAACCCCATACCTCGCAAAAACCGGAACATCCATCGGTTCCTCATTACTAATCGACGTAGTCCTATTCCCCAGTTTCACCAAAACAGCGTAGTACATCACCCTTCCTTCATGGTTCCCCACATACAAGTACAGAGTGAAGGGCTCCCTTACAATGAGCTCCCTAGGATAATCCCCAATCTTTGCCTCCGGGCCTAAAATGCCGAGCTCAGAAAAGGGCTCCACAATCCTGTCCGGAAAGAATGTTTGGGAACCGGCAAAAGCCCCTACTACAACCAGAACCGCGAGAAGGACCGCCATAACCTGTTCGTCTACGATCAAGCCTTCACCTTCCACCCTCGCTTGCTCCTAACCCACAGCCGCCAGAAGATTCTCGGCTCATAACGCCACACAATCACACCTAAAGCCGCAACCACGCCTATCACAAGCCAGCTTTGAACCTTACGGGCTTGCATCGCAGCCACTCCACCTTGACCCGCAACCGGCGCATTAGCAACAACATCCTCAACCTTGGAAAGCGCCCCCTGCAACATAGCCTCATCGTTCCTCGTCTCACCCTCCTCAAGGAGAGTCAGAGCCTGATTCAGCTCGTCCACGAGCCCAGACACATCACCACCCAACCTTTCGGCCTTAGCCACGGCCATAAAGGCCTCAGCCAGTTCGAGCCGTACCCTCTCCTTTGGAGCAAGCTCACCCGAGGTCGGATTTGAGGCAACGACGAGGGGGACTGAGATTAGAAGTAAGGCCGAAACCAGAAAGACCCTATGGAGATACTTCAATGATGATCAGAGCACTCCTCAGGCTCTTTTATTCCAAGCACTATTGGCAACCTTCCCCGTTTTCACAGTTTTCACCCATCTCTTGGGTCTCCTCAAAACAATCTGAACCAACGCGTACAGAGCCATGAACGTTTGAAGGCTCCAGTAAGCGTAGATGAAGGGCAGCCACAGCAGGTTTGTCACTCTCCTCGGCTTTGTTACGTAAATCAAGGCTACTCCCACAATTAACAAAAGGACTATAGTGAGCAGAGACGTAACCTGCGCCATGATCGTGGCGACAGGGTCTGGTTGAATCGGAATTAATAACGTGTATACAGTCATTAGGTAACCTAGAAAGCATGTGGCAAACATGTATGGTCCTGCCAAGGTGAGCTCGGCGTCGATATTCCTCCTATCAAGCTTTGTAACAAGCCTTCCGTATTTCAACGCTATCTCCATGCATCCCCTCAGCCACCGCATTCTCTGCTTCATTAGGTGAGCCAAGCTCGCCGGGTTTTCCTGCCACGATCGTAAATCCGGGGCATACTTTATGTTATAACCCTTCTCCGTCAGCCTAACCGACATTTCCACATCCTCTGATAAGGCATCCTCGTCCCACTCACCGACCTCTTCCAAGACACTTCTCCTAATGAAACAGCAGCTACCCGTTAAAGGAACAAACAAGCCAAGGGCATCCTTTCCTCGAACATACACCTCAAAACGCACCGCTTCCTCATACGAAACAAATTTAGTCAGCATGTTTTCATCAGCATTCAAAGAACATGTTGTCCCTTGTAAGGCAGCAACCGACGGATCCTCAAAATACTCAGCTGCCTTAATCAAGGCGTCTGGTTCAGGGACGTTGTCAGCATCAAACACAGCAACGATCTCTCCTTCGGCGTATCTGACGGCATAGTTCAAGGCAGAAGGTTTCCCATCTGATACCGGCTTATGAAGGAGCTTCATTTGACCGGAGAGGCTCCCCATGTATTCTTTGCATCTCTGCATCGTCTTGTCGGTTGATCCATCCTCAACGATGACGATCTCTCTCTTCTCCGGGGGATAATCCAATCTCGATAAAGCCTCCAGAAGTCTGCCTATCACCCTTTCCTCGTTTTTTACTGGAACCACAATGGAGACTGTAGGCAACCTTTCTCGCCTCGTCACCTTTTCCCTCTTTTGGCTTGGCCGTCGTAGATGTCTAAAACCCACCGCCATAATGGGCATGGTATATAGGATCCATGCGTAAAGAAGGGAGAGTATGCAAAGAGCTACTATATATAGAGGGCTCAGTTTAACACAAGCTCCACATGCTAACCCTCAGCCTCAGCGCGCCTTCGAGCCTCCAGCTCCTTCCTATGCTTCTCCATCTTTTCTAGGCAGGCTTCCCGTATGAACGCTGTCTTGGTGGGCCAATAGTCCAGTTCCTTCACTAGCTTTTCAATCTCCTGAAGGAGACGTGTGGGAATCGAGATCGAGGAATAGAGATGCCTTCTCTTTTCCTTTTTCTCTCTGCGGCTCATTCTACACACGCTTTAATAAGTGAGAAGCCCTATGCTTTCCAGGTAGTCTCCAACCATCGTCTCAAAGTCTTTAAGCAGTCCATTCACCTTTCCCTCGTCCTTCTTTCCAGAGATTAAAACGTAGGCTGAGGCCACTGTGTCCATGGAGAGGAGAATTAAGGTTTCTAGGGGGCTGTTGCCCGGTGTATTTCGCTTAATTCCTTTATTGTGTCTCATGGTTTCGCCGATGTAAGTTTCTGCTACCTTGTAGTAGGGTTCCACATCCACGTTAGGAAACTTTCCCCTTAACAGCTCCAGAGCTAGGCCATCCAGACGACCCTTAACCTCAGCCAGACCCGGATTCCCCTTCACTGGTCCCTAAACCCGCTCGGCACGCTATGGTGGTTTGTTCGCATGCAGGTTCATGATGGCTAGGTACCGCATGAAACCTATGTCTTCCGACCACCTAGCTGCGGACCTGTTTCCCCAAGCTTGGGCGATTTGGCTGAGCTTTTGGGCGAGGCGCAGCCCATCCGTCCTCGTCTTGTAGGCTACTTCGCCTATCAAGACTTGGATTCCTCCTATAGCTTCCAGCAATCTCTTTACGATGGGTGCGAGAAGCTTAGCTATGAAGAAGCTGCGGACCTTCTGTTTCACCACTAATATGACGAGTTCCATGAGGTTTCGCTGATCCCTACTCAACTCATTAAACCAAGCTCTGCAGCGACGGGCCCTTAACCTCAACTCAGCCAGCATATCTCGCGTTGGATGGATATCGTCGCAAAACTTCACGGCGTCCCCACCCAACCAAAGCGCCCACCACGGAGAGACATCATCGCTAAGATAACGCCACCTCCCATTCCTAAAGACTAAGCGTTGAAGACTCAGCAACTCAGCATGGGCGAGAACAAAATTCATCGTAAATCACCAGTGCCACAGGATCTCTTATGGGAAAGCACCCTTAACGCACCAGTCACGTTAAACATACTTCTTAATATTTAAGAAATATTCAACAGAGTGTAACAGCTCTCGTATCGAAAACCGATACTTCTTTTGTAGGGATGTTTTGTACACAAGTGTTCATCCTTTGTTCAACCTTGAGTATACGGGCGTAAAAAAGAATTTTTATGCAAAATATGTGGGCACACCTTCAATTTCCTTTGCTCCCAGCACCTACTGAGAGTGAGGGAGAGAACTCTCCTTAAGAATCAACTGAAGTTTAAATTATCCTATTCAATTTAAATTAGATCAATCACACGAAGTATTCATTTCACCGTTTCGTCTACTTTCTCTTTTCGCTTAGATTCTTGGTAAGCCTAGATCTTTCTCATCTCTTATAATTTCAAAGGAATCTCTCTTTTTCCTCGCCTTCATCTCGTCTATGTTTCTAAACAGTACTTATCCCCTCTCATAATCCACTCCTCAGGGACTTTGACACACCGTTCTTCTAGGATCTTCTTGATCTCCAAAGCATCCTCCTCGGTAAGCATGTAGATTTTATTATCGATAACGGCCATTATCACTTTATGTTTACCTATCATTTTCGCCCCTCCCCCGACAGACCTAATCCCAAACCGAAAGCTATGGAAACTCCCGCGAACCATTCGTGGTGAAAAACATCATGGAAGTTGACAAGGTTGCCGTTAGTCACAAGCTGGTGTATCAATATGAGGACTCCTCCGAGGATAGACAGAATGGGCAAGAACAAAAAGATTTTACTCATTTTATGCACCCCCTAGCCATTTTCAATTCCTTTATCATAGCTTTCCCTCTCTCCTTCATTAGCTCCACCAAAAAAGGTACTTCGACAAATGAGATAACGTATCCTTCAGAAAATTCAGTCAATAATTTTTCAAACGTCTTTTTAGCCTGTTTTCGTTTCAAACCGAACCCTAAGAAACGGTTATCTATAAGTTTCCCAGCATCATAGATGAACGCCCAAAAATCTCCTTTTGTGTTTTCGCTCATTCACCCCACCTTCCTTTTCTTCTCTTCCAAATTTGTGTTACCCCTAATATCCCCAAAATCGTGGATATGGAGAGGAGTAGCTGAGTAGCCATGTTCCAATAGCCAAATAGTTTGTATTGATACATCCAAACCCACATAGACATAGGGAACCTGTCTCCAGTATTCCAGACTAAGAAATAGATTATGTCTTGTGTCGAGATCAGAGAGATAACTAAGAGGCTCAAGCCTAGCTTCAGAGACCTGTTAAAGTATCCCAAGACCACAGCAAAGAACACGTATGCTAGGATGTAGATGCTAGTCCATTCACAGTACCATACTTGAGAGAACTTTAAACCATGCTCATAGAGGATACAGTTAACCACATAGTCTATTCGAGTCATGATGAGAAAGAATACTATGACTATGACTAGGTTAATCAGAGCCTTCTTTCTTGTCATTTGCTCATTCTTTATTCCTTCCTCTTACACCAGAGGTCTTAAACTCCTTGCCGTGCGAAACGACTGCGATGCGGATCCCGAGATCCATAATGGTACATAGTACCAACAACCATTTAAATCTTTTGGTACAATGAACCAAACATATAAGGAGAATAAAGTTTCTTATCGCCGATGACCTGGACCCGGAGCTGGCAAGGCCATCATGGCTGGGCTAGTACTCAAAGAGAATCGCCCTTCCGTGCATATCTTCTCACGGCTCAGTTCCTTCTAGGGCTTCCGTCAACCCTCTTTCTTGGGGCTTTCTCGTTGGCACCTGCATCTTGATGTCGTATTTTAGGTGATTGGCGAGGCGGCTGCGCTTCTCGATAAACTCGCAGACGTAGTAGTCCTAGGCAGCCCTCTTGGAGTACCCACCAAAACCATTTCCTTTGAAAATAGGGGGAGGGGGTATAGGTGTGAGGGTATAGGCATACCCTAATGGTTCACGTTCGACGCACCAGAAATGATGTTGAAGATGGCACTCAAAGGTTAAGACTCAAACTTTTGGCTGTTCGCAAAGCACAGCTTATTGCACACCACGCCCGATCCCTTGGGCATTACTTGGTCGGTCCTCTTTTATTAGAGCGCCGGTTACCTATCGCCGCAGCACCGGTCCTGGAGCCTGCGAGAAAGCTTCTGCAGATCCCACCTACCGTTTCACTTATGAAAGAGTAATCCGCGAAGTTTAATGCATATTGAATATGCTTTAAAGCATAACCTTTATATAGGCGTCTGAAGTATTAAATCAAGATATGTCCAAAAGTGGACATATTGTACACGTGTATAACACAAATACGGTTAAACAAAACTCGTGGAGATGGCCTAAGGTGAAGACGGCGAGAGCATCCTTAAAGGGCAAAATTGCGTTCACGGTCACCGGCGTCAACTTGAAGAACGTTGAACTCAAGGTGTCCTCTGCAGATCAGGAGATCGCAGTTAAACTCAGCGCCGAATCACTTTTGGTGCTGCTGGATAAGCTTCGCTTTGCAACGGAAACGGTCATTTCACAACTGATAGATCTGAACGTCTAATCTAAAGCCGGGGTTTCCTAGGATTACTCAGCGCTTCTTCCGTCTGTTTTCAATGCGTTAAGAGGCACTAAGGTTACCTCAAGGAGCCTCCGTTCTTCCGCTTGTGTGAATTAGCTTTACCTGACGGAGACAAGCGTCGGCAGATGCAAGTGAGAGCTTCTACCCAAGGTAAAGTGTCGTTCTAGCCTATTCGGCCTTTTCTTGTTGTTTTATGCGCTGGAAAGAGCTACGGAGCTCTTCTAGGCGTCGACGAGTCCCGTCCTTGACCAGCTCTGAAACGGAGGCATACCCATGCTTGCCTGACTTTACAATTTCCTCGCACTG
>Ga0315312_1003210_pt1 | contig 10666 bp, 11 predicted proteins | sample TDP7_MG_FD_203629 | JGI IMG/M metagenome (GOLD analysis project Ga0315312, IMG submission 203629) | Freshwater sediment microbial communities from Lake Towuti, South Sulawesi, Indonesia - TDP7 | ecosystem: Environmental > Aquatic > Freshwater > Lake > Sediment | place: Indonesia: South Sulawesi... | reverse complement strand
GGTACACATGAAGGAAAGCTTCTCCGATGTTCTCCCGCAGGCGAGCAAGCAAGTAAAGCGAGAGAGCGTTCGGAGGAAGCTCAAATACGCGGGGAGAAAGCTTCTGGATAACCCCGCGACCATATGTACCTCTACGAGACCACCATTCAAGATACTTCTTCTGTTTCTTCGATAGACCAAAGGCAACTTTCACTTGGATAGCACGAAAGCCACCCTTCAGGGCAAATTTCTCGGTGATCGTCCGAGGAATATTAACCCGCGAACGTGATGGCTTGGGCTGCTGATTTGACCCCTTGCGTCGCGCCCGTTTGGCGGCTGACGTTCTCAAGCGTGCAGCTTTAGCCTCCCATGGTGTGCTCTGATGACGCCTTCACTCACTTCGTATTTCTCTCCGACCTGCTTCGCAGGTAGGATGAGCACATCATAGCAGGCTAGAGCGGCTGCAACTCTATCGGAGATCGGTTGCAGCATCGCACGATTGCAAACGCGCTTGAAGTAGTGTGCCCTCTCATTCACTCGAGATAGAAGATGTCTGGGAATGAGCGGGTTGATCTCGTTCAGTTCCTCAATTGTGGCCGGGTCGGTTCGTTCACCGAGAAGAACGCACCACATGTTGTAGGCCTTCCGAACTGTGAAGAAAGCCCCGCCGCTGCTTAGCAGCACGTAGGCCCTTTTCACCGGCTGCGCTGAATCGCCAAGCAGAGTAACCCTCACGTTCACTGTAGTATCTCGACCGCGTACGCATGCAGAGGGATCAGCCCAGAACGCCATCTGGAACCCGTCTTTTCGTTTCTCAACCACGCGCGGTAGCCGAGAGCGCGCATTGTCCAGACCGAGGGCTGCATTCTGCATGAAGCGGATTGGGAGGGCACCTGTGAGGTGGCATACGGTCCCTCTACGCCGCCCATCACGCAAAGAGTAGTATAGATGGACCGAGACGAGACAGAGCCCTTCAGGCTGCTCCTTCAAGTCTTCGATGGGGATGGAGAGTCTCCACTCTCTTACCCCGCGACCGTCATGAGACGGCGGCCCCAATTCGACGAGGCAGATCTTGCGAAGAGTGGCATTGGACAGCAGACCGATGAGCTTTCTCCTACCAAGCCTCAGGAATCGCCCTTTGTCAGCATGTATGAGCCCTAGAAGAGCTAAGCTCTCATAGGCACCGTCGACCCGGAGGAGACCGTGCTCTGAAACGATACGGCTCGCTTTCAGCACGACTCGGTTTACAACATCACTCGGCAGGTTGATACGTTCGAGCAGGGGGCGAAGTCTCAGGGAGACATTCTTGTAGACGGATTGGTGATTCCTCTGCGGCACAACATGATTCAGCCACCGCAGATTCGTAAACTGCTTGACTCTCTCCGGGCCGCCCTTCGCATCACTAGGCCGAAAATCTGTCGTCAGATTCTTGTCCGGCATATGGTCTAGAGTGATACCGCCGGCTGATTGCCCGTCCCCGAACGGGAACGTAGACGCAAGGAGGTCGCCTGCCTGTGAGAGCTGAATCCCACAGGAACCACAGCAAACTTCACCAGTCTCAGGGTCGCTGATGACACGTTCTGACCCGCATTCAGGGCATGTGTGGTGTGCGTGTTCCTCTTGCTCTTCTCTATCATCGGCTAAAGCACCGATAGTACTCACGGACCCCATGAGAGAACGACGTGAGAACTGCACTATTTATGGGGTCTAGCCATTCGAACGACCAGTCGTAGCAACGTCAGCAGAAAGCTTTCAAATGCTCTATCAATTCCTGGCCGCGCGGCGTTGTGTAGAACTTGCTTGCCTTAGCCGAGCCGTTTCGCGTCACTCGAACTGTAAGAAAGCCTCCTCGCACAAGAGCCATAGCATGTTCCTTCACCCAAGAGACATTGCTAACGTTCAACACTCGCGCCAACTTGTAGGCGCTTTGCTCGGCACGCAGACAGGCTTCGAGGATCAGGCATCGTAACTCATTAGTGCCTCTCCGCTGCCTAGCGCATGCGCGAGGTCTGGCCATCAAGGATAGGCACCGGACAGTTTCCGGACCATCCTTAAAAGAATAGGACAACTGAACCGAACCTTCAACTTCTTGCGTTGCTCGCTTGTACATGGTACCAGAACAGACTTTCCGTCGGCCCAAGGGTTTTCGTGGAGCCACAACGGTGGCATCGTTGTCTTGTCGCTTACTGCTTTTGCTGCCACTCATGCGCCTTCTCGTCTAGCGATAGTTTTTCCATGATCTGGGCTTTACGAGATGGATTGATTTCGTAGCCGATACCACGTCTACCGAGCGCCTTTGCGACTGCAAGCGTCGTTCCTGTTCCCAAGAACGGATCCAAGACCAAGTCGCCCTCAAATGAGTAGAGTTGAATGAACCTGGACACCAACTCGTCAGGAAACTTTGCTAGGCCTCTCTCGTCCTGTGCACCTTGAATATGCCAGACCCCTTTGCTGTATTCGATCCACTTCTCATAGGGGAGTCCTGTGTTGCCGTCCGGTGCCGGACCCCGTTTACGGAACGTTAGAAGCCACTCCCAGTCCAAGTGAACTTTCCCATCAGTGCGGCACGCATCCTCCCAGCGAACTCGTTTCTGTGCTATCGAGTAGTAGATGTTCTTGTGCCAGATTTGTCGTGCCCAGAGCTTGAATCCAACCCGCTCAGCTAGTTCAACCCATTTATGAGCATAGATGTGCTCTGCGTAGTCTTCGCTCTTCGTAGAGTCTTGGCTACCCCATTCTCCAATCGGGTCTGCCCAGTTGATCACTAGTTTCCCTCCAGGCGCAAGCACACGAGAACATTCTTCGATAATGGGTTCGACTAGCGAGAAGTACTCTTCAGGTGTCTTCGCTTTACTCAAGTAGTCTTCCTCGAAATCCACCCTGCGGCCATATGGAGGAGAAGTGACAATCAACCGGACTGAGCCATCCTGGACCTGGTTCATGTCCGCGCTGTCTGCTGGACAGTACACCTGAACACTATCGCTGTTGTTCGTAATTGGCGCCGAGCTGTCCTGCGGTTTCGGCAGGAGATTCTTCAGCTCCAACTCAAGCTTCTTCGGCGATATCCCCTTCTCAAGTGCGAGGCGAATCACTTTCTCCTTTTTGGCCGCATTCTTGACCTGCACAAGCACCGGCGCGTTTCGGTTCAACGTCTTAGCGCGTTTCTCAAGCATCCGCACAGGAACCCTCTTTTGTTCAGATACCCAATCAACGACGACCTTCCGCGCAAAGTCATCCTTGATAGTGGCGACCACCTCTTGGGCACCCGCCGGGCTGCGTACCTCCTTCTGCTTGAGCTTACCTCGATCTCGCTCAGAAATCCGCAGTAGAGGAACTTTATGCGTATAGAACGTTTCGACGGTCAGCCCACGTGAGCGAGGCAGTCTAGAGAAGAACGCATCGATCTTTTTGGCCAAAATAGTAGCAACGTTGCTACTAATTTTCTTCGCTACCTGTCCGTGTTTGGCATGAAAGACGAACGAAATTACTCTCTTTGGGTCGCTGTGACACGCGGTGTACTCTGGTGTTCCTTTTAGTTCGGCATCTATCATTCGCAGTATTTGTTGAGCTTCCTCGGCATCGTCAACGTCTAGACGGTTTGCATTCTCCTCGTACGACATCCATAGCGCTTCTCTATCGTCCGCATCCATCACCCTACACGGGATAGGTATCTTCTTCACCAAGAACGCGTACCAGCGGCGGCCACCTCTGATGATCTCGTACCGAGCACGTTCGATTGGACGAACAGTTATCGGGTGTGCCAGGTCTTTCGTGACGCTTTCGATGAAGCTCTCGTCAACGGTTTTCTCGAGGTGCTTCCGCATCATGAGCTTGCTAGGCCGCATGAGCTTTGGGTCAATAAACCGGATTGCCCAGCTATCGTCTCTCTGTTTGCTCGCTTCTCCTTCAGGCAATTACTACTTCAGGCGTCTCGAAAAACGACCTAAAACACGCGACAAACCCGCGTACTCAGCTTCGCTAGTAGAGCTTCTCTACGAGTGGACGGACCTGATGTCGCAGCGCAAGCTCAGCGGATGGGATCTCAACGAGCCCTCCTACTGGGCTGGACAGAAACGATCGCGGAGACCAGAGGCTGAGCCCAACAGAGCATGTTAACGGTGTCGATTTGTATTTATATCATTAACCTGTTCTTGTGTTAGCGATCTGCCCAGAGACATCTAGGATCGTTCCCTTCGTCTTGTTGCAGCCTCGCCCCGTGCCGTTAGCGAATAGTAAGCCCTCTTGCCAGCCCCAACTCTCACCACCCAGTTGTGTCGCATCACTTTGGCGAGGGAGCGCACGATCGAAGGTGTCTTCTTTTGACTCTCTCCGCGACTGAAGTCGGGAGATTCATGCTTCCACCGTGTTCCTCTGTTGGGTGGGCATTCCGTTCTTGCGGTTCCACCCGCATCCATCCCATCGTAGAAGCATAGGGTGAGCCACCACCCTGACAGCGTTCCCTTTCACCGACATACGCTTCCGTGAGAGGGAAGCCATATTCACGACGCCGACCGCATCCCGATGCGCCTCGAACCGACAGCTCCCGCATTGGAAGAGGCGCTTCCTTGGCTTCGAATTGAAGCCGCAGCGGGGGCGCTTCTGGGATGTGTACGCTTCCGAGACCGCTTTGACATAGATGCCGTACTCCTGCACTGTCCATCGGATTCGATCCACTACGTACTTGTGAGACCAGAAGTTGTGGATGAGCCCGTTGACTTGGCGACTGTGGTCCGTGTTCTTGTCGCGGATGCCACGCAAGTCTCCAACAACGATTCTGGAGACACCGAGTTCGCAGAGATCGCTAACGAGTTGCCGGGCGAATGTGTTCACTGCATGTCTGAATCGGTGTTTGCGGATGCGGTAGAGTCGGCTGAGTTGCCTAGATGAGTCGCGTCCGTTGATGAGTTTCAGCCGTGACTCATGAGAGGCGATGCGTTTGGTCCAGTACCACCAGTCCGCGAGCATGCTGCCGCCGTTGTACGCGATTGGTCGGCTCCAGCGGGGCATCCAGACCGTTGCGAGGTTCCTTACGCCCAAGTCGACGTGGCATGTCTTGGAGCCTCTAGGCTTGAGGCTGGCAGACGAATGAACCCTTACGGGTTGAAAGACACGCCATTTCCGAGAGACCCGGTCGTAGTGAACCTCCAGCCGTCCCTGCTTGCCGAACCATCGCAGCTCACCCTTGAACCGTACACGCAACCCACTTGGCAGCTTGAGCGCATCGTCTTGGATCTTGTAGCTGTCGTTGCGGCATAGCACCGTGAGCCTGTATCGTCCGTTACGTTTCCAGTATCTAGGCGGACGGACGACCATGATCGTTGGTGGAAGCTGCGCTTTCCGTTCGAGTTCCTTCAAGGCGAAGAAGCTGCGCCATGCTTCGTTGTTCTTGTTGACGATCTGTTGGGCTGTGGCGGAACCGATTGCAAGCACGTATTTCTTGTAGATCTCCGGCTGCCAACTGAAACGCTGAAACATGAAGTATGCTTGCCGCCGCTCGTATGTGACCTCGTTCCACAACTTCGCGCAGGCGAGGGCACGACGCGCGAGTTCCGCTTCTTGGTTTCGTGTTGGCGCAAGAATGAACTGGTTTGTTCGTTTCATCTCTTGCTTTGCCTCTAAATGTACTCCTGTATTGTTCTAGCGGAGACATGGCCTGCCGTGGAGACGAAGTATGAGTGAGTCCAGAGGCTTGGCAGTTTGAGCAACTCGGAGAACTCTCTGCGTAGAGTTTGTGAGCTTCGTCCTTTGAACCGTTTTACTATCTTGTGGACAGCGAGTTGTGGGTAGGCCGAGATGAACGGGTGCAGGTGGTCTCGATTCAGGCAAGATCGAGCACTTCAACACCCATCTCCTTCGCGGTTTCACGGATGACCTGTTCGAGGCGATGTTTGATCTTTCCCACGAGCATGGGTCTGCGGCGCTTCGGGCACCACGTTAGATGATAGTTGATTAGGTAGACTTGTGCTCTCGCCTGTTGATAGCCCATATGCTGCCAACAATACACTGTTCTTCGCATGAATTAGGCATACCTGCTCGCTTACTCCATGTCTAAAGACAGGAGCTTGCGCTCGCCCCATTATGGTCATGGATACGAGGGTGACGCGCCGCGAGCAAACCACAAGATGTTGGAGATGTGTGCTGACACGGACCAACAATGCGCCTATGCAGCATAATCCTTGGCCCTTTATGCTCCGCGAACGTGTGTTCTGACGCATACAAATGTTGAGGGCGTCTGACAAAAATACTTGGCGGGCCCGCAGCATTCCGCTTGAACGAGACATCTACCGCGAAACATCTCTCGGTGATCGTCCGAGGGATTGCGTGAGCTCTTCATTCATTGTCAACGTAGGCGATTAGCCCTTCACTTTCGAGGAGAGTTCTCAGCTTCGCAGCCGCGTCACGTATCATCTTTTCATCTTTGGCGCCGGGGCAAACGAAGTTGCCGCTTGTGAAGAGAAGGAAAACTGCGTGGGGCTCTTCCATGCGGTAGATGAGACCTGGGAACTGTTCCGGTTCGAAGATCACGCTGCGCAGTTTCATTGCCGCAGATTCGAGGTTTATGTAGCCGCCTAGGCTGCCTGATGCGACAACGTTGGATATCTTGTACGTCGGCTCACCGTCAACATTGATGCCATGTTCTCTCAAGTCGCTTATGAAACGGCGCACCAGTGCCTTTGCTTTCTTGAGGTCTCTTGTGCCTGGACACACCATTTTGCCGCTTGAGAAGACGAGGATGCATGGATTCGTCTGTCTTTCCCGCTTGCCGATGCTTGCCTTCGGCGGGATCTCTGCCGGCGGCCGATAGATGATGGCTGGGAAGCGTTCCGGCGCAGTTGCACCAGGCACCGATGATACGATCTTTCCTAGATTCAGTTTGGAATTGACCGTCGCCGTGACGACGATATTCGCAACAGTTGAGGATATGCGAGGCTTTCCCATTCTAGTAGGCGTGAATCACCAAGGAAGCCTGCATCATACTTTCACTTGTAGGATGCTGCTTTCAGGCCATTCATTGTTGAATGGTCCGCCCGTACCTTGGTTGGGCGTAGCCTCCCCGGGCAACGGTATGCCCAGTTCACTGCACATCAGTCGCGTGAGCGGCTGGTGTGGGACGGTTAGTCCGCTTCCCCCACGGAATCCCCTGCTCGGAATTCCATCTCCCTCATACGCACAGGACTCGTGGAGGAACGTCAACCCATTGCTGAGTGACCAGAAACGACGTGGGTCTAACGTCTTGATGGCGAAGGCGTACGCAGCTGTCTTGTGAGTGTCTAGGCCTAGCGGTGCCGCAAGTTTTCCGCCGACAATGGATGTGTACGCTTCAGACCTTTCAGACACGCCAACGCCTTTCAGAGGCAGCTTGTAGCTTAGGATTCTTCGCATTTCGAACTGGTTCATGCCCTGTATTCGACGGTTGAATCTGTGACGGTGGTTCGTGTGGTTGGAACGCAGCTTCCCAACCACAACGTCGGCACCGTAATGTTTGGCTACGCCTCCAACCTTATTCGTAAGCCGATGCAGAAGGTTCTGCTTTTTGCCCTTGTTTGCGTCTAGGAGCTCGTGGCAGTTGAACTTGCCGAAGACCACGGGGTGAAGACCAACCTTTTCAACAACCGCAAAGTCCACGTGGCCGCTGTTGATGTCTAACGCCATCGTTCGACCCACATGCTTCGGTTCAGGTTCTTCGGCGTCAACGGTGATTTTGACATCGTAGCCTTTCATGTCAAGCCTACGCTTCATCTGGACCGTGTAGGATTCTGCGCGGCGTAGAGTCGGCATGTACTTCTTCGGGATCTGGATTGGCAGCTTAACCCATTTCTTATCTGCAATATTGACTCTGAGGATGTGTCCGTCTACGATTCTGAGGCAGAGGTTGCCTTTGTGAGCTTTCTCCCCTCTGCAAGCTAGGATTCTATTCCTGCGCATCCGATATTCTTCACGACTCAGCTTTCCCGATTGTCTGAGCTGCTGCGTTTTCTTGCCGCCGAAAGTGACATGTGGCGGCAGCTTCTTCACCATGTCGTAGGCGGTGCTTACGTAGCGGGCTGGTATGCCAACTTCACGGTTCAGCTGTCTCAAGATCACAAGCCTATGACCTAGGCTTCTCCGCTTGAGCGAGTATCCTCTATGTCTAGCATTCTCAAACTTGAAGATGAGACGTTCCACCTCAGAATTCAAAACTGGAACGTATCCGGGAAACGTCACCTTCATCTTCACGCCGCTTCGCCAGCGTCCATTCTCAACTGATCGGCTAAAAACGAAGACTGGCGAGTGAAAGTATGATGCGGCCTTCCAACCAACCGTAGAACTCCTCGACGCTCAAGGGTAGCATGCAATTGCGGCGGCTGGTAGGAGGCCATTCTTGAGATGCAGGAATTCGCGTCGCGCTGCACCTTTCAGACCCGCGAACCCCCAGAACTCCATCTTGCCTTGGTAGGTTCGATATTCTTTGAGGCGCTTCAGGTGGGGAGGGAGGTTGCGAGCGTACTCGTTGTCGCTTCGCTTCCTGCTTTGCTTCTTCCATCCCGTCAGCAGCAAAGCCTCTCCCCTCCTGATCTGCTCCTTCACGTGCTCAACTATGGCTTGGACGACCGATGCGATGTGCCGCTTCCACGTCTGCACCATGCTAGTCTTCTGAAGCACCAATCCCGCGTTGAATTCTCCAAGCCTACCCCAAATCAGAACGTTCTGCCAGAGTTCCCTAGAGACGTGAATTTTCATTCGCTGCAGGAAGCGCCTCAGCTGATGAGAGTAGGAACGAAGGTCTCGGGCCCTCACTTCTCTGAGCGAAGCTGCTGTGTCATTCAGCGAATGGAGAAAGCCGAAAGTGGCCGTCATTTGGCTGCTGCCTCTAGGTCAACTTCAGACGGCGGTAACTCCTCGACCCGGAACCGTTACTGCTGAGCTTCTGGCAGACAACTTTCCCGCCAGCTTCTTCAACGAAGCCTTTGGTTGCCTGGCCAGTTCCACTGCCACAATGACCCAGTTCCATTGGTTTTCGTTTGGGTTGGGTTCGCAAAACCATTTGGGCGGCGTCTTTTCACTCAAACCTGATCGGAAAACGATTAGATGTAACTGAGCCACCTAAGAAACGATTCCGCAATTTCTGCGGAACTTACGCAGACCCTACCGCAGAAAACGCGGGAGAGTCCCCTAATGGCAGGGTAAGGACCCTGTTGACGCCGCGAACATAGTATGCGGCGACGCGTTTCCCGTCCTCAAGTAGGTACGAACGCGAGATGAAATCTCCCTTCACCAACCAGCCTAGTGCTCTCCACGCCTCATCTTCCGATAAAGCAAGTTTCTTCTTTATCGCCTCCTTTGAGAGAATGTTGTGTTTGAGAAGGAGCAGGTAGATGGAAACACGTGGGTCTTCTAATCTGTGAAGCAGGCGGAGAAAAATGGATTCGACATGGTCGCTAGCCAAGAATAACCTACCAAATGCACATCAGACGCCAAGATCCTTCCGGCAACGTCGCGGCTTCAGACAAGCTTGTCGAGCATCATGCCCAACGGCACAAGCTCCGTGAAGTCGTGGAGCTTCTCCTTTTCAGAACCTTGAATGGAATCAGCAATTTGTGCAAATGGGAAGCACCGGCCATTGTTCAGGCCATTCTGGTGAGGACAATGTCCAAGCCTTCCTCTAGCGAAGTTACAGTTCATGCAGAGAACCTGGTAGCCTTCTGGATATCGGTTCTTTACTACCCATGCGTAGAAGTTACTCTGTAGAGCCCTTCGGTGTCTGCGTCCTCCGCCGTTGATATGATCTATCGTAAGGAACTCAATCTGTTGCTCACCGCAGCAAGCACACCTCGGGGGCATGCCGCCATAATGCTCTAGAACTTGGGCCCTCCTTTCCCTCAATTTCTTTCGGCTACGCTCTCCGCTCTTAGCCAGCCTTTCAGCTCGATGGGTTTGGTAGTACAACCTGCCTCGCAATATTTGCTGCTCTCTGTGAGTCCAATAATACTCACGGGCGTATTCGATTCGTCTATCCCTACGCATTTGATAATATGTCTTGTCGGAACTGCTCTTGCACTTGGAGCATAGTGCAGAACGCCCATCGGGGCGATGGCGATTCAACCAGAAAGCGGACTGACACTTCCATGTGCGACATCCGGGACACCATTTCTCACCAGCATCTCTTCTCCTAAGATATTCTTCAAGAGAGACGCCAAGCCTTTTGGCTGCAATCTTAAGCGCTCCAGCTTCTGTCCCCAATTTAGCTCATTCCGTTGCTAGTTCCCTGAACGCTACGCTCAATGGAGCAAACTCTACGAAGTCCTTGATTTTCTCTTCAATCCACTTGTGAAGGTCGCCCGGCTTCTCAAAATCGATATATGAAAGGACTATCGGACTGATGCCTTCCAGTACCATCCACAGCCTGAGCTTCCCGCTGCCGAGTTCTTCTTGGAAGAAGAATTTCTTTCTGCTCTCCGAGTCGGCGACGTGAGCTAGGAACTTTTCAGGATCCCTGCAGTAGTAGGCATTCTTTCTTCTCAGCTCGGCGAGCCAATCCTTGCTCATTCAATAGGCCACCCACTTCTCCCTGCTCCGGAACCAGTACTTCTTCCTGCTGCCGCTCGCGGACACATGCATGAGGAACTCGTCCGGGTTTGGGCAGAGATATGCGCCCTTGTCGCGTTGCGCCATCAACCAGTCTCTTGACATGTCGGCCACATGCAGG
>Ga0315312_1003209_pt1 | contig 10669 bp, 8 predicted proteins | sample TDP7_MG_FD_203629 | JGI IMG/M metagenome (GOLD analysis project Ga0315312, IMG submission 203629) | Freshwater sediment microbial communities from Lake Towuti, South Sulawesi, Indonesia - TDP7 | ecosystem: Environmental > Aquatic > Freshwater > Lake > Sediment | place: Indonesia: South Sulawesi... | reverse complement strand
GACATTCGCTTCGGCGGCCCCTATACTCGGCATCGGAGAGATGGCCGAGTTGGTCGAAGGCGCACGACTCGAAATCGTGTAGGCCGCCACAAGCGGCCTCGGGGGTTCGAATCCCTCTCTCTCCGCTGGACACATGGCAGACGGCCTGGCCGGAGGTAGCGCAATGGTGAGCATTGGCTTCGACATGATAGTCTTCCGCGAGGGCGACGCCTATGTCGCTTACTGCCCGGAGTTCGATCTGTCTTCCTGTGGAAGCACCCTGGACAACGCGCGTGCGAACCTCAAGACCGCGGTACGGCTCTTCATCGAAGAAGCAGATCGCATGGGAACCCTGGATCAGGTGTTGCAGGAGGCCGGCTACACACCGGACGGCGAGGGAGGCTACGCGCCCCCATCTCTGGCCGCGACCGAGAGCGCTACGATAGCCGTCAGGGGCCGACAGTGCCCCGCATCACGCCCATCTCCGGTAGGCGGCTGCGGCGGATCTTCGAGCTAGCAGGTTTCACGTGCGGGTTGAGGGCGATCACCTCGCCCTCTGGTGATCCCCGACTGCGACGCAGTCCCCGTGTTCATCATCCGAAACAACCTGCGCACCGCAGGCGTCTCGCGCGAGGAGTACGTTAGGTTGCTTGATGCGACATAGCAAGCGCAGCAGCAGCCTTGGGCGCGGGGATGTGGGATCATCACTTGGCGTGGAGGACATCAACGTGCCGCTGCCGAACAAAGTGCTATATCCGAGTGAGAATCCCTTCGAGCTTCTCTAGCAGAGACTTCTGAGGAGGGTCACGACATGCCGAAGTACACGATCGGGCTCGACTACGGCACCAATTCGGTACGCACCGTCGTGGTGCACGTCCCCAACGGCCGGGAGGCGGCCACAGTGGTATGGGGATACGAACACGGCACCGACGGCGTGATCCTGGGCAAAGACCCGAACCTCGCCCGCCAGCACCCGGCCGATTATCTGAAAGCTACAGTAGTGACAATCAAGCGGGCCCTGGCACTGGCAAGGCGAAATGTCAAGGGCTTTAGGCCAGACCAAGTGATTGGCATTGGCGTGGACACCACGGGGAGCACGCCGCTGCCGGTGGACCGCGATGGTAGGCCTCTGGCCTTCAGGAAAGAGTTTGCGCGCCACCCGGCGGCAATGGCCTGGTTGTGGAAGGATCACACCGGAGTCGCGGAGGCCGCGGAGATCACCGAGCTGGCGCGTAAGATGCGGCCTCACTACCTGACCAAGTGCGGTGGCACCTACAGCAGCGAGTGGTTCTTCAGCAAGATCCTCCACTGTCTGCGCACCAGCCCCGAGGTCTTCGACGCCGCTTACACCTGGGTGGAGATCGCCGACTGGATCCCTGCTACCCTGACTAACACTGAGTCTCCGGACAAGCTCACAGTGGGCGTCTGCGCAGCCGGCCACAAAGCGATGTACAATGACCGGTGGGGCGGGTATCCAGATGAGGAGTTCCTCTCTCAACTGGACCCGAAGCTCGGCCGGCTTCGACGCCGGCTCCGGCCGAAGGCTTACACGATTGACAGGGCCGTGGGTGGGCTGAGCGAGGAGTGGGCGAAGCGGACCGGCTTGCCGGCGGGGATTCCGGTGGCGGCGGGCGCGTTCGACGCACACCTCGGTGCGGTGGGCGCGGGAATCCGGCCAGGGACGCTAGTCAGGATCATCGGCACCAGCAGCTGTGACATGATGGTGGTGCCGCAAACCGAAGACCTGCCCGATATCCCCGGCCTCTGCGGCATTGTTCCTGGCAGCATTCTGCCAGGGTACTTCGGACTGGAGGCCGGGCAGTCGGCGGTGGGAGATATCTTCAACTGGTTCGTCAACTACCTCCAGCCGGGCGGCAGGAGAGCTGGCTCCCATGATGCGCTGACTGTGGAGGCAGCCAAACTCAGGCCGGGCGAGTCGGGTCTGCTGGCGCTGGACTGGAACCACGGGAACCGCACCATCCTCGTTGACCAGAGGCTGACGGGTCTGCTGCTCGGACAGACGCTCTATACCACGCCCGGCGAGATCTACCGAGCGCTGATCGAGGCCACAGCCTTCGGCGCTCTGACCATTATCGGCCGCTTCGAGGAATATGGCGTGCAGGTGCGAGACGTGGTCAACTGCGGCGGCATCGCGGAGAAGAATCCGCTGGTAATGCAGATCTACGCAGACGTAACAGGGCGGCCAATGAAGATCACCCGCTCGGCGCAGACGTGTGCTTTGGGGGCAGCCATTGCCGGTGCTGTAGTTGCCGGGAGAAGGGCCGGGGGCCACGACTCTTTCGACGCCGCGCAGAAAGCCATGACCGGCCTGAAGAGAAAGGTCTTCAGGCCTGACCCAAAGGCGCAGGCCGTCTACAAGAGGATCTACGCCCTTTACAAGCAGCTGCACGACGCCTTCGGCACGGCACAGTGGCGGGGCGGCCTCTACAACGTGATGAAGGAGCTGCTGGAGATCCGGGCCGAGGCGAGGAAGTAGCACCCTTGACAGACCTCGCATGAGGCCGGAAAGGTTTCCCAGACCGCGGCGGCAATTGCCTTGCCACGCGAAGGGAATGTCAGTGAGAGATGCTGGAGGAACTGAAAGAACAGGTTTGCCAGGCAAATCTTCGCTTAGTCTCAGAAGGCCTGGTTGTGGCCACTTGGGGCAATGTGAGCGGCATTGCGCGTGAGAGGGGCCTGGTTGTCATCAAGCCCTCTGGTGTATCCTACGACGAGTTGGAGCCGCGCCACATCGTGGTCGTCTCACTGGAGACCGGCAAGGTGGTGGAGGGCGAGTTCCGTCCCAGCTCGGACACTCCCTCGCACCTAGAGCTCTACCGCGCCTTCGCAGGCATTGGCGGCGTCGTTCACACGCACAGCCTCTTCGCCACCGCGTGGGCCCAGGCGCGCCGGGAGATTCCTCCCCTCGGCACCACGCACGCGGACTATTTCTACGGTCCCATTCCCTGCACCCGCTCGATGAGCAAACGCGAGATTGAGCAGCATTACGAAGCCAATACCGGCAAGGTCATCGTGGAGCGGTTCGCAAGGCTGGACCCACTGCAGATGCCAGCAGTGCTGGTGGCCAATCACGGCCCGTTCACCTGGGGACGATCCCCTGACGATGCGGTTGACAATGCAGTGTGTCTGGAGTATGTAGCCAGGATGGCCACCGAGACGATCCGCGTGAGCCCAAACGCGCCACCGATGCAGTCGGAACTGCTGGACAAGCACTACCTCCGGAAACACGGCCCGGGTCGCTACTATGGGCAAGAAGAGGTCGAAACGGGGGAATAGCCGCCGATAAGCTGAGTCCCTCCGACCGGAGAGAAGCACTGAGGGTCTCTGGGGCTAGCGGGCTGCCTCTCCCTTGCTTCCTCTTGATGTCTTCGGCGGGACGGGGGAAGCACGCGAGGCATGTGCCTCGAGGCCTCTTCTTGCCAAGCCATTACCAATCCCTTGCCAGGATCTGGACACTCTTCTTGGCGTTGCCCTCGTCAGCCCCTAGCGCCTCGAGATTCTGCTTTCGCGGAAGTCGCAGATGTGGTATGCTGGCGAGCATCGCCTTGCTCCGGCCAGAGATGACACCCGAGGTCATCATGTGCTGGCAGGGGTACGGGGGTGTTAGCTCTTCTTTGACAGAGCAGGCGAGTTGAGCTGCAGAGGAGGAGGTCATGTCTCTCCGTCGTGGACGAGGTATTTCTCTGCTTCGAGCTGGTGCTATCGGGGTTGCGATGGCGGCGCTGCTCGCGGCTCTCGCCACCGGTCTCCAGGCCGCAGCCTCGACGTTTCCTATGCCCGGCGCGAGCCGCTGGATGGTGTGGGAGGCCGAGCAGGCCGAGCGAGAGGGGGCATGGAAGGTGAGCGAGCCATCCGGGACGGGAGCGCGTTACCTCCAACCCTCGAGCGCGCAGGCGGCGCTGGTCTTCCCGTTCCAGTCTGACCGGCCGGCGACGCTGCGGATCAAGCCGGTATGGTGGCGGACGGGCGAGCAGAAGCTGTCCACACGGTTCCCCTACCCCCTGGTGCGGCAACCCGGCCCGGATGCGCTCGACTATGTCGGCACGACAGTCTTCGCCACCGCGCCCGCCGCGGGGCGGGTTGTCGCCATTGATGCGGTGACAGAAAGGCCGCTCGGGTTCATTGAAGTGGGAGGCTACCTCTCCGACCTGGTGGCCGACCGCGAGGCCGGCAAAATCTACGTCGCCGATGCGCTGGGCGACCGCGTGGTGATGATCGACGCGAAGACGCGCACGGTGGCGGGGGCTACAGAAGTGCCCAGCGGGCCGTGGGCGTTGGCATGCAACAGGGGGAAGCTCTATGTGGCCTGCCGGGATGCCAAGCGGGTGGTGGTGATAGACCTGACGGCCGGGAAAATCATGAAGGAGATCGCGCTTTCCGCCGCGCCGGTCAGCCTGGAGTTGGCGGGTAGCCCAGCCGCGCGGCTGATCGTGAGGTACCAGCAGCAGGCCTTCGACGTCTTCGCCCTGGACCCGGCACCGGTGGATAAGCTCCAGTTCGGTTCCCTCAACTACGCGGGAAAACCACGGTCGGGGTGCGGAGGCCCCAACTGCGGATGCACATGGTATGAGCCGGCCGGACCTCACCAACTGAGCGTCACAGGCTTCAAGGGAAATCAGGATTTGATGATTGACGTCTCGGCGGTGACGCGCGGCCCTGCCGATCCGGCCGTGGTGAGCCGCTTCGGCGACAATCCCGGCCCGGCGAGCCTGGTACGACTAGATGTCGGTGACCCCAAGACCCCCTTCCTGTTCTTCACCTCACCCAGCCGCGGCGTGATCGGTGCCATGGACTGGAAGTCGGGCGCGCTGGAGACGATCGACATCGGAGGCTACCTGTCGGATCTCGTGCCGTTCGAGGGCAAACTCTACGCCGTGGATGCCGCGCACGATCGCATCGTGGTGGTGGACCCGCAGACCCGTAGGGTCGAAGCAGAGCTCAGTCTCCCGGGCGGGCCATGGCGGATCACCCCGGTGTCAGAGGTAGCGTGGCAGCGCGGCGAAGAGCTGCCGCCTAATGATGGCACGCATCCAATCTGGCCTCCGGCCCGGGTGAACCGGCTCTACGTCACGTGCCGCGACACCAAAGACCTCGCGGTGGTGGATCTGGCCACGCGTCAGGTGGTAAAGCGCGTGCCGCTGGAGGCGGAGGGGCGCGCCATCATGTACCTGGCTCCGCCGAACCCGGACTGGTGGGAGGTAATGGCCGACGACCGGATCGCCCTCGCCATGCAGCCGCGGGTGGCGGTGGAGATCAGGCCCACGGTGGTGCACTTGGCGACACTGGAGGCTTCGCCAGCACCGATGGATACGCCGACGGAGCTAGTGCGGCGCAATTCCGTTGCTCTCCCGGCCGCCGGAGACACGCCCGCGGCAAAGCAATTTTCCGCGGGCAATCAACTCCTCGTCGAAGTGGACGGCAAGCCTTGCCCTGAGCGCAGTCGAAGGGGCTGGATAGATATCAGCGCGCTCGCCGATCCACAGCGCATTCCCGACCGCGCCCTCACGGCGAAGGACAAACCCGGAAGCATCACAGTTTCCCTCGACGGCGGCCCGGACTACGACTGGGCGGCGGGGAGATGGATTGCTCCCGACAGCGAGATGTTCCTGGTGAATGAGAGCGAAGAGTTCTGGCGGTACAACGCCCCCTCTTTGCAGGTTGGGCCGGGCCGCCATGTGCTGCGGGTCAAGGCGCACAGCCAGTTCGCGCGGCTGGACGCCGTGGCGGTGCGCAGGTCACCGGAGCCGGAGCTGGAGGTGACGCTGCTACCGGAGCCGCAGGAAGTGCACGGCAAGGTCCCGCTCATTTCCTACCAGGGCGTTTTCTACGACCAGGAGCCGGTGCTGTTCACAATGTCGGCGGTCAACCGCGGCAACTCCGCAGCGATGGCGCGCGTATCCTTCTCCCTCAGCAACTACCTGGGAGAGGTGAGCGAGCCGATCAAGCCGATGGTGCTGCAGCTGGCAGGCGCAGAGGTCAAGACGCTGCCGATCAGTCTCTCTCCGCGCGACACGGGTCGCTTCACCCTCACCGTGACCGTTGATTCACCTGGCGGCCAGATCACCAGAGAAGCGCGCTTCCTGCGGCTGCCGAAGCTGGAGCATCCGCGGATGTTCTTCCGTAAGGAAGACGTGGCGGCGATCAAGGCGCGCATCGCGCAGTACCCCACGCTGTTCAGTCGTTACGCCGACTGGGTCGAGCGGATGAGCCAGAAGGAGGGCCGCTTCCCGGAGCGATTCCTGCCGCCGGGGATGACGGCCGATGACTGCGCCAAGGTGGCGCCGGCCGAGATCACCAACCCCGACGCGGCGCGCAACCTGTGCGGCTGGAGGAACTACGAGCTGGGCTGGCGGGTGCTCGCCGCGGAGCTCACGCTCAACCTGCTGAAGCCGGACAGCGCAGTCTTGAAAGCGAAGGTGGAGGGGTTCCGTGCCGCGGAGAAAGTGGACAGCTATTGCGAATTTCACCATCACAGCCCGTTCTTCCCGGGCGTGGACACGAGCCTGCTCGATCTCGCCCCCGACCCGGTGAAGAGCGCCCCCAAGGTGTACGCGCAGATGACCCAGCGCGTTGGAGACATGGACGTGCTGCCCTGGACGCTGGTGACCCTGGAGGAGCCGCTCACTCCAGAGAAACGGGCGCTCATCTACGAAATCATGACGCTCGAGAACAACGCGGAGCAGTACTTCTCTACTCATCGCGGCCGCCGCGGCGGGACCTGGTGGCAGAACCCCTACACCTGGTGCCACTGCCCAATGCACGGGTACACCATGCTGTTCATGTTTCTGCACAACCTGTTCGGGGAGCCGCGGCTGTTTAAGAAACCGGTATTCGGCGGCTTCCTGACTTTCCAGCGCTACGCCGACCCGTTCCAGGATCTCAGAGAATTGCAGCCCAACAGGCGAGGGCCGAACGGCGAGCCCTGGCACTGGATACTCGCCTCGCTGACTCGTCACCCGCTGGAGAAGTCAACCTACCAGTGGGACGAGTGGGTTGAGAAGATGAACGGCCCTCTGCCGGGAGACGAGAGGGCGGAGGTGGACAAGCTGATGGCCCTGGAAGGCATATCGCTCAAGGGCGAGATGAGGGGTGCAGCCAACTACTTCGTCTCCGCTGTCTCGGTGCCCATGGCGCTGGCCCTGGGATGGTATGACCCAAAGGCACCGGAGGTGAGCTGGAAGGAAACGCCCCCGACCGCGTTGTTCGACGTAGAGGGCTGGGCGACAATGCGCTCGGGCTTCGATGCCAAGGCGACGGAGGTGACCTTCATCTCAGGGGTGCGAGACCACACCACCCGCCACAAGCCCAACCATTTCACGATCGTGAAGGCCGGGCAGTACCTCATCGGTACCCCAGCGCTGCTCTCCGACGACGGCAACAACACCGGCGCCTGGGGCAACTCGATCGCAGTGGACGACAAGTGGCGCGAGCAGTGGGCGCTCAACCTGCAGCATCCGCGGGACAGAGAGCACCTGGTGATTAACCGATTCTCTCCGATGGCGTTCACCTACCTGGACCGAGACAAGGCGGCGTTCGGGTACCAGGCGGCCGAGCAAGGCTGGGGCGGCGGCCTGGACCTGCACGGACATACCGAGACGCTGTTCATGCGCGAGGGCCGCCTGCTCGCCTACCAGACCTGGCCGGAGCTCGACTTCGTGGCAGGTGACGCCGCGAATGCGTGGCCGGCCGACCAGGTGTCACAGCTCGACCGGCAGCTGGTGTTCGTGAAACCGGATCTGGTGGTGATTTACGACCGCGTCAAGCTGGGGCCGGCGGGGCATGAGTCCAAGTGGATCGCGGCGACCGGGCCAGAGCTGACCGCGCAGGGCGACTCGTTCCTGGTGAAGGCGGGCTCAGAGTATCTGGCGGGCCGGGCGCTGCTGCCGCAGGGCGCAATCGCCTCTGCCCCGCAGCCGTTCGAGACCGGCTGGGTGTGGAAGGGTCAGCGGCTACTGGAAATCTGGCCCGGGCAGCCATGCGATCCGATGGAGTACCTGGTGGTGATGCGCGTGGGCGCAGGAGATGCGCCGTTGCCGGAAATGCAGCTCATCCAGGACGAGCAAAGCGCAGGAGTGAGGCTGGCCTTGGGAGGGCGGCAGATCGAGGTGCGCTTCCACCGCTCCGGGCCGGTCGGCGGCCGCGCCACGGTGACGGAGAGCGGGAAGACAGATCGCTACCAGCTGCGGGAGGCGATTGTTGACAGCTACGAGCACTGGCGCTCTGATCCGCGATACAAGCAGTGGTCCCAGGAGGCCAGATTCGGGTTCATGAGCCCCTTCTCAGGACGATAGCCTATTGGCTTCTTGACCTCCCTCCGGGAACCACCTCTCCTCGCCTCACGACATAGGGGTGGACATCTGCAGCTCGTCTCCAGCGCTCACTTTCTTTCCTGGACCTGGACGGAGCATATCCACAGATAGCCGTCATGTCCAGTTGCTTACACAGCGGGGTCACTTGCACCTCGTACTGCCACCACTCGCCGGGATCGAGTTCGTCCAGCGCCGGTCCCATGTATCCGAATGCTCGAAAGCGTATCTTCTCTTCTCCTGCAATCGAGGCGACGATCTCCGCGAGCCTCTCTATCTGCTTCTCGGCCAGGAAAGCCTCTGGATTCAGGTAGAACTCTCGCACATCTATCAGCGCCAACCCGTCCCACGGGATGGCCGGGCTTCCGGCGCTCAGCTCCTCCATGGCACTGCGAAAGCCATTCATGCGACTCTTTGGGAGCGCGCAGACGCAGCGCTCCTCCGCTTCCAGCCCGGCGGCGAGGAAGCGAGCGGCGACCTCCATGGCCTCGCGAACATGGGCCGGGAGCAGACAGAGGTGGCTTCCCGCGGGAACGCGGAGGTCATCGAGTCCAAGCGCGACCTCGTCGGGGCCGGGCGCCGGCCGCGTCGCGGCAGGGCTGGGCAACTGCTCTAGCTGTTGGGAAGCGTAGTAGCCGATCCGCCCATCGGGGAACTCCACTACTACAAACAGCCGCCCAATCTCTTTCACCCGCCCGATCGCGCCAGCACGGATGCCCGGCAGCGGCACGCGGGTACGCACTCGGTCGCCCAGTTGCATGGTGTCGTGTCGCTTACATTCCCGATATCGCGCCTCGCAAGGGCCGCATCGTCAGGAGTTAGCAGCATTTGCTCCCGCCTGACTGCCATCGTCTTCATACCTCATCTGTTGCGCTTCGACCTTCCTCTTCTTGTGCTAGAAACCCTCCAAACGCCTCTGCCCGGGGATGGGGAGAGCAGTGCTGTGGCGGGGCTTTCGCCGCTTCTCTCGCTAAAGTCGCGCGCTCACTCTGGCGATATCTAGTCTGGGCAGGCCAATTGGAGCCAGTGACATGATCTGGACCTCTGCGAGAGCTGTCGAGACCAAGACCGATGGAGCGGGAGCATCCGTCACGTCTTCCAACCCCCGATCTCTTGGTGACGTCCAGGCGGCCTTCTTCCGGTTTGCAGGATCCCGCGCCCGCCCAGAGTCAGTCGCTCTATGCCGCAGCGCCCCAGGGCGGCTGCTCGGGCGGGCTGCCGTTTCTTGGTTGAGGGACGGCAGCGGCCCGGCCCCACTTTGCTTCCCTCCGCCAGGCCTGTCTGAGCCTGTGCCAACTGAGCCTGCGCCCGGCCCTCAGTCGCTCCTTCGCGGTGGACGAAGCCCCGCCCCTCGACTTCCCTTCGGCTGCGCTCCCTTCGACTTCGCTCAGGGCGAGCAGGGCAAGCGCTCAGAGTGGGGCGAGGCTGAGCAGAGTCGAAGCCCCGGTGTCGGTGGTGGCTCGCCGGGCCAGCGCCGTCCTCGTTGCCTCCGCTCGCGAGTCCGGACTCGGTTGCTCGGGCCTCCGCATCGTGAGCCGGGTTCGGGCCGCTCTTGCCTCCGCTCGCCCGAGCCGAGGGCCTCCCTTGCTGTGCACCATACGCCCTCGGCTCGGGCACCTTCCCTCGCACTTCGCCCGCCCGCTGTACCCCTCCGTATTGCTCGCCAAGGGGCGCAGTAGAGGGCCGCTTGGATCTCTTGGCCGTGTTGGCGGGGAGGCCGCGACAGGATATGGATGAGCGCGTCGCAAGGTTGCTGGAGGCGCGGCTTGAGCACAAGCTGCGCGCATCGCGCCTCTCCGGCCAGGCGCGCCTAACCGGCGGGCCACGGGATCCCGGCAATCCCCCTCTGGATCTCGATGACTTGAGACTTGGCCTCGCTGCTGTTCATGCCTGTTCCCAAATGGAAGACCCTCGGCTCGGCCTCCTGGCCGCAGAGATTCGCGCCAAGCTCTATCACGTGTCGGCCGAGGAGATCGCCAGGGCGTTGCTCCACGAGCTGGGGGGACACTAAACTCCCATCTCCACCCCATCCCATCGGGATCAACTCGCCGCCTCTGGCCAGTGGCCCGGCGTTTACGTCTCATGCTTCCTCTGGTATACTCGTCGTCTGAAATAGGGTTTTGCGGAGCGGGCCATGAAGTCAGCGCTTATGGTATGGGGCGGCTGGGAAGGACACGAGCCGAAGCGGTGTGTGGAGGTCTTCGCGCCGCTGCTGCAAAACAGGGGGTTCGATGTCAGGATCTTGGATACGCTCGAGGTGTACCTGGATCACGACTACATGAACTCTCTGAGTCTGATCGTGCCGGTGTGGACCATGGGGAGAATCACTCCAGAGCAGGAGAAAGGGCTGCTGGAGGCCATCA
>Ga0315312_1003208_pt1 | contig 10672 bp, 14 predicted proteins | sample TDP7_MG_FD_203629 | JGI IMG/M metagenome (GOLD analysis project Ga0315312, IMG submission 203629) | Freshwater sediment microbial communities from Lake Towuti, South Sulawesi, Indonesia - TDP7 | ecosystem: Environmental > Aquatic > Freshwater > Lake > Sediment | place: Indonesia: South Sulawesi... | reverse complement strand
CCAGTTCACAGAGCTTCCTGATGAAGAACTTGAGCAGCTTGGTCTCGTGGTGAAGGGTAGAGTTGTCAGAGTACATGGCTCAAGTATCGTCGAGGTAGAAGTTCCCTCACCTCATGTCGCTTCGATCAGCGCCAGCAGTAAGGACGAGGTGAGGCAGATCTCTGTGATATTTTTCGGAACTCTATCGCTTGGACTGAGAACGGAGGCCAGCGTCAAAGATCAAGAAGGCCACAGACTCATCATAAAGTTGATGAACAAGCCAGCCCACATTTCCGACCAAGCCCTCATCATCTCCGATTTCCTGCTCTTCCGAGAGCCACCTGTTTTCCTCACTAAGTACCAACAAAGTGATCTATACTGGCTTATGCACAAAGGAAAGCAAAGGTTAGACGAGGCAAGCAAGCTTTCCCCACTTCAGCTTCTTGAAAGCATATTTGGGCCGAAGGGCTTGAGGAGGCAAGGAGGCGATGAATAGGCGCGATATCGCAGATAAAGTCGAGGACATCTTTAGCAATGAGTTCGATGACAACCAGCGAGAAAGCGTGAATGCTATTTTAGACCGCTGGATCTCTGGCGATGACTTCGTTTTTCCTATCGTTGACGGGCCTCCTGGAACGGGAAAGACAAGCGTAGGTACCTTGGCCACCGTAAAATACTTACTCGAGAATCCAGGTGGAAACGTTGCGTATCTATGCTTCACGCATTTTGCCACTGATTGGGCGTGGCGAAGGCTTCAATCATTTGGACTCAGCTCGCAGCATGTTCTAAGGCTGCATTATGACTCAGCTCGTACTGACTGGACTAGGGGCATTGTCGGGTGTAGGGCCGACGTATCAGATCTAAGCAGAAGAGAAAGGAACCGCCTAAAAGAATGCGGGGCTCTTCTCTGCACTCTCCATGGATCTAAGCGTGTATTTTCCGTCCAGCGCAAGCCAAAGGTGATCGTAGACGAGTTCAGTCAGGTGAGCCCAGCTATGTTCTTCTCTCTTCTGTACAAATGCTACGCCAATAACCCAGACGGCTACGCCTTGTTAGGAGATCCTATCCAGCTACCTATTATCACAACTCAGCCCATGCTTAGGCCGAACATCGGAGTGTACGTTATGCAGAGGAAAGCCTATGATCCGCACAAACTAATCGTTCAGCACAGGATGCATGAGGGTATATGCGAGGCCGTTAATGCAATCAGAACGTACGCTTATCATAGTCATCCATTGAAGAACGGAGAGAAAGTTCGAGATCGAGACCTGACTGCACTCGAATACTCATGGAACGAAAGCAGTGCACCCCGAGAGTTTCGGGATATTCTTGATCCGAAGAACCCCGTGGTGCTCGTTAATACAGACGAGCTTGGACCCGAAATAAGAAACATCTTTGGAGGATCAATTAGTAACATCCCCGATGCTGACTATGCAGTACGCCTTTCACTAGGCATCTATAACAGCTTCAAGGATCGTTCCGGAAGAGGACTTGTATCAACGATTCTGTCACCTTATGCAGCTCAGGTAGGTGAGATCAGACAGCGGCTTCCGTCCGAACTCAAGTGGCTCCCACAGGATCCTCAGGAGCCCTCTTGCACGACCGTCTATCGATCTCAAGGTAGAGAGTACCCGTGCGTGATCATATCATTTGTCCGCAACAACCCCGCGGGAAAAATAGGCTTCCTTGAGCGATCTGAGTTGAGGGCGCAAACTTATGTTGGCTGCTCTAGGGCTCAAGCTAAGCTCATCCTTTTGCTCTCCTTCAAAACGTTCATTGGGCGCGGACATTTGGACTTCGAGGCTCTGAATGAGGCTGAGAGCGCGGTAAAAGTCGACGCAAGCGGGAGGGTCTTATGAGCGTCTCTATTAGCAAGTATTTCATCATCTACGCGCAACCCAACAGGTCTAGTGACATTTGGAAGAAGGAGTGGACAATAGACGAGCTCATGGACGCACCTGGTACATCTCGCATAGAAGAACTCGATATCATGAAAAGTGGGAAGCTAACTCTGATACATGAAAGCCCACTCCACAGAGTGTTTAAGTGCTTATGCGAGGCTCGGCTAAGGAAACCTGTGGCTGCACGCGAAGCTCAGTTCGGCCAGCTCAATTTCGAGATTTGGCAACAGAAGCGGGGCGGAATCGTGGCTTCCTTAGAGGCTAACAAGAATGTATCTAGGTGTGCCACCAATCTACTCTCATGGGCTATTTACCGAGATCCGTTCGCTATTCGGCCGGTCCGGATAATGAAGTCAGACTTCATCCAGCTTAAGAGACATGTCATGGAGAATTTGGGAGGCGAGGTGACCCAAGTCAATCTAGGCAAAATCAAAAGTACTGAGGTCAATTTAAGACAGTTTTACCTAAAGGGGTCACATCTAGAAAGACTCCAGAACTTTGACGAGTACATAGAGCGCTCAGGCGATATCAAGAGCATGGGTTTCGTGATCCCTGCGAGGAAAGAGTTTAGAAGGATTTCTTTCAGGATCAAGTATTGGGGGGGCGGGCAAATCTACTCACCATCGGACCCGCTGGATCACGAGATCTTAGGATTCCTTGACATGCTCGATAGGCTCTTTGTCTCAGGCCCAGTTAAAGGGTAACAGTTGCTACTTGACATACACAATAAGTTGCGTCTGAAAGTCCTTGGAGAACAACTCGATGATTTGACAAACAACTTTAGTTATTGCAACTTTTATTTACCAGCGTTTCGATAAAATGTGCTCCATAACACCTCTCCATTCCCCCTCATTGTGCCACTTAGCATAGTAGGGCTTTTGCACGCGCTTTCGATGCTCCCCTTTTGTGGGTAATCTAAATGCTTCATCAAAGGACTTGGATTTCATAAACCTCTTAGCGAGCCAATGATAAGGCGGAAATGTTCCGCCATAACCGTAGACTCTTCTAAAATCTTCAACCAATTCAAGTCTTTCAGTATCCCACTTCGAAGATATGAATTTCCATCTGTTCAGTGCATTTAATGGTTCATATCTCATTGGATAGACGACCGCGCCCCAATTCAACACGTCCTTAATACGCCTGAAGAGGCTCTCTGGATCTTCATTGAAGTTGTAAAGCGTGTAAACAAATATGCTACGTCTCCTGACCCCGTAAGCGCTAATCCTACTTATGGCTTCCTTGATGTTCTCCTTTATATCTTCAGAATCATAGGCAATTCTGACACATAAAAGATTCATTCTCGACAGTTTTTCCGCCGCTTCTTCAGTAACGAGCCTGGCATCTAGCCCTTGATTAAAATCAATTTTCATTTTTCTAGCCTTGCTATACCATATTAGCTCTTCGAACACGTCACGCCAGTAGGGGCTTTGCAGGATGTTATTGTCCCATATGATAATTCGCGTATGCTCGGGATAGACTAGATGCCTTATTGTGCGCTTGCATGAGTTAAGGGATCCCTCTACTCGCCACACTGAACAGTAGGCACAGTGGTTGTCGCACCCCCTGGATGAGAATATGATGCTCCCATCCCACTCCGGAACGAGGTCATACGCTGGCATCAAATCTTCCGCTTCAGTGAACACACTAACGTGAACACAATCAGCACCCGACTTCCTAGCGTGTTCTGGAAAGACGGATGCATATATTCCTCCGAGCCACAACTTTATATCCGGAAAAAGACTCTTATAGTACTCAATCGAGTTCCAGACAGGCTTCCAAGCCCAGGTGAAGAGGCTAGTAACGTAGATTAGGTCTGGCTTGCGGTTAGGATTTACGCAACCCTTTACGAGTTCTACAGTATCACCTTTAAGCCTGTGATATGAGGCAAGCTTCAGCAGTCCTAGCGGCGGGTACCTTGTGCGGTAGGAGGGTTCAACAAGGAGGACATGCATGTAAAATGAATAGTTGTCTCCTTGCTAATAGGCTTAACTGATTCTTTGTTTCATGATGGTTAAACTCTCACTACTAATGATCTTAGCCTCCTCAACGCAAAACTTCTCACCACATTTGAGGCAATACGCTTCTAAAATATCAGAATACCAGCGAAACATATTTGGATCCAAATAGAGGGGCCAATAGCGTTTGCACGCACATTCAGAATTGGTTCAAATCCTGCCAGCCCCACCACAACTGAGCCAATCCCTATTTTGGGCGCAATCAAATTTATGTGTGCCTGAAGAAAACAGGGAACCAATAGGATAGGGCTATTCCCTCCTTTCGGATTAACATTTTACAGTTTAGAGCTGGACCTGATGCCGTGTTCTTCTGGGCCAGGAGAGGATATCAAGTTGATAGTTTTTGGGATTTTACTTGAGCGTTAGACGTCAATGTTTAAATATCTAAGGGCGGCTGTAGTTCTATAAGGGGTTAGAGTTGGAAAAGGATTTGAGGATGCTCCTTGCACTACAAAGGTATTACGTTGATGACGTAACGTTTGCCAGAGCTGCTAGGGAAGTTGGCGTAAGCATCAGTGAGCTTATCGATTTTATGGGTGAAAACGATCTGCCCATAGTTTACGAAGAGGCTGATGTGGTCGAAGGGATAAAAAAGGTTTCGCGGCTCTTAGAGGAGCGAGGGGTTAAAAGCTTGTTAAGCATGGCTAGAGCTACTTTATCCGCCTAAGGTATGTCTTACCCTCCTTGTTCGATATCCAACCCTATAAATCGCTTGAGTGAACTGTTTGATGTCAACTATTCCAGCTGATGAGGCCTCATAGCCGATTTCTAGGATATCCTTGACTAAAGAGCCGAAGTTTTCTCTAATCTTTCTTTCAGCCCTTCCGTTAGCGAGAATAATTACATCACCCGATTTGTAGATTAAAGCTAGTGAATATTCTCCAGCATCCAGTCCAAGAGGTCTCGATGCTCTTTCAAGCTCTTCTTCGCTTTTATTCACCTTAACTTCAATGATCCAATCGCCTACTTTCTCAACTATCGCTTCTTTCTCTGATGTTACGCCTTGAAGAACTTCTCTGAGAACTTCATCGCTGATATAAACCCTACGATAAAGCTTCTTTAGAACTTCCAGGAGGCTCGCCTTGGCTAAGAAAATCAGCACAGCCGCATCGGTCAGAACTCTCATCTCTATCTTCTCCCTAACGCACGAAAGAAATAAATCTAAATAGAATAAAAACTTAGGTGAACCCGGCCAGCCCCACTATATTTTGGGTTCAAGTCCGATAAATCTTTTATTCTATCATCTACAGATTTTAATATCATCGCTGGATGTCTATCTATGTGTAGAATGAACCTCAGGGCAGAAGAGTTTATATCAGATTGCAGATATAATCAGTTGAAGGTTATCGCATGAAGACCATAACCGTGGAAAATAAAACGGCTGAGGAGTTGCGAGCTCATCTGTTGAAAGAGCTGGCTCTCTTTGAGGAGATAGACAATCGCTTCAAGAAGAAATATAAGATGTCGCTGGAGGAATTGGAGAAAAAGATTAAGGTGAGTGGAGTGCCGATAGAAAAACACGAGCTTTGGGAAGATTCCATTGAGTGGAGAAATGCAGTAGAAGAGGCAGAAAAGCTTAGGACGGTGATCTCGGAGCTCTTCACCACATGAGTCTGACCGTATTATTGGACTGTGCGCGAAAACTGCTTAAATCCTCTATGTTTTTACGAGTCGAGTTTTTGGGCACAAAGGTTAGGGCCTACCTCCCCAATGACCATTTCCTCGACGTTTATCATAACGCTACATTAAATAAGTACAGCTACACGATTATAAAACACGGTCAAAGAATCATCGGTTGGGACAACGCAGACCATCACCGATATATTAAATCTCAGCCACATCATTTTCACGACGCAAACGGGAACGTGAAGGAGTCGCTAATGAAGGGCGATCCATTGAAAGACTTAGACAAAGTATTAAAGGAGACGAAGAAGATTTTGGGGCTCTGACCGCAAAAAGGCATAAAGATGAGAGAAGAGACCTAAACTCTTTTGGGTATTATTCCGGCCAGCCCCACTGCGAATAGACTAGGGACATTCCCAAAGATATTAAACGTTTTACTCTGGCTTAAGAGAGATGGACGAGCAGGAAGATCATATGGATGGTTTTCCCAAATCAATCACAGCAATCTATTCCATTAATAATCCTCCAACCACCCCTATTGTTACTTCGCCTAATGGTGGGGAAATCTGGAAGGGAATCCACGACATCACCTGGACCGCCTCAACCGATCCAGACGGCGACCAAATAACATACGAAATCGAATACTCACGTGACGGCGGAGTTAACTGGGAACCTTTGGATAGTGGAATATCCGAGACTTCCTATCCGTGGGATACCACCGCCTATCCGGACTCCGCCAAATACCTCATAAGGGTCAGAGCCTACGATGGTTGCCCCTACTCAGACTGGGATCAGACCGACAACGTCTTCACTGTCGATAACACCCCTCCCATCACAAGAGTCAGTCATGCGGCTGGCAGCTCAATCATTACTTTAACTGCGTCCGATGCAACATCCGGTGTAAAAGTCACTTACTACAGCATCGACAGCGAACCCTGGAACCGTTACATACAAGCCATAAGCCTCACCGGGACTGGAAGCCACACCGTCAACTGTTACAGCGAGGACAAAGCCGGAAATACCGAAGCACCACCCAAGAGTCTAACAATCCACTCCTTGACCATCGCCGTGTCCCCACTGGAAGGCGGCTCGACGAGCCCAGCACCCGGAACCTACTGGTACAATGCGGGCATGTCAGTCACCGTCAGCGAAACCCCGGCAAGCGAATACTTTTTCGATCACTGGGACCTAGACGGTTCAAACGTAGGCTCAAGTCCGTCCTACAGAGTGAAAATGAATGATCCGCATACATTAACTGCAAGCTTCAAGCTTCAAACCCCAACTTACGATGTGACCATCAAGGCTCATTGCAGCAACGAAGGAGTTGACATCACAGTTTCATTCAATTGGGATGGAACCCCCTGTACTACTCCTAAGACGTTCACCGGTCAAACGGGAAGCCACACTGTCGTAATTGCCAAGAATGATGCCAATTTTCACCCCTTTATTAAATGGGTTAAAGACGGAAAAGACTACTCGACCAGCATGTCCGTAACGATATCAAGTGGCGGAACCTACAGAGCAATATACAGCGCCCAAATCTACAACGTTCACCTCGAATCAAAGCAAGATACGGGCACAACCGAGAACTTGGGGACCATAAGCTTCGATGGCGTCACAATACCTCTCCCAACCGACATTAGTAAGGGAGCTGGAAGCTATCGGGCAACGTACAACGCAGCTCCCAGCTACAAGTTTGAAAAATGGGAAAACGACGGCGGCGTAAGCGTCTCAGACCCTCATGCACAAACCACAACAGTCAACGTTACCGGAAACGGAATTCTAAGAGCTATCTGCACTTACGCTTCAGTGACAGTTCACGATCTAGCCGTTGCTGACGTCCACACGTATCCCGCATCGCCTACAGTCGGACAAGATATCACGATAACTGTCACCGTCAAAAACGAGGGAGACCAAACCGAGACGAATGTACCCGTCAAAGCCTACGTAGATGGGTCTCAAGTCGGTTCAACTCAGCATGTCACCTTGTCTCCAGGAGAAAGCTTGACGCTGTCATTCCTGTGGACGCCTGATAAGGCAAAGAAATATTCGATTAGGGGTGAGATAGGGGTGGCTTCTGGCGAAACCGACACGGCCGACAACACCAAAACAACAAGTGTAACCGTTGAGCCCGCTGTGAATCAACCTAGATTACCTAAGCCGATACCGATAGAAGCAATTATTATACTTCTCCAATAATTGTATTGTCCAATTAAATCTTATACGACTGTGTGGATGCTTTCTGTAAACCTTCACCAGATAATTATGGGAGAAAACAAACGGATGAAGAGGTTCTGGAGCTTTGAAGAAACCCGTAGGAACGGGATAGATGTAAGCCAGTTCCGGGTAGAGGCCGCAGGTTCAAATCCTGCCAGCCAACTGTTCCAAAAAATAACTTGTAATGGCTCAAAATTCCAAGCTGAATCTCATATTCCTAAAGTCAGTGATTAATGAGTGCCTGGTCGCCAGATCCTTCATTCCAAGAATAAAGGGCACATCGTCTCTGAAAGCAATAGCAGTCCAGACAAAGAGGTGCGGAGATTGATTCCCATTTTCGTCCCGAAGTTTCAGGGTCAGTTTGCATAGCCTGACTTTCAATTCTGGCTTGGCGAAATAGCCCTCAGGGTGGCTGTTGCATACGTCCTAACTTTCAGAAGTCTGAACATTCTGGAAGGTAACAGCGTAATTATCGCCCCAGTGTCATATATCATTGGGAAAAGTTCAGCCATTTCGCATCAGTTGATTTGAAATTAACAAAAACTCTGTAGAGAACTGACCTGCCTAAATCTTCCTGGAAGACTTGCCGAACAGAGTTTATCGCATCATCTCTGAACAGGACTTCTAGGAATCTGTATGTAAGCCTGACCAAGAACTCCACCAGTCAGCATGTAATCGATAACAAAATTCTTTTCACCCATCACCTTCTTCGCTTTGTCATAAACCTCTCCAAACTTTCTTCCTGCCGCTAAGACTTTGCCGTCCTTGACAGCAATATACATGTCTGGATATCTACTTTGGAGGTCTGAGTAGTGCTCGCCTATCCATTTGAGGTCTTCAATCTGCGCTGCCACAACTATCACTCGCCACTAAGTTGGATTCTGATACTTAAATCGTTTGTTCTGTGCTAACCGCCTTTAAGGTCTATGAAATCACCCGTAATCCATCATGGCAAACGCGGGAGAGACTTTTCTTGCTTTAAGCTAGAATTGATTCAAAGAAAGTCTGCGAATACGAAGATATGACAAGAGAGCAACCATCTCCCTTAGATTTTTGCAGAAATATGTAGAAGTGCACACAACAGTTTAAACGCTGACGCAAAGCTAGCGGCCCACCAAGCAAATCGGGGTCGGCTTCGTTTTCCGATGTCATCAACTCTTGTATGCGGTTGGGAAAGCAAAGGACTGCCAAGTGATTACTATCCAACAGTACCAACGATGGTGGGTTGCACGCTATCAGACATCTGGCTAAGAGCATGGAAGACAGTCTTTGAAAGCCCATTAAATGAGTGAATCTTCAGAAGAGGAATGTTTCGATTCTTCTCAACTTACCCGTAGACGTGTCCGGAACAAAGTTTGCCAGCTCCAGGGTTGTAACCCCTAGAATTATGGAGTCGTTGACATCGAGTTTTACCAGAGCTCTCTTAACTTCTCCGTAAAATTCTACTACAAGAACTTTCTCGTAATCTAGAACCTCGTCTTCTACCGTTAATTCCCTAACCATCGCTATTTCACCCTCCAGCTTATGTCCAGTGGCACTTGTGAGTGATCGTCTCCTGCCTGTATATGTGACGCCGACAGCCTCAGCTAGCCCTTTGTCAATGACCGTCATGATGGCGCCAGTATCCACAAGAGCCGTACATTTCTCTGAATTCTTAAGACCCCTTAACGTCGCTTCTGCCTTTACGATCATCTTTCTTTCCTTCACGTGTTTGATCTCTAAAATTATTTTTGTCTTCATCATCTCTTAAATGTTCCTGAAAAAGATGAGTAAGGGTACTATTCACCTTCTTATAGGCTAGTGGGTTCTACGCGATGGAAACGATGAGAAAGGACCTAAACTCCTTCAGGTTCAAATCCTGCCAGCCCCACCATATTTTCGGTTAAAAACTTTATCAGCCTGAAATTGTCATTTCTAACGTATGAGAAGGGCGAAATATGCTTATTTTCTTGAAGGATGAGGGCGTTAGCGATGTGACAGGCGTTGGCGAGATGTCTCTTCAAGAACAGAAACCCTTGTGGTGAGAAGGGAGGAATTGGGGTTCGGTATCCAACTTACCAACCACGCTAAGAACAGGCTTAAGGAGAGGATGATAAGCAAGGAAGAGGTCAAAAATGTTCTTGATAATCCAGAGGCTATTTACTTCGACATACTTACAGAGCATTTCGTAAGCATCGGCCCAAGAACATCTACACCTGGGCATTGGCTTATTATTGTTTATGAGATACGTAATCAACTGAAAAGAGTTATAAGTATCCTAGATACTAGCACAATTGAAAAAATAACTCATAGTAGGGAGGCTAAAGGCAGATGGCTGAGGGTAAGGTAAAAATTCGCTTTGATCCTGAAGCAGATATACTCTACATACTCGTTAAAGAAGGCCTCATAAAAGACACAATAGAAGCTGCTGAAGACTTCTTCATAGAGGTCGCCGAGGACGGCAGTGTGGCTGGCGTAGAAATGTGGAGAGCCAAAGAACACATACTAGCGAACCTAGCAGAGCATATAAAAGCCATGATTAAAACAGCAACATAACAACGGCAAAACAACCCCTCAGATGAACGATGCAGGTCATTTGACATCTGGCACGGAACATTGAAATTGTGGGATTTAGAACAGGTTCCGAGGTATATGAATGAGGCTAAAGAGAGTAATGGCAGAGAGCAAAAGCTCGAGTACGCGTATAGGTTAGTTATAGGCGAACATTTTCCAACATTCAGGCTTGAACTAAGAAACTTTAAATGAGCATTGAACATTGATATCGTTGGTGTAGTTTATGGTAGAGGTTAAAGGCTTGAAGCTTACGGTAATTCTAAGAGAGGAGGAGGAAGGAGGATACTCTGTACAGTGCCTCGAGCTTCCCGGCTGCATCAGCGAGGGTGAAACTCGTGAAGAAGCTTTGCTTAACATTCGAGAAGCCATCGAGGGATATTTGGA
>Ga0315312_1003206_pt1 | contig 10673 bp, 9 predicted proteins | sample TDP7_MG_FD_203629 | JGI IMG/M metagenome (GOLD analysis project Ga0315312, IMG submission 203629) | Freshwater sediment microbial communities from Lake Towuti, South Sulawesi, Indonesia - TDP7 | ecosystem: Environmental > Aquatic > Freshwater > Lake > Sediment | place: Indonesia: South Sulawesi... | reverse complement strand
CATGAGAGGCGATACCTCAAACTTGCAGCTAACATGGAACGTGGAGAAGTCTTCAAGAAGAGTTCAGTGATAAAGTGGAAATGCCGAAACTGCGGCTATGTTCATGAGGGTGCTGAAGCCCCTTCCAAGTGTCCAGCCTGCGCGCATCCCCAAAGCTTCTTCGAGGTTTGGTGTCAGAACTACTAAACAAGAACATCAGAAGATAGCAACAGCGAATCTCAACTACACCTTTCTTCATCGAGACTAGGAAACCTTAGCTGGCAACCTTACCCCCAGCTTCTCAGCCAACTTGGCAACTTCAGCGTCACTCATCCAGTACACCTTCAAGTAGTTGTAGATCTCCGTGTCGCTCATCCCTATTCGCTTAGCCTCCTGAATCGTATGCCTATAAGCCTCAATCTCACTCGGCCTATCAACATACTCGAAACTGTCGTCAAACAACTCCTCGCCATCCATGAACTGCTTCACATGAACCAACTCATGAATCAAATCCAAATAGATCTCTTTGGCGTCGCCATGCTTCAAGTAGTATGTACTCACCATCAAATGGCCATCCTCATCGCTCACTCCCATGTACCCCCACCTCGAGGAGAAGAACTCAACCTTCAGGTCGCGAAGCACCTCCTCAGTCTTATCGCCGAACATCCGTCTAACCGCTTCAACCTTCTCGAAGCCTTTGAAGTGGTCAGTGAATCTGCGCAATGCAACCTCCGCGCTCCGAGGGATCTCGATATCAGGCATATTCTTCATCTGAGCCACCTTCCTTAAACCCGGTAGCGAAGGTGATAAAGTTGAAACGCTAAGTCCTCGCCTATATGTCTTCTTGACTTTAGTCCAAGCACTTATAGAAGACTTGAAAGGTCTGCAGACTGGGATGAGTGCGCGTAAGCTAATCTGGATGCGACGAATTGGCAGACGAATGTCGAATCTATTAGAAAGTTTTTATAGGCAGCGATTTTTGACCGTTAAACGGTGACTTTGCTTGCATAGTGGAATAAGCACTTCGAACTTTAGCTTCTACGATTTGAATAGAAAGGTAAAGAGCAAAGATCCGAACTTAATATTCGAAGGATGGCAGCCTAAAAACGAACGAATAGCAATCTTAAGTCCTCATGACGACGACGCGCTCTTAGGCGCAGGATATCTACTGCTTTATGCGCTTGCCGCTGGCGCGCAGGCTCACGTACAAATATTCTGTAATGGTTGCGCTGGATATAGCAGACCTGATCAAAAGGACAAGATAGTCGAAATAAGAAAAGCAGAATCCTTGAATGCGTACAAGAAGCTTGGGTTGAAGGAGGCAAATATAACTAGGTTCGACTACCCCGATTTCGGCCTAAGAGGATTTATCGGACTTTTCCTCCCGAAAAATGAGAAAGGCACCACATCGAGAACCATATACGCTTTAAGAAAGATAAAGCCGACTAGGATGATAATCCCGAACGAGTATAGAGAGCACCTAGACCACGAAGCCGCTTCCTGTATAGGCGCCTACGACGGCCCTCAGGTTGGGGACCCTATCCTAGTCGATATAGGTGAACCGTTCCGAATAAAGACGTACCTTAAATACAGCATTTGGGGCGACTTCTCCCCAGAGGATTCTTTAGTCAACAACAGACCAGTAAACTTGAGAGGTAACATAGCAATCGTTGCTGACGAAGAGGTCGAGAAGAAAATACAAACCTGTGTTATGGAATTCAAGTCCCAAAAGGAAATAATAAGAGGACTGTTTGAAGAAAGGGAAAAGAGGAAAGTAAATGAACGTTACTTAGAGCTTTACCTCAAGTTCGATCCACGGCCAAGATTGGCATATGAGCCCTATAGAAAAGTCATTGAGGCGATCGATAAATCTTCCAATTTTTAGTTCATGTAACCTAAACAATAGCACTACTATTTCACGATGCAAAGAGAGGTTTCAAGTTACAAGTACCCTTAGAGAACGAATCAGTTGCGATCAGAAACGCACAATAGAGGCTTCCGGGATATCGAAACTAGCTGGAGCCGATCTTCGATACTTCTCTGGTTTCGCATAGATTTTCGAAAGAGATATTAGCCGTCTTCTAGAAACAGAATATAGAGTTGAGAAAGTTGTCAAGAGCTTTTTGTCTAGCGGCCGGTCTCATAATAATCATCCTATTAGCAAATTCAGTTTCTACGATAACCGCGGAGTCTAAAGGCTGCACCATACGCATCGTGAAGGATACTTATGTCTTTCCCCCATCTGAAATGACTGAGTTGGTCTCTTACCCCGACATACTAGTAGTGGAGAACGACTATGTTGAAATGCACCTGCTACCGAATAGGGGCATATCCGTCTGGAAATACCTCTTCAAGGCTACTGGAAACGATGAACTCTACTTCAATGCGAACCCGACCCCAGTAGAAGACCCGAGTGGACGAGGTCCCTACTTTGCAGAGTTTGGAGGGCACTACCTACTATTTCCGTGGAACTGGCGTGATAACACACCTCTGCTCGCAAGTTACCAGATCTCTGTGAACAGTACAGACATGATACAAGTTACCATGTCGTCAACCGACATAGAGACCAAAGTGAAAGTCGAACAGCAAGTCACAGTGAAGAAGGAAAGCCCTCTCGTAGAGATCTATTTTAAGATGGTGAATCAAAATCCTGCAGAGGTAAGCTTCCAAATAAGAGATCGAACTGTCGTTACGGTAAGAGATAACACATACTTCGAAGTTCCAACCGAGAAGATTACGATAGGCGCAAGTGCTGAAGGTTGGATGGGAGCGGAGAACAGCGAAGTGCCGTGGCCACAGCCATGGAGACAATATAAGAACTGGAAGGCAGAAGGCTCATTCTACGCATACGATCCCTCAGAGGCTACAATGCGCATAAAGAACATTGATACCGGAGATGAATTTATCAAGAGTTGGCAACCGAAGGAGCTTCTCAAATCCATCAAGATTCAATCGTGGGGACCATATTACGATGCAATGAAATTCACGAAGGCGGTGGCTTACGTCGAGTTCAGTAGCAAGAACATGACGCTTTCGCCCGGAGGGTCTATCGAATTTAAGTCTTATCTTAATGTTGCTAAGGTCACCCCGACCCCCACTCCCACACCGACGCCAACGCCCACGCCAACACCTACACCAACTCCTACTCCGCCGCCAGCAGCTGAACAGCCGATTTCCTCCTATGTGATCGCCATAGTCGTAGCGGTCGCAATAGTAGCGATTATAGGAGCCGCATATTACCTGAAGAAGCCCAAGAGACGAACCTAAGGACCTATATAGCCTCGCTTAATTAGAGCGGAACGCGGCTGCGTCTACGTGGGCACATCGATTCTTACATCGTTTAGATTTTAATCATCAGCCTATTTTCATTCGTTCCTCGGAAAAGATTTGTTGCCTTAATAAACGTATAACCGTCGAGAGTAATGCGTTCTGAGCAGAACTAATTGAGTAGACAGGCTTTGTATAGATGAAGATAATCTAAAAACGTTTTTCAAAAAAAGAGTTTGATGGTGATGAATTCTTTAGAGCCATTTTACCCTTGGAATGTATTTCCCTAGAAGTTTCTTGTTGAACTCGTCTCCACCCGGTATGTTCCCGCTCCTGTATATTGGTGGTTCCACACCTTTAGCGATCAGTTTCTTAACCACTTCCATGACTAGGCGTTGTATGATGTAGCAGTCTGCGATATTAGACGTAGAGCCTACTGGTTGCGCGCAACCCTCGATCGTTATGGTAGCGTCTCCATATGGATTGTAGTCATCTATGAATACGTCGGCGATTTCAACCAAGCTTTGTCCACTCGGGTGCCTAGGAGGCAGATCCTTCGGGGCCTTTTCCTGCCATTCTCTCGAGCCTATACTTATAACCTTCAAACCTCTCTTCTTGCATTCTAAGGCGGCTTCTACAGTCACCATCATGAATGGTATATTGGCTGTTATGACTATTACATCTCCAGATTTGAAGAAGTGGCTGTAGTAATCGATTATGCTCTTACCATATCCCGGGAGCCTTTCGAGCAGCATCCCGTGCCAAGCCTTATTATACACAGTTATTCCTAGGTCGAACAGAGGGTTAACGCATGCCAGACCACCAGCTCTATAGAAGAATTCCATAACAGGCATCCATGTGTGACCACCCGCCCCGAGAAGGTGTATCAACCTATCTTGAGCGATGGCGTTCACAATCAAGTCGGCGGCCTTGTCTATATTCTGCGCTTGCTCTCTTTCGAGCCTATCTAGAAGATCCTTCGATATCTGAAGGAACTTTTGACCTTCCGCAGAAACTTTCATCTTTTCTCACCGATTCTTATTGCTGCTGACAAAATGCTATATATGCCTTTCCGAATTGTGACGCGAGTACCTGCAATCAAATCTAAGGTAGTAATCTTTTGGAAAGCATTCTTGGCCAAGTTTCTAACAGTCTAAATCCTTCAGCATATCTAGCGTTACATTGCAGTCCTCGAAAAGCGGCAACTGTCTTCATGACGTCGATGAGGTCGATCTTATCATGTTCCTTCAGCCAAGTTATCTGACTTACGTGCTTTGAAAGCATTTCCTTCTTCTTGTCAAATGTATCTGTGATATCTACGTAAGTGCCTGGTAGAAAGCCCAAACCAGCTACCGTATCCATATACGCGATTGGTACAACACGCTCATGAAAGGAATGTTTTGTTTTTATGTGAGGAATTGTGCATACGAAGCTTGCATCAAAAACCAGCTTGCTGGTCATCCGATGATCTGGATGATAATCATCTGGATAGTGTGTTATTATCAAGTCCGGCTTGCAAGTCCTTATTGCATCAACGATTTTCAGTCTTGTTTCTTGGTCATCGAAAACGACTTCATCGGGCAACCCTACCCATATCACCTCAGCACCTATTACAGCCGCGGCTTCTCTAGCTTCATTTTCTCTAATCCTTGCAAGCTCAGGAGGCGCAATTCTATAGTGTCCCATGTTCCCGTTTGTAACATACGCCATAGCCACTTTGTCTCCTCTATCTGCGCATTTAGCCAGAGTCCCTGCACATAGCAGTTCTATGTCATCTGGATGTGCACCCACTGCCAAAATTGTCATCTTTTTCATTCTAAATCCCCAAGTATCTGTTCTACCTCGATCCTAAAAAAGAAAGATAATATTGTTCAGAGATATCTAGCTCTACCTTCATATTTTAGAAAGTTTCTCGTCACACTCAATACGGTCCTTACATGAATTGTGGGAATCTCCCTTCTCTCCTCGTAGGAGGATTAGCCCTTTACAGCACCTGCAGTCAGTCCCCTTAGGAAAAGATTGGCCAAGGGCAGAAACAGCAACAATACCGGGATGACAGCGATCACCGAACCCGTTAGTAGCATCCCCCACTCAATATACTGATACCCCATATACATTGCCAGTCCTGTAGGTACAGTCTTCATCGTGTCCTTAAACATCAAAATAGCTGAAAACATGTACTCGCCCCAAGCCGTTATGAACGAAAAAGTTGCCACCGTAACGATCCCTGGGCCGGCAAGCGGCAGAATTACTCGGAAAAACGCTCCCAAACGCGACGCCCCATCAACCATCGCAGCCTCCTCTATTTCAACTGGTATAGTCTCGAAGAAAGATCTTAACAACCACACAGAGAATGGAGCTGAAAAAGTCACATAGATGATGATCAAGCTCAAATAAGTATCAAGTAAGTGAGCCTTAGACATGAGTTCGTAAATAGGAACTAGCAACAGAACGCCTGGAAACATATAGACGAATAGCATGGAGCCCGCTATAGGTTCTCTCCCTTTGTATCGAAATCTGGCTAGACTATATCCTCCTAGAATTGAAAGGAAGACCGATATCGCTGTTGAGCATCCTGCCACAATTATGCTGTTGCGAATGAAAATTAGGAAAAACCTTCCTCCTCTCTCCCAGCCTCCGTAAAGTGCAGCAGGATTAATCAAATCTATGTAATTACTAAGGGTAGGATGGATTGGCACTAGTGCCGGATTTCTAGTCATTATCTCTTCAATCGGCTTCAGAGATGAGGTGAACATCCAGTAAAATGGAAAAAGAATCACAGTAAGCAGGACTATCACGAGAATATATACTATTGTGCTTTTCAGTTGAGCTTTCATTTCACTCTGACCTCCTTAACATGCGCCTGAAGTATATTATGCTAAAGACCGCCAGAAATAGAAACATCATAACGGAGATGGCCGCTGCTTCGCTTGTCCTGAACTCTGCGAATCCCCTTCTATAAATCAAAAGAGGCAGAGTCTCGGTGGCGTTGGCAGGTCCTCCGTGAGTCGTTAGCCAAATGAGGTCAAACATATTGAATGTCCATACGAAAGCGAATAAACCAACGAATCCTAGGATAGGGGATATAAGTGGAAAGGTAATGTTACGAAATTTCTGAAATCTGGAAGCACCGTCTATGTCGCTAGACTCGTAAAGTTCAATGGGAATTGTCTGTAGTGCTGCTAGAATCAGTACTATTGCAAATGGAGTGAACTTCCAAGAGTTTATTATTATCATAACGAGCATAGCGTATGATAGCGATCCTAGATACAGGAAGGGTTCGTTGGGGTTCATGATCCCAGCCCATGAGAGAATAGCGTTTACTATCCCCATGGATGGTTCTAGCATCCATCTCCATATCAGGGAAATGACAACTGTAGGTATGACCCAAGGTATTATTACTAGAGTTCTAGATGCGTTTCTAGCTCTGAATTTCTCGTTTAGAAGAAGAGCCCCTCCCAAACCAAACACAGTTTGGATGGCCAGATTACCAACCGTCCAAATTATTGAGTTCTTAAAAGCAATCCAGAACATATCATCCTCAAAGAGAAGCTTATAGAAGTTCTTGAAGCCGACGAATTCTCCCAAAGTCACTCCGTACTTTGAGGAATAGAAAGACAGTTGAGCTGCTGAAAAAAATGGATATACAATTAGCAAAAAGACCCATATAAGCGTGGGCAGCAGAAGAAGATAAGGCAAGCTCTTACTTCTTATTTTCATAGCGATAATTTTTCCTGGTTGACGCTTTTTCAAAAAAAGAAGGAAGATTGTGGGATTTCATTCTCAAAGGTATTTTTGCATTTCTTTGTGTCCCCAGGCTACAGCATCCTCAACAGACATGGCGCCAGACACTATCTTGCCAACTACGTCAGCGAAGACCAACGCTCCTGATATGTCGCCGATGGCCAGGTTAACGCATTCCCCAAACTCGAATGAATAAAGCTTACCGGTTCTTACGGTTTCTACAGCTACTTTGTTGAATTCTGGATAGAAAGATATTACAGGATCTTTCCACATTGGAGCATCTGGAGCGACCGCGGCCTCGGTAGCTGGATAGAAGCCGCCCGGCTCTTGCGCAACAGTCAGCATGGCGGCCACATCTGGCCTGTTGATAAATACCATGAATTTCTTTACTGCCTCGAAACGCTCTGGATCCTCGGCCGTTTGCTTGTAAACATGTACATCATTTGGATAGATAATGTTGCCAGTCCTGCCGTCTGGGTCTTCCTTGGGATAGGGCTGAACAGCCGCCGCTATGTCCTTTTTGATCTCGGGGTCGGGGTTCTCGTAGAAGCGCTTCTGCATTGTCGGGAAGTACGGTGCCATAGAAATGAGATCCACAAGTCCCATCTCTATCTCACCCCAGCTCCATTCCAAAGCCCCTGGTGGAGTGAATTTCCAAAGATCTTTGTAGAATTTCATTGCCTTTATAGTCTGGGGGCTGTTGAATATCAGCTTTCCATCCTTGTCAAAAGGCATCGCACCGACCTGCGTCATAAAGTTGTAAGCGCATTCCTGAGTCCAGAGGTTTTTAGCTCCCCCAAGGCCCATTCCGTAGAAACCGTCCTTGGTCAATTTCTTCGCGTAGTCTTTCATCTCGTCCCATGTCTTTGGGGGTTCAGTCGTTCCGACGTACTTCTTGAGACGACTTGGTCTATATAGTAATACCCAAGTCATCGCGCACCATGGAGTCCCCCAGTAGTGGCCTTCCCAAAATTCTGGTGCGATCGAAGACGGAATAACCTTGTATTTGCTGTCTATCTCTTTGGCCACGTCATCTACAGGAACTATTCCTCCAGCCTGGTAGGCAGTGATAGTCAAATCTGGAATTGAGAATTGAAAGTCAGGTGGGTTCCCTGCCTTTATCGCAGCTAAAGTCTTAGGCCAAGCGTCACCCCATAAGACAACCTCTTGAGTTATCTTGATGTTCGGATTTTCCTTATTGAACAGATCTAGAACCTTTTGATGCGCCGCAACTCTATGCGTAGGCGCCTCATGATGCCAGTAGCGTAGCTCTATGACCTTACCAGGTGTAGGGGTAGGTGTAGGAGTAGGGGTAGGTGTAGGAGTTGGTGTGGGCGTAGGTGTTGGAGTAACGGTGGGCTTCGTCGCTTCATAGATGCCGTAGCCGGCAGCAGCAACAACCGCAACAACGACGATACCGCCGACATACTTCACATAGCCGCGCCTCGAAACTTTCTCTTCTTCACTCAAGATGTATCACCATATTTTTCAGTGTAAGTGTCTTCTTGTCCATCGCTATTTATATCTTTTGAAGCTGGATTGGACGAATAAGAGAGTAAAACCTCAGTCTCAGGAATTATCATGAAGATCTTGCAGAGAAAATGCAGGAGACAATAATAACATGACTCTAACATATCTTTAACATCCAAGCAATTCTACAGTCATCAGGTAGTAAGTTTCGTCCATTAAGGAGAAGAGACCGATTGTTTGCGACCGGGTTGAGTTGCATTCAATGTCAAGAGCGATATCCCATGAAAGTCGAGTATTATGATTGCCGGAAATGTGGTGGAATTCTGCAAGTAGACTATGACTATCAACGCCTGTCAGAGAAATTAAAGCCGAGAGTGATTAGGAAAAAAGGCATTGGAGTATGGAGGTATAGGGAATTCTTGCCCATTCAAGATTACTTAAAGGTAATCTCGCTTCATGAAGGAGGAACGAAACTTCTTCAATGCAAGAGATTAGGAAGAAAATTAGGGATCGAGAAACTATATATAAAGGATGAAGCCACAAACCCTACCGCGTCGTTTAAAGATAGACCGATAAGCGTGGCCGTTACGAAAGCTAAGGAATTCTCTGTGAAGACAGTGGTCGCAGCATCTAGCGGAAATGCTGGGGCATCGCTTTCGGCTTATGCAGCAAGAGCGGGCATCGATTGCTGGGTTTTTACTCCAGCAAGCACTCCTCAAGAAAAAACTTGTCAGGTGAGGGCACACGGTTCTAAACTGGTGATCGTAAATGGAACGTATAGCGATGCTTTCGAACTTGCTAGAACTTGCACCAAGGAACTGGAATGGTTTAACGTAACCACTACTTTCTTTAACCCTTACACTGTTGAAGGCGACAAGACCGTTGGATATGAGATACTAGAGCAGCTGCACTATGATGTTCCAGATTGGGTTCTCATACCCGTAGGGGCTGGACCTTTACTGGTTGGATCTTGGAGAGGATTCACAGAAATGGAAAGGCTAGGTTGGGTTGAGAAGTCGCCGTCAATGATAGGGGTGCAGGCTGAAGGTTGCGCCCCCATAGTCAAGGCATTTAAGGAGAGGAGATCGACCGTAGAACCTTGGAGAAATCCAAGAACTGTGGCCTCCGCAATCGCAGACCCGTTGCAAGGTTATCCCCAAGACGGAACTTTGACTTTGAATACAATAAAACAGTCGAATGGGCTTGCTGAGGCATGTAGCGACGAGGAGATACTTCAGGCTGTAAGATGGCTCGCCGAAACCGAAGGTATATTTGCTGAGCCTGCTGGAGCCGCCACTATCGCGGCTCTTGACAAACTGACTAGAACAGGAAAACTGGAGAAGAAGGACGTAGTAGTCTGTGTTGTGACTGGATCGGGTTTGAAGGACCCTACAGCGTCAATGAAGATATGCGGTGAGCCTTTTCAAATAGAGCCAAACATTGATGAATTGAGAAAAATACCAAGGTTCTTGCACAAAAGTAATAACTGAGACTAGCCACGTGATCGATGAGTTCATTCTTGTAGGATGGGGCATATTTGGGAAGATTATATGCAAATGTAAGAAAGTGTACCGGATGTAGAATTTGTGAACTTGTTTGTTCCCTGCGATCGGAGGAGAAATTTAGTTTGCGAAAATCTAGGATAAGAGTTACAAGTGTTTGGCCATATCCAGCTGATGCATATTTTCGTTCTCCATTTAGAGACTTTCTCCGAAAAGGATGATTGTGACTTCGGTAACTTGTGTACATGAACTGACTCTAATGACTTACGCAAGTGCGTATGAAATCATGCTGAAAGAAATCGTGAAGAGAAAGAAAGAGCCCTCTTAGTCGTTTACCTTTATTTGGACCCTTACGAGCATCTTTCAGTTCTATTGGCTTGACTCTGGCCTATCGTGGGATAATGCTTATCGGCTGATCTAAGGGCGTCATGACATTGACCTCACCCGGCAGAGTCTTGAGGAATGTTGCTGGCAATTCGGGGTTAGGGTCAGCGTACAATGCGACGTGAACAGCCATCTGTTGCCATGTCATCTCCGGTCCAGCGCAGAGGCCATCGCACCAGAAGGACCTGTATTTCACCTTAATCTCTTCATCGCCGAGGATTAAGGCTGGTCCAACTGTATTCGCATGACTTGGAACAGCCCATTGGTTGCTTCCCCAAGTGTGAAGCGCATTCTGGTAGATCGTTGATGCATCAAGTTCAATTGCCT
>Ga0315312_1003205_pt1 | contig 10678 bp, 11 predicted proteins | sample TDP7_MG_FD_203629 | JGI IMG/M metagenome (GOLD analysis project Ga0315312, IMG submission 203629) | Freshwater sediment microbial communities from Lake Towuti, South Sulawesi, Indonesia - TDP7 | ecosystem: Environmental > Aquatic > Freshwater > Lake > Sediment | place: Indonesia: South Sulawesi... | reverse complement strand
TCGGCTCTCTGGAAAATATTATTAAGGCAAAATACGAACTAATTGAGAGTTTGCCGGAGGACGGTGTATCCTTTTTCAACGCTAAAAACAAGCATTGTTTAGACCTTTATCAAAAAACGAACATTAAGAAACATCTCTACGGCGAAGCCGCCAAGTTTTTTGGAGAAGAAAATCTTTTAGGTGCAATGGCTGTGGCGAGAGAGCTTGGAATGAGAGAAGAAGAAATTTCTCGGGCTTGTCAAAAAATCAAGAATAAACTTCCCGGCATCCAACTGAAAAAGGGAATAAATGGATTAAATATAATTGACGCTACCTATTCAGCCAATCCTGATGGAGTGATTTCGCACTTGGAATATCTAACCCTTCGATTCCCTCAGGGGAAGAAAGTAATTGTTATGCCCTGTCTTATTGAATTAGGCCCGGCTTCAAGAGAAGTTCACCAAAGAATCGGTCAAAAAATCGGCCAAATTTGCGATTTGGCAATAATTACCACAAAGGATAGATTCCGAGAACTAAGAGACGAAGCGATTAAACAGGGGATGAAAAAAGAGAATGTTCTATTTATGGAAAATCCCAGAAAAATTTTTGAAAAAATAAAACAATTCTGCCAGGCTGGCGATGTTATACTTTTAGAAAGTCGCGTCCCCCCTGAATTAATCAGTTCTTTAGTTAAATAAAAAAGCCGCTTTTAGTGGAATTGCGGCATTGGGATAATGCTTGAAGTATTAAAGAACTATTTGATAAGTAATCCTACTTCTTCAACAACATAATTTCCTTCATATTTGCCCCTAAGAACTTGAACGAAGTGTGATTTCTCCTGTTCCAATTCTACAACTTCAAGTCCACCAAAATGTTTAGCTACTTTCTGAAAAGCTTTTTCTCTTGAATTTGCTATCACTACACCTATAATCGTATCACCCAGTCTCCTTGAAATACAAAATGCTTTCATCTTTTTTCTCGTTCCCATTTTCACCACTCCTTTTGCAATCCAATTCTACACCCTTATGAAATCTTGTCAAGAATAAAAACCGATTTCAACAGTTCTTTGATTAATAAAAAAAGTGCCTTGCGGCACATGGTGAAAATACCTATAAAAAAGAACTGAGCTATTGTTTCTGACCTAATCGTTGTTCGAGAATCATCTGCTTTACTTCTTCTGGTGATACTTCACTGATTTCGTAACGATCCTCCACCACATCTTCAAGTAGACCGAGTTTCAATGCAATTACTGGCATAATATCGTTTTTAGATGAACCGCTTTTGATACAGAGAACTTCTCCTGTTCTTCTGTCTCTGACAGAAAACTGTTTTACTTCCATTTCTATCCCGATAAGTTAATTATATATTTTTTTAAAAATTTTGTCAAGCGTTTAAAATATAAAAATGAAATTTGAAATTGAAGAAATAAAAAATAAGGAGGTTTGGGGAAATTTTCTTTTAGAATGCGAAGAGAAAACTTTTTTGGATTCTTGGAATTGGGGAGAGTTTAACAAGATGATGGGGAATAATATTTGGCGGTTAGGCATCTATGTCAGCAAACAGGGAACAGTTAACAATGAACAGTTAATTGGCGTTGCTTTAGTGGTTAAGATTGTGGCAAAGAGGGGAACATTCTTGTTTGTGCCGCACGGCCCCGCCTTCGCTAAAGCTATGGCGGGCAAGGCCTTCCTAAAATACGAATTATTAAAAATATTATTAGAAGAATTAAAAAAGATTGCAAAAAAAGAAGGAGCTGGTTTTATTCGAATAAGTCCGATTTTGATAAGGAACGAAGAAAATAGAAAAATTTTCAAAGATTTAGGATTTAAGGAAGCGCCAATTCATATGCATCCAGAATTGACCTGGGAATTAGATATCACTCCTTCAGAAGATGAGCTTTTGAAGAATATGCGAAAAACGACTCGCTATCTTATAAGACAAGCTCAAAAAAATAAAGATATTAAAATTTCTCAGAATCAAAAAATAGAACATGTTGAAAAATTCAATCAACTTTATCAGGAGACGGTTGACCGTCACAATTTCACTCCTTTTTCTTTGAATTATTTAAAAAATGAATTTTTAGCTTTTTCCCCAGACAATGAAATTTCAATTTTTTTTGGAAAATACCAAAATAAAATTCTTTCTTCAGCCATGATTATCTTCTGGCAGAGAATAGGATTTTATCATCAGGGTGCTTCATCTTTGGAATTTCCTAAAATTCCGGTTTCTTATCTTTTACAGTGGGAAGCAATAAAAGAGGCGAAAAAAAGAGGATGTCAGTTATATAATTTTTGGGGAATTGCTCCGGAGGATGATAAGAAACACCCCTGGTATGGATTAAGCTTATTTAAAATGGGTTTTGGTGGTTATAAAAAAGAATACGTTAAAACCCAAGATTTCCCAATTTCTAAAAAATATTGGTTGACTTTCCTTTTTGAAAAATTGAGAAAGAAAAAAAGAGGACTGTAAAATAAAAAAGTGCCAATTCCCGAAGGAATTTGGCAATTAATAATACTTTGAAGTTATTTTGATTGTGAATAAAACTATCGCCTCGGGGGACATTGAGACCAGAATTGCTAACCAAAAAGGAGCATTTAGATATCTAAGGACAAATAGAGTGCCCACCATAACCACTATCGTTGGAACTGCTATGACAATTGAAAGTATAAAAGCCATTCTCACTTGTTTTTTATATTTTTCCAATGTACTATCTTACCAGGTTAATAATATATAGTTATTAAGGAAAGTCAAATGTACAGAATACCACATCGGATAAAAAGGAAAAAATCGATTTTTAAAAACAAATTTTTTTGGTTGATTATTTTATTTTTGATAATTTTAGGAGGTATGGTTTATTTTCTGTTTTTCTCAGAATTTTTTCAATTGAAAAACGTTATCATTACTGGAACTGAAAAAGTTTCTCCTGGAGAAATTAAATTAATTGTTGAAAATGAATCGGAAACAAAAAATTTGTTTTTCAAAACAAAAAGCATTTTTTTAGTTAAAGAAGATAAAATTGAAGAAATAGTTTTAGATAATTTCCCAAAAGTAGCCAAAGTAAATTTCGAAAAAAAACTTCCCGAGATTTTAGAAGTCAAAATTGAAGAGAGAAAACCGGTAGCTATTTTTTCTCAGGATGAAAAGTGTTTTTTCATTGATAATGAGGGGGTAATTTTTGAGGAAACTTCAAAAGATAACATGGATTTTCCAAAAATTAAAAAATCCAATTTTCAAGATAAACTGGAATTAGGAGAAAGAATAATAGAGAAAGAATTAATTTCTAAGATTTTAAATGTTTTCTCAAAATTAGAAGAATTAAAAATTCCAACAAAAGAGATTTTAATTGTCTCGGATGAAAGAATAAACGTTATAACCTTAGATGGCTGGGAAATTTATTTTAATTCCAAAAAAGATATTAACTGGCAATTAACAAAATTAAAAGCAGTCTTGGAAAAATATATTCCTTTTGAAAAAAGAAAGGATTTAGAATATATAGAATTGAGATTCGGGGATTTCGCCCCTTTTAAATACCGGCAATTTTGAGGCCTCCAAATCGCATTTGCGATTTGGAGATTAGGGAATATAGTATATAAAAATGGATGTTCCGGCTCTGGCAACTGGTTGATAATTATCTAACCATTGATAATAACCAGTCGGTTGATTAAAACCGGGAACCGGATATCCCTTGCCACCTTCTAAAAAGGTAGCTGAAATTGCTAACCATCCCTTTTGGGGACCAGTTTTGGGGTCAAATTTTTCCCACTTTTGACCCAAATAATAAGGGACATCGCCGCCGCCAAAATAATCAACTTTTATTTTGGCGATTCTATTTTTTTCAACAAATTTTGCCAATCTTCTTAAGTCCTGTCCCCAGTCATAATTTGAATCAACCACGTATTTGTAACCATTTTCGGTGCCGCCGGCAATTTCATTGAAATAAGATAGAAAATAAGGATAAGAATTCAAAAAAGAACCAACATACCAGCCCATTAAAATTGCAATTAAAAAAACTAATATTTTCTTCAATTCAGGTCTTTTTATTTCTCTTAATCCAAAAGCTAAACCCAGACTGACTAAAATATAAGTGAAAGGAAAGATCGGTAAAATGTGCCTTATTCCAATATTAAGGCGTCCGGAAATAGAGACCAGCCAATAGATCGCCAGAAAAACCAACATTGAAAATTCGGTAAAATGATTTAAAATCCAGCCGCTGACTCTTTTTTTAGTCTCAACCCAGAAAGGTTTGTCAATGAAAATTGAAGTCAAAATTAGAGAAATTAATGTCAGAATATGGAAGGCTAAAGGAATTTTTAGAAAATAGACTACCGGGAAATAATACCACCAACCAGCACCGGACATCATATTCATAAAATAAACGGTATTACCGGAAGCGGTTCTCTGAGTAGCCATTAAAAGTCCTAAAAAATAATGACCAAGTGCCCTTAATACAGGTTTATCTGCCAAAAAAATACAAAGCTTTTTTAATGGTCCCAGTGGAGAGGATCCCAAAAGAAATGCGGTGTCTGAAAGTTGTTTTTTAGCCGGATAGTTTAAGACATGAAACTGATAAACTGGCCAGATTACAAAAATCAGGCTAATTAATCCTATTAAAAAAGAAAAGAAAATATATTTCATAACTTTTTTGAAATCATTGAATTTTAAAATGGCATAAACTAAGGTAATTATCCCTAAAAAAGGAACCAATAAAATCAAAGAAAATTTTAAAAGAAGAGAAATTCCCAGAATTAAACCAGCAATTATTATATTCTTTTTTGATGGATTTTTTAGAAAATTTAGCCAAAAATAAGTTGATATTACAACTCCCAGAGTAGCTCCAACGTCGGTTGTGACTAATCTGCCATGAGCCAAAAAATTCGGGCAAAAGGCAAAAAGAGTTAAGACAAAAATAGCAACTTCATTCCCAAATTCTTTTTTTGTCCAGCGAAATAGAAAAAATCCTAGAAAAACAAGAAGAAAAACCATCGGCAACCTTGCCCAGAACAGAATTTTATCAGGATTATTGCCGGAATTGTATAAAAGTTCCCAGCCAAACCACCATTGACCATTGACGGCCTCAGTCCAGGCCGGAGAATTTTTGGGAAAATTAAGCTTTAAAAATAAAAGAGGTATGGCAGCCAAATCTTTAATTAAAGGTGGATGTTCTGGATTTATTCTAAAATCCTTTTGAGTTAAATAAGAATAACCGGCTGGAATGTGGGACAATTCATCCATGGTTGCCGAATCTCCCCAATAACTGGAAAAAGCCAAGAAAAACATAATGGTGAGTAAGATTCCGGCCAGAAGATTTGTTGATTTATTAGACATAGATTTTAAATGAAATTAGATTTCATAAAACCAGATTTCATTTTTCTTTTCAATTTTCCCTTGGGGATAAAGATTCTGAAGTTGATTAAATATATTTTGGTCATATCTCATTGGGAAAACGACAGTTTTTCTTCCATTTATTTTAATTTGATTCAAATTTTCTGGCAACAGATAGATAGATTGAGTTTTGCCATACTTTGTATTTTCAATAAACATTATCGTCTGAACTGGCATAGGAATGCCGTCAGGAAAAGGCACAGGCACGCCGGAACGATTGACAATGACATATTTTTGGAACTCAGCTGGTAATGAATTGAGATAATTTCCGATTATCACATAATCTGTTGAGAAAGCGTCTCTGACAACCGGATTTTTACCCCATTTAACAAAGTATTTATTGAATTCGGAAAGAGAAATAGCGACCAGAAATAAACAACAAGCAACAAGAAGCAGTTTTTGGTTTTTCGTATTTTGTCTGAATTTTTCATAAACCCACCAGCCGCCCAGACCAGAAAAAATATAGACCACTGGAATTACTCCAATGGTTCGGAGGCCGTGGGGAATACCTTCGTAGGTTAAAATGCCGGGCAATAACATTATAAAGAAAGTAGAAATTAGAAAATAGAAAATAGAAAGTAATTGAAGATTTTCTTTGCGATAATTAGATTTTTTAAAAATTTCTTTAAAACTTAGAAAGATGCCGATTAAAAAGAAAATTCCCAGAGAACCGGGAAGTATTGGGGAACCTGAAAAATTGTGACGCCAATTGGAATCGCCATAAAAATTGAACATTCCCAAATGTAAAATTAGAGATTTTATAAATTCTCCAATAGGATTTTTAGTGGAGAAAATTGAAATGGGAGTGGCACGGCCAATAAAATCTTGAGGATTTTGAAGAAAATATAATCCAATAGGCAAAGCGACTAAGAAAATAGAAAATAGAAAATAGAAAATAGAAAGTAGGAACTTTTTTTGAGAATTTTCTTGTTTATAAATAAAGAAGTGGGGGATTAAAACAAAAGGTAAAATTAGGACCGCCACTCTAAAAGAAGTATAGGTATAAAAACCCAAACCGAAAAATATACCCGAGATAATAAAATCTAAAATATGTTTTCGACGAAAACCTCTGAACAAAAAATAAAAAGAATAAACCAAAACAAAAGGAAGTAAAATTGCCCGAAAACCGATGCGAGAAAAATTAACGTGCCAGAAAGAAACTGCCAAAAAGAAACTGGAAAGAAGAGCGATGGTTTCAGAATTATGAAAAAGTTCTTTTATCAATAAATAAAGGCCTAAAACGGTGAGAATTCCAGTTATTGCCGCGACGATTTTTATTGACCAGATGCTGACGCCGAAAATAGAAAAAGATATGACAATTAACCACATCATTAGCCCCTCACGGCCATTATTTTCAGGGTAGAAGATCTTAAATTTTCCCGTTCTTAAGCTCTCTAGAGCTTCATTGCCATTAATTGCCACATCAGGATAAAGCCCGGGCGGAATGGAATCTAACTTATACAACCTAAAAAAGACAGCAATAGAAAGAATAATAATGAGTGAGATTATAATTTTCCTATCCATTTAATTATTTTAGCATATTTTTAAGTTTAATTCTTTTACAAGTTCTCTTTAAATGCTAAAATAAAATAGTAATTTCAAAAGAGGTGAGATGGTTGTCAGAAAAAAAGTATGTGCCAAAGAGAGGGGACTTAGTTAGGGAGACTGATTTCACTCAAATAGGATTCGTTCTTGGTTGGGTAGATGAAGATACTATTGCTATGCTGGTCCTACCGGAGAAAGAGACCTACGCTGTCGTTATAGACGACATCAAGCATGTAACCGAAGTTGAACTTTTGGTTAAAGCAGAAGAAATCATGGATTTAGCAAGTTTGCTTCCAAAACAAATCACTTTATCTGAGACTCGTCCCTCCTCTTGAAATTTCAAATATAAGTGCCCAAAGGGAAAACCTGAGGGTCTTTTTGTTTAGTGTTCGACGAAAAATTTGACAAATCTAAATATTTAGATATTATTCAAATTAGAGGTGGTAAAATGACCCAAAAGAAAGATAAGAAAGGAAAGAGACTTTCGTCCCAATTTGTTAAAGATATTCTTCGCCTAGTTCAAACGCGTCCAACGTCATTGCTCACACTTGACTCTGACTTGAGAAGAAGAAAGAAACCTCTGCTCTCACTCAAAGGGGTTCTTAGGCTAGAAGAAGATTTTAGGAAGGCTGGCCTACTCAACTAAAAATAGCTCTTCTTATACCCAAAAGGAGCAATCCTGAGGGTATTTTTATTTTTTAAACATTAAATTATTATTTTAGTAAATTCGATTCGGACAACATAAATTTTTAGATAGCTTGACAAGTTATTAAATAATAGATATATTACTTGTAGTAGAGGTGAGAAGATGGGAAAAGAAAAAACTCTTCCTAGAAAAGGAGACTTAGTTACATTTCTAAGAGGAGAGCCGGCTCAGAGGGAGGTAATTGCATTCGTAGCGGGCTACATTGAAAATTGTTTAATTGCCTTCGAGCTTCCGGATTGGAATGTAATTGTTCTTGGAACGCCCGAGACTGCTGAAATCTTAGCCAGACATTCAGACATCTTAGGCTTAGACGATCGCATCGGAACTATAATAAAAAACTTAAAAATGTCATAGACTGTTAAACCAATCCAATTTCACCAAAATTCTTTAGGGCCGAAAGGCCTCTTTTTATTACTTGTTAAAACCCTTGACAGGGGTTTATGGTTGGCTAAAATAAGGATTAGCACTCTTGACAAGGGATTGATAATTGCCTAAAATTAAAGTTATGATAACTCAGCGACAAGAAAAAATTCTAAATACCGTAGTTCGTGAATATATTGACTCGGCTCAGCCAGTCAGTTCCAAACTTCTTGCCAAAAGATACGATTTTGGCATTTCTTCGCCAATGATTAGGATTGAAATGCAAAAATTAACCGACGAAGGTTATCTTTTGCAACCTCATACTTCGGCTGGCAGAGTGCCGACCGACAAAGGTTATCGGTTTTTTGTTAATAAATTACTGGAAAAAGGGATTTCTAAATTTGGAAATATTTTTAAAATTGAAGAAAAACTTAAAGAAGAAAGAGAAGACACTTTGAAATTGATTCATCATCTTTCAGAATTTTTATCCGATGCGTCCTCAAATTTAGCCGCTATCCATCTCTTGGAAAAAGATTTCTTTTTCAAAGAGGGCTGGGAAGAGATTTTAAATGAGCCTGAATCTGAAGAGGAAGATTTTGTTTCCGATTTCGCCACATTTTTGGAAAATTTTGAAGAAAATGTTGAGGAGCTAAAAATCAATTCGGGAATTAAAATTTATATTGGTAGAGAAAATCCCTTTCCCGGAGCTAAAGAGTTTAGTATTATTTCTTCTAGGTGTTTACTGCCGGATGATGAAGAAGCAATTTTATCAATTCTGGGACCGAAAAGAATGGATTATGACAGAAATATTAGTTTAATGAATTCTTTAAAAAAAATATTAGAGAAATTCTAATACACGCGATTTCTACGATCGTAGAAATTGTGTGTGAGTAGTGGGGGGAGAAATTATGGAGAAAAATAAGGAAGAAATTCAAAAAAAGGAGCCAATTTTAGATGAATTAAAAAAGAAACTTGAGGAGTGCCAAAAACTAAAATATGAATATTTGGCCGGTTGGCAGAGAGAAAGAGCTGATTTTTTGAATTATAAAAAAGAGTTGAAAAATACAATTGACACCATAGTTATTTTTGAGAACATGGCAATCGCATTAAAAATTTTACCGATTCTGGATAATTTAGAGATTGCCGAGAAAAAATTGCCAGACAATCTAAAAAATGACGAAAATGTTAGAGGAATTTTACAGATTAAATCCCAATTGAAAGCTCTTTTGAAAAATATGGGAGTGGAAGAAATAAAATCAGTAGGGGAGAAGTTTGATCCGCAACTTCACGAGGTCGTAGAAGAAATTGAGGCAAAAGACAAAGTACCGGGCACAATTATAGAAGAAATCCAAAAAGGATACAAAATAAATGGCCGATTATTAAGACCTACGAAAGTAAAGGTCGTTAAGTAAAAATTAAAATAATTAAATTTAAAACATGAACGGTCAACCACAACAAATCCAAATTAGAGCAAAGGATGATGATTTAAAGGGTGGTTATTCCAATATGATGCAAATTCTTCATACAAAAGAGGAGTTTATATTGGACTTCTTTTTAGTTTCACCACCGACTGGCGTTTTAACCTCGCGAGTGATTATGAGTCCCGGACATTTAAAAAGAATGGTAAAAGCCATTCAGGAAAATTTAGGAAAATACGAAGAAAAATTCGGCAAAATCGAAGAAGCCGAAGTCCCCGAAGCTGAAATAGGATTCAAAGCAGAAAAGTAATCTAATTTAATAAAATAAAAAGTCGTAAAAAATAAATCAATTAATAAAAAACAGTTAGCAGCAAACAAAATTGTTATTTGTTCTCTGTTAATTGTTAACTGACTTATGGCAAAAGTACTGGGTATCGATTTGGGTACCTCAATTTCAAAAATGGCGAGCATTTTGCAAGGCGAGCCAAAATGCATTGAAAGTCGAGAGGGTTCGGTTTTAATACCCTCGGTTGTGACGTTGACAAAAAATGGTGAAAGATTGGTTGGCGACTTAGCCAAAAGACAGGCCATCACCAATCCCAAAAACACCATTTTTGCCGTCAAAAGATTTATTGGTCGCAGATTTTCTGACCCAGAAGTTCAAAGAGAATTAAAAAGATTGCCTTACGAAACCAGAGAAAGAAATGATGGCAGCGTTGAAATTAAAATGGGCGACCCTTCGACAGGCTCAGGGCAAGCTAAATGGTATACTCCAATTGAAATTTCCTCAATGATTTTACAGAAAATTAAACTGGATGCTGAGGAAAAATTGGGTGAAAAAGTTGATGCGGCAGTGATTACCTGTCCGGCTAATTTTGATGATTCACAGAGAAAAGCAACCAAAGCAGCTGGTGAAATTGCCGGATTTAAAGTTTTTCGTGTCATTAATGAACCAACGGCCGCCGCTCTATCTTACGGATTTGGCAGAAAAAAATCAGAAAAAGTGACAGTTTATGATTTTGGCGGCGGAACTTTCGATGTTACCATTTTAAACAGTTCTCCAGATACGGTTGAAGTTCTATCTACCGGTGGTGAGCCACATTTGGGTGGAGAAGATTTTGACCAGAGAATTATGAATTGGATTGAAGACCAATTCAAGAGAGAACAGGGAATTGATTTATCAAAAGACCCTCTGGCTTTGCAAAGAGTTAAAGATGCGGCTGAAAAAGCCAAAATAGAATTATCAAGCGCTTTAGAAACCGAAATTAATCTTCCTTTCATTTCGGCT
>Ga0315312_1003203_pt1 | contig 10680 bp, 17 predicted proteins | sample TDP7_MG_FD_203629 | JGI IMG/M metagenome (GOLD analysis project Ga0315312, IMG submission 203629) | Freshwater sediment microbial communities from Lake Towuti, South Sulawesi, Indonesia - TDP7 | ecosystem: Environmental > Aquatic > Freshwater > Lake > Sediment | place: Indonesia: South Sulawesi... | reverse complement strand
CCGTATCGCGAATATCCATCTGACGTCCTAATCTCTTCTTTACTTCTTCACAGAATTTTTTCTCTGCTTTTTGTAATTCCTCATTAGATAACCTAGCCAACTCTTTATTAGATAGGTTGGTTATGTATTCAAACCCTTTTTTAGGACCGGTGGCGCCCTTTAAATATAATCTATTTGGCACAATTTCGAAATCTAAGATCCTGCACCTATCGACCCTATCTAAAAAATCCCAAGCGGCCAACCTACCAAAGTAATTGACTTCTTTTTTGATTTTTTCGAAGAGGTAATCAAATCGATCTGACTTCTCTCGGGAGCTTTCAAAAAACTGTTGCTGAGATTTATCCCCGATCAATTTTTCATCATATGATTTTATCGCATCAATTGTTGCCTCGGCTTGCAAAAGTTCCCTCAAAAATTTTCCTCCTGCTTCATGCTTAGGAATACGTTTCATGACACGTTTCCTATGATCAATCAATGAAATACTCTTATCTTTGAACGCTTCCTGGATTTTCTCTTTCCAGTTTTCACCTAACTTTCTCCGGTCTGGGATAAGTTCATAGAGTTTTCTACCTACTCCTAAACCACCGATACACGTGTAAAGAAAAATTGCCCAAATTTTGTCTTCAGCATTATTTATTTTATCTTGTTTCATCCATTCTTTCAGCTTTTGAATGTAACAGTAGTCACTTATTTTGTCTTTATTCTTTGGTTCCTTGATCCATCTGACAAACTTGTTCATTCTTCTTTCATCAAATTTCCAACGCATTTTCATACGCCTTTGATAATGCTTTTCAATTTCTCAAAATCTCTTTCATAATCTTGTTCAGAATATCTTTGCCTTCCTCCTCCTCGTATAACAAATCCCGGATGATACATCGGAAAAACGATTGCGCCTTTACCTTCTATTTTCTCATTCCAAGTGATATCAGAACAAATCCCCTTTTCTTTAAGGATAAGTAGCGCTGCTTTCCTCCCTAACGGCACGATGATTTTTGGATTTATCAAAGACAGTTCCTCTCTTAAATATGGCAGGCAATACTCTACCTCCTTCTTATTAGGATCTCTATTAATGGGTCTTCCACATTTACTTTTTGTTTTTGGATTGCACTTTGCAATATTCGAAACAAAAGAGTTTCTTAATATTGGTTTCTCGTTTTCAGGGTCTTCTTCGACAGAAAGACCTATTTTTATTAACATTTTTTGAAATAACACTCCAGAAGGATCTCTGGTGAATGGAACCCCAGTCAAATCAGCCCCATCTTTTCCTGGCGCTAATCCAATGAAAATTACTTTTGCTCTTGAATCCCCATAGCCCGGAACGCTCTGCTTCCTGCTCTTTACCAATTCTGGGCATTTGGAACAACTTTTAATCCGTTCTTTAAGTTCTTCTAAATTCATCACCCCCACCATAATGTGTTGAAGTTATTGTTTTGTATTCCGGTTGAAATCGAATTAAACTCAGGGCCACGGTCGAAGATTTGTTATCGCCTATCTCGTTGACACCTCCGTAAAAGGTTAGGGTTGCCATTTCGTCACTTTTTTAATTTTGTTTTCCAATTAATAAGCAAATTCAGAGGCAAAGGGGCATTTTTTTAAGGCAAAAATTTATTAGCAACAAAGACATAATTATTAAATGGGGCCGAGAGGCGCTATTTCTGGGAGGCAAATTTCCCCAGCCATAGCCATCGGCCTCACGCCATCCTAATAATTGGGGGATATGCGTATGGCGCGAGCAGGCGGCGAGAACGAAAATGCGGGGCACGAAAGTGCCCGGGGAAGGAGGTACTTCCCCTTTGAATATACTGCCCTCGCGCTTCTTGAGCACATGATCAAGGAGGAGGAGACCGGTCCCTTCACCCGCTATAGCCTGAGGAAGGTCAGGAGCGTTCGGGGACAGAGGCTGGACAGGTTCACCCGGGCCCTGGAACTGCTGATTGAGAAAGGGTGGATTGAGCCCCGACCAGGGAGGAGCACGCGTTACAGGGCGACCGACGAAGGCAGGAGGGAATACCTCCTGTGGGGTATGAAATACCTAGAGTTCGTCAGGAGCACCAGGATCAGGCGGGGACCTGACGGACAAATCTCTTCTTCTTATCGTGGTGTGCGATTACGGTATGTGGCTTCGGTTATGGGAATTGCTCTTGAGAATAATTTAGATGAACTTTGTTCCTCCATCGCTTACCTCCTCAAAGGTAACCAATAATATTTGGGGTGAAAGGATGGCGAGGTTTTTGGTGCGAAAACTTGGCGCGGCTGGCGACACATGCGTCGTCGTGGCTGAACAGGAGCTTGCTGGGCACCTCCGACCAGAACTAGAGCAGGGGTACTCGGTGGCCCTGAGGACGGAGGGGACCTCGAGCTTCGTGGGTGACGACCTCGGGCTGGTGATGAAGCTGGTCGAGGGCGAGGTTAGGAAGGGCGTCGGGGAGCTTGAGGTGCTCCTGATCCCACCCGTGGCGGGCGGCTGAAGCCCGCCCCTCTGGTGATGGAAATGCGGCGGTCGAGCGGGTTGGGAAACGCGTGCAGGGACTTCGTGAAGCAGGTAAAGGAGATCCGCGAGAACGAGTACGCGCAGTACCTGAGTGCGGTCCGGGGGGCGGTGAGCGAAGCCCTTGAGGACCTGGGGCTGGGGAACGAAGTGGGGGCCCTCGCCCTGCAGGCTGCATTGGAGAGGGAGATGGAGGTCAAAATCAGGGAAGTTGAGTTCCTGGACGAGTTCCTGGACCATCAAATCTCCGGGATGCCCAAGGAGTTCTACCTCGAGGCCCTCGTACACGGGGTCGAAACCCTCCTTCAGGAGTTCAGCCGCCGGGAGCTCCTGATCGCCATGAGGGAAATTCAGGATCAGGAGTTGCGCAGGAGGGGCGAGAAGATGTGGAGGGCTATCTTGAGGAGCGGCGAGTTGCACTTCCTGTTCATGGACGTGGATGTACGCCCGTGGCGCCACGACATGCCATCGAACGCGGAGATCCAGCGAACCCTCGAGCACGCGGGATTGAGCCCTGATAACACCATCGTGGCCGCTTGGAGGAGGAGGGGAGGGACGGAGGAGTACGCCCTCGTCATCTGTGGGAACATTGGGCGCCCAGAAGCTCTTCCCATGCTCCCACCTTGCCCGGGGAAGTCCAAGAGGAGCATCAGGGTGAGGCTATACCTCCACGACGTGCGCCGCGTGCCTAAGGAAAAGCTGAGCCTGTCCGCCCGATCCGCTGGGTTGCAGGGGTTGTATAAATATCAGCACTTCAGCGCGTGCCTGGGGAAGACGAGGTCCGAGTTGCTCGAAGGCCTGTGGTACTGGAACAAATCCATGACCAGCAAGTACTTTGGATGCTGGCTTCGCGAGTGCTGGAAGAGGCTCCGGGAGAAGGGCAGTTTGACCGAGAAGGAGGCTAAACGGATCTCGGATGGCCTCGCGAAGGAAATCGGGCAGGCCGAGCGCCGCTCCCTGGAGCTGCTCCGTTCGACAGTTGGAAGCGAGGCGGCCGACCAGTTCCTCAAGCTCGGGCACCTCATCGTGGACTCGGCGAACGGCAGGAAGTACAGGATAACCCACGATGGAGAGGTCTTCGACGTGGCCACGGGGCGCAGCGTGTGCGTGATGGTCGATGACGAGGGGGAACTCCCCCTCTACGACGATATCCTGGCGAAGTACTTGGTGATAAGGGACCACCCAGAGCAGATCGAGACGCTCGAGCCTGAGGAGAACGAGTTCAGAGAGGTCCCAGGAAATCTGCTCAAGGAGATCTGCGCTCGCGCGGGGATAGGCATGGGGGAGCTCCTCGAGCGGATCAACCGAACGCAGGCGGACTTGGCCTACCAGGTGACCCGCCTAGGCGCCGTCCTCCTAGTCGCCAGGGAGCTGGGGGTCGAGTTTGGGCCTTAACACTTAGTCAGGAGTTTTTGTGTGACCGATTAGTGTGGGTGCTGAGCTGTCCAGCTATTATCAGGAAGTTAATTTTGAGGAGTTGGAACCTTGCCGACGACCAAGCCTAGGCTGCCGACCGAGGCCGAGATCCTGGAGTACATCAGGAGCTGCGGGGGCTCAGTTACGAACGCTAGGATGTACGCGGAGCGGTTCGGGGACGTGGGCGTAGGGTACGATACGGTTTCGAGGCTCAGGAGGCTGGCAGACGAGGGCAAGCTCGAGCTCGAGATCGTTCACCACCGATCGGCAAACCCGCTGCCTGAGAACCCCTCCCATGTCTTGGTGTCGATGGAGATAAGGTGGAGCCTGAGGTAAAACTGGTCAGGGCTGAGTTGAGGTTGCTCGACCTTCTATTTGAAAAACAGGATTACAGGAATTTTTTATATTTTTTGTGATTTTCATACCAATCTTTAAGTTTTTTAGGCGGATAACCCAAATCAACTATTCTCTCTTTAAGATGATATTTTTCATGATGAGTTTTCTTCTTTAACTTTTCGTAGCCTGAAAGGTTGTAGCCCACATTAATGAAAAAGGTTTTTTTTCACACCTATTTTTTCCTGGTATTCTCTGAGACTCTTACGGTCTTTTCTAGATATACTTTTTCTTCTCCATTTTAGTTCGATTGCGATAAGGGGTTTTTTGTTGCGCAAAATGAGAATATCCGGATATTTCCCCGTTCGCTGTGAGTATCTTCTTGTAACCACTCTCCACTTATCATCACCATGTAAGAATTTACGAAGGTGGTAGTAAACGCAACACTCGAAATCAGCTTCCCTAAAGATCCTATGTTTTCGAAGATCGTTCCGTAACTTTTTTATGAGCTTTTTATTGATGAAGCCTGTGAGTTCCCTCCCTCCGATTCTACCCAATTTCCTCCCCCACATATCCGACTAATTCGCATTAATATTTTAAATGCGATGATCCCCTGGGGTCTGAGGTCAGCGCCCATCACGGGGCTGATGTCTATCCTGAGGCGAGACGCCAGCCACCTTTACCGGAGAGTATGTGTTAAATAGGGGGATAAGGTCAAAATTGCTTGCTATTCGGAAATTCTCCTCTCATGCTGCTTTAATTGAACCGCTGGTGCATTTCTTAAAATCCACTGGAATCACTGACGAGTAAAGGGCGCTAGAGGGGATTCGGCATATTTCGGCTCTGATTTTCATTTCTACTAACTCGTCGTCCCCCCAGCAAAATTCAGTATCCAAATCTTCTCTCGTATTCTTTGTGAGGAAGCCATTCCAAGATTATAGAGATGACGATGACCTCGTCGCGCCTGACGGAATACAGCAGCCTCCAGCCCTTCGGCAGATCATACTTCCAGAGGTTATCCACATTGTATTTCTTCAAGTACGATTTCGGGATTAACCCCTTCTGAATTTGGATCCCGCAAAAGGCGTTTTCCTCTAGGTCGCCGAAGGCCCTGGTGAGCCATTTGAAGAGTTCCCGTTCAGCCGTATTCCCATTCTCGAGGGAGTAATAGGCTCGCTTCACCCTCTCGTCGGCGAACTTTACTCGTGAAGGTAATCGCATCTAGGACCCAGTCCGCCGCGGCCCTTCCCAGAAGAGGTGCTTGAATTTCAGGTCCTGCTCCACCTTCTCGGGGTAGTAAATCCAGCCGATCTTTCCCTCGGCATCCACGGATATCTTACCTGAGTAGAGCAGGTAATCCATCACGACACAGAAGGTCTGATACATCATCCTCTTCGGCAGGTGCTCCCACAGCTGTTTTTTCTTGAATTCCCCATCGTGTTTTTGGATGAATCGCTCCACCATGAGCACGGTGTCCAGTCTCGGGTATCTCAATGGATGAGCCTTCCGCGGCATCTGGGTTCCCATGCTAGTTGTATCAATTGATATACTTAAAGTTTTAGGGTCAGATCCCGCAGGCGAAGGTACAGGAACATCTTCATCTGGTGGCATCCCGCCCGCCAAGGCTTTGGGTGGGGGCTCTTTTAAAGGAAAAAACAGACGGGTTTTGTTTCATCTTTCGCTCAAATTGAACCGCTGGTGCATTTCTCAAAATTCACATGATCCTCGATTCTAAGTGGTGCGGTACCCAAATTTTCTATCGTATTTCTTATGATTCAAAACTTCGATTATGATGCTCACGAGCCGGACTTCGTCCCCCACGATCGTGTAAATCATTCGCCAGTATCTGTCTAGGTTGAGTTTCCATAGGTTGGTCACGCCGTATTTGACCGCGTACCCTCGAGGTATGAGTCGTCTGGGGATTCGTTTTCCGGCCTCTCGATCTCGCTTTAGCTTTGCGACCCCTTTGTCGATTATCTCCAAGAGATACCTTGCCTCGCTATGCCCACCATCGGCCCGCTTCTTGAGTTTTGTATACTCCTCGCTGAACTCCCTCGAAAAACGCACCTCGTACAAACTGCTACACCTTCTTGCTCTCCGCCAGCAATCTCCTCAGCTTTTCACTGTCGGCAAACACCCAGACTATCCTACCATCTTTCGTCACGATTATTTTGTTCGATCTCTGGAGGTACTCGAGGACCAAATTAAAGGTCTGATACATCACCTTCTTCGGCAGGCGCCTGAGCAGCTCGGCCTTCGTCGGGTACTCCTTGGCGCTTCGGATGGCATCTTCGATCATCATGACCGTGTCCAGCCGGGGGTAGTGGATTATTTTCAATTCCCTTGGCATGCCTACCACCATTTTCTGTTGATTATATAAGTTTATATAACTAATGGAATCTGCAGTTTCAGTCATTGTTCCCCGCGGAGGCCTTGGGCCGAGGCGATTTATAAGGGGGAAACGAGATGCGAAGGCGGGAAAACATGCCCGAGTGCGACGTCTGCGGGAGAGATTCCTACGATGGAGGAACTGGGATTTCTGTAACTTCTGCTACCGAAAAGCTTTTATCCGCTTATTTCGTAACTGTGATTACAGAAGTGATCGAATGAAACCAGATGCCCACCTTGCGAAAGCGCGGAGGGTCGAAGAATCCCTTAGAAAACTTGATCCGGCTATCGACTGGGAGATGATCGTCGAAGGCGTCTATGGCGCCGCGCTGCACTACATCGCATACATCACGGAAGCAAAGGTCGGTGAACATCATGAAACTCACAAGGGATTGCCGGGGTTCCTCGACCAGAATGGTCTCCCCGAACTGGCGGAAATGTTCCGAGAGCTCGAGTTGCTCAGGCAGAGCCGTTGGTACGGCGGCAAGGAAAATGGGGAGGTCTCGATGGAGGCCCTCTCCATCCTCGAGCGGATCAAGCGGGAGGGCGGGGTATGATTCCGAAGCTACCCGAGGAAGACAGCAAACTCATCACGAGATTTCTGGAAAGGGTAAAAAACTGGGCCCCACGGACGCTCTCGTGCGTTGCGCTCTTCGGCTCCATGGTACGCGGCGACTTTGGCCCCAGGTCCGACATCGACGTCCTCATGATCTTCGACGAGCCGAACCCGGGGCAACACCTAGCCGAAATCACCAAACTCATCACGGCGCTCAAACCGCACCGCGAGATACGGCCAGTGCTCACGACCACGAAGGACATCAGCCCGGACTTGCTTAAGGAGGTCATGCGCGAGGGAGTAATCCTTCATGGCAAACTCGTGGTGACGCCGGAGCACTTAGCGATAAAACCGTACTTCATTATCTCCTACGACCTGAGCGGCACCAGTTCTACAGCCCGTCAGCGCGTCGCCCGAAGGGTTTATGGTTACACCTCACGCAAGCGTGTCGGCAAGGGCGCGAGGGAGTACCGCTACCCGGGCCTGATAGATCGGGGGGACTGCTTCATCCTCGGCAAGGGCGTCGTCGCCCTCCCCGCTGAAACTGCGAAGGGTTTCATCGAGTTCTTGAAGGATAATCGTGTGAAGGTCGTTCATCGAGAGGCTTACATGTAGCCATAGTTATGACGCGCCTGTAGCTGATGACGGCCCCTCGCTCCAATTCTCCACCTGCGGGCGGAGTTCCCGGAGGGGTAATTTATCAGGGGCCGCGAATAGGCGGGTTCTGGCTTCTATTACGGGTCTTTATTTGCTCGAATCGGGCTCCTGGTGCGTTTCTTAAAATCTACTGAAATCACTAACGAGTAAAGGGCGCTAGAGAGGATGTATTCAATGGGGGGATTCGGCGTATTTTAGCTTTGATTTTCATTTCCAACCTCTAACAAGCTTCACGGCCTCTTCATAAGCATCCGGGCTGAGCCACATCACCCTCGATAACTCATCCAACTTCCTAAGGGCCTCGCTTTTCGAGACCAAACCCATTTTTAGGGCTCGGAGAAGGACGCCGATCGATCCCATGACCTCGAGTCCAAGTCCCCTCGCAAACGTCCTGGCTGCAGCGTCGTCGAGGAGGATGGGGAGCTTTTTCCCGTAAGCAAGCTGAATCGAACGGGCTTCAGCGACTTCTATCCCCGCTCGCTCCGCAAGCTCTATGACATCATCCGAAAGCTGGACCTTTTTCACCTCCATCCAGCCCTCCTTCGCCGCCCGCTCGATCAACAGCGCATCCGTGGCTCCTGCTTCCTTCCCCTTCGTCACCGTCTCGAGGTATACCTCGCCGACGACCATCACCTTCCCGAAAATTTTCGCTAAGAGCTCCAGCCCGCTTATCCTGGCGAGGTGGATGAGCGGGCCAGCGTTACTGACGCAGGGCCCATTCGACATCTGCCCTCAGGTCCTCCTCGCCGTACCTGAACGGGATGTTCCTCCGCTTCAACTCCTCTAGAGCCTCTCGGTAGGTCAAGTCAGCGAGCGTCGCAGCCCTCCATAGCGAGATGGCCCCTCGGCGGTACTTTTCGAACGCCTTTTCAGCCTTGAACTCCCTCAGGCCGAGCCCAACCAATTTTCTGACCACAGCCCCGCGGTCGATGGCCTCCTCCCTGGACATCTCGTCTATTTCCCTTATCTCGTCCTCAGGGAGGCGGACCGAGGTCGTCCTGAGCTTGGGTTTCGAGATGCCCATCGTCTCACGATTACAAATTATTAAAATGTATACTTAAAGTTATCGTCGGGAAGTGGCTTTCGTCGAGAAGTATGGGAAATCCTGTTACCAGCGGCTATCTTACCCGGAGCGACCCGATCTTGAGGCTCAAGCTCCGTATGAACGTGTCCCAGTTCGGGCGCAGGTCGAGCGGGATGTAGTGGTTGGTGGAGTCCCGGATGTACCTCCAGTTGCCCGCAGCCGCCTCAACCCTCTCCCCGACCTTTTCCAAAAATCCTTCCACGCTGAGGCGCAGCTTGAGGAACCTGAGCATCAGCCGGATGGCAGCCCCCAACACCTTTTCATCGAACTCCAGATCGAGCATGTGAAAAACATCGTACATATCCTTCCCTTCGGCGCGGCTGTAAAGGGCGGTCAGCTTTCGAGACAGCATGTCCTCAAGTGAGTAGACTTTGAATACCGATGGAGTTGATGGCAGGAAGATCGAGCTTATCGCCGCTTCAACGGGCTTCCGCGCCGCAACCAAGCGGGTGAAGCTCAGGTAGAACTCCACCCTGACGCGGTCGCGGTCCCCGAACTCGTTGGTGTAGTAGCAGTCGAATCGAGCTGTCCGGTACAGCATCCTCGGCTTGGAGACCTCGAAGCCCTTCACCCGTCCCATCGCTTTTTTCACCTTTTTAACTCGCTCGCTCACGGGGAGCCTCGATATCAGATCTACATCGACATCCTCCGAGAATCGCGCCACCTTCGGCAGGTAGACGCGGTTCAGGACCGTTCCACCCTTGAGCACTGCGAACTCGTCCTCGAGTGCGGCCGCGAGCTGCCCGATGAGCAGCGAGAGCTTCTCATCCTTCGAGATGAGCTTCCTGCCCAGACCTGTCTTCGCCGCCACGAGATTTATCAGATCAACGTCCGCCATAGTACCACTCCAGGATCACTTCCTTGCCCAAGTTGTCCATCACCTGCCAGCGGGCGACCCACTTGCCAGCCCCCTTCGCGGTGGGCACCAGACGGGTTCGCGTTCGCACCCTGCGCGAGAAGTAGTCGAGGACGAACTTCGGCACCTCCTTGCCAACCTCGCGGAGCAGATCGAACACGTAGGCGGTGCGCTGGCAGAGGGAGTCGGAGGCGAAGCGCTCGAAGTAGGAGAGAAATTCGTGCCAGTCGAGCTCAGCAGCGAATAGGGCCTTGGTGAGCGTGGAGTACCCGCCCGCGTAGTTGGGCCTGTAAAAGCAGTCGAAAAAGGTCTTCGCTCGGCTCGAGATCCAAAGCCGCTCGAACAGCACCTCGCCGGTTGCGCGCTCGCCGATCGCCACGGCCTTGAACATGAACTGTCCGATCTTCAGTTCCCTCGAGGTTCGCGAGGTGGCGACGAACACAGTGGTGGGCTCGTACTCGAGGAGGCCGTACAGCTTGAGCGCAGAGGAGAAGGCGAGGTAGCCTGGGAAGAGCTCGAGCGCGATGCGATAGGGGTCGCTCAGCTCAGGGGTCATGGACGGTCGCACTTGGAAGAGGTAGAGCCCACGCCTGAGCCGGTGGAGGTACCCCTTCCGCGAGAGGGAGGAGCAGGCGCGGTTCACCGCGTGCCTCGAGAGCTCAGGGCACAGCTCGTAGAGTTGCTCGACCTTGATCGTGCTCCTGCCCGTGCTACGGGCCGCGTTAACCACGGCTTGCTCGTGGGGGGCCAAGTAGATATTTTTCTGCATATCTTACCCTATTTTGTAATTAACTTAATAAATTTATCGAAAAGCTTCCACATGGGCACGTTACGATGTACTTCTTTTATGTACATCACAATGTCCTCCTTTGAGGCATCTCGCAATTACTTTCGGTGCCCTC
>Ga0315312_1003201_pt1 | contig 10684 bp, 11 predicted proteins | sample TDP7_MG_FD_203629 | JGI IMG/M metagenome (GOLD analysis project Ga0315312, IMG submission 203629) | Freshwater sediment microbial communities from Lake Towuti, South Sulawesi, Indonesia - TDP7 | ecosystem: Environmental > Aquatic > Freshwater > Lake > Sediment | place: Indonesia: South Sulawesi... | reverse complement strand
GTCGACAGCGTCAACACCAACGACTCTACGGCTCTTACTGTGCCGGCTCAGGGTTGGCCGAGACTCTTGTTCTGGAGCAGGTAGCGTGAAATCGTTCACTCCCACAGATTTTAGCCACACTCAAATGTTTTCCCCTTTGGCTCTTGGGTACTGGAAAAGAAATACAAAGAATGCCACGCTTAGCGCCGAGAGAGTAAGTGCCACCTCGATCATCTCCTCAGTTACAGGAATAGTTATCATCTTTCAGATCTTTCCTCCTTTTCGGAGCTGCGTCACCCAGTATTTGTTGACTCAGCCCTCGCTGATTCTTCGCTCTCGACCAGTTTGCTATTCCCATCGGCCCTGGTAGAGCAGGGGTGGGGGCAACAATGCTCCGTCTGGCTCAAAGTAGGCACCGGGAGCTTGCCTCCTACTTGAATTTGGCGATGAAGTCATCTATGGGGATGGCTGCCAAGGTCTGGATCTTGATGCTCCCCCGGGAAGCAAGCTCCGCCGAGACGCGAGCCACGGTCTCGTTGTCGGGGGCCTCAACGATGTTCACGAAATCATAGGGGCCCAACACGGCATACTGGTCCTTCACCTTGACGCCCAAGGCCTCGATCTCCTTGTTCACCTCCTTGATGCGGCCCGGATTCTCCTTGATGGTCTTCGCCCCTTCATCGGTGAGGACGCTGAGCATGATATAGGTTCCCATATCCGCCTCCTTTCTCACAAGGTCTGATGCCCCCACCCCTCAACACCCAATGTGACGAAACAATGAGCAAAAGTCATCCAGGGAATCATTGCCTCAACGGTCGTTGCCCTGCGTCTCTCGCAAATCCATCCCCAAAACCACGGAGGTCTCTATCTGGCGCTCGGGGATGTCCCAGTAGGTACGGAGAAGCTCATCCTTGTTCGGCATGAGGCAGAACCCGTGCTTCTCGTAGAACTCAATGGCCCAACGGGCGTCGGCCCACGTCCCCACCAGGAGGCGGGGCGTGGTGGCAAGCTTCTTCAGGTGATCGAGAAGCCTGCTCCCGATGCCCCTCCTCTGCCAATCGGTCAAAACATAGGCGTGGCGGATCAGGGTCACGTCTTTGAGGGGCTGGAAGCCCATCACCCCCACTAGCTCTCCCTCCTCTTCCCAGCCGTAGAATGCCATGCGCCCCATCTCTTGCCGCAGTTCCTCTATGGGCATGTAGGGCTCATGATAGCAGTCGGGAGGGATGGCCTCCTTGTAGGCCTTCGCCGCGTCGTTGATGATGAGGTAGATCCTCTCTATGTCCTCCGGCCCGCACTTCCTGATCATGCTTAAGCAGCGGCCCTTCGGGCTGAGCCCCTTCGGGCCTTCGGCGTTGAGCCTCAGGCGAACGCTTGAGCCCTCTAGGGCGAAGCCTCAGGGCGAAGCCTTGCCAACCTCTCCCCCAGTTCGCGGCATCTCTCCGCGGTGTACTCATCGGGGGCGCCGGTGCTGGTCACGCCCTCTGCACACTTCCTGAGGCGGGCGGCACGGCAGACATCCTCGATGCTCTGGAGCGCATCCACCTCGCCACCCTCCCCTGAGGCGAAGGCGACGAAGGGCTTGCCAGCGAATTTGCCCCTGGCGATGTAGACCTCCTCCAAGAGGTTGTGCAGCAAGCCCGCCATATGGCCGAAGTAGGTCGGCGAGCCGAAGGCGAAAGCATCGGCGCCGGCCAATTCGTCCGCGCTGGTGTCCTGTGCCTTCCTCAGGCTCACCTCCACGCCGCTGACCCTCTTTGCCCCCTCGGCCACGGCTTCAGCCATCTTCTCCGTGTTGCCCGTCCTGGAGCAATAGACCACGAAAACCTTAGACATCGCACCCCCTCCTAAACGAAAACTCTCTCCGTCTGCTGACGGAGTACCGTAATCCTGCTATCTACGCTTGCTCTCATATTTTTCGGAGAGAGTTTTCGTTTCGGTTACTCTTGCAGCCCCTCAACGATGTGGGCGTATTTGTCGGCCAACCCCTCCGCCTGGTCGGCGGAGATGGACTCGGCGTAGACATGGAATATCGGCCTGTCCGGATCGGGCAGGATGAGGACCCATTCCTCGCCCAGGCCGATCTTGATGCCATCAACCCGCGTGACCCCAGGGCCCCTGTACTGCTCGCTCAGGCGGCGCATAACCGTGCCCTTCGCCTCCCAGGGGCAGGATACCTTCCGCTTGGCAACGAAGTAAGAGGGCAGCGAGGCGACCACTTCGGACACCCTGGCCTTCTGGACAGCCAAAAACTCCAAAAGCTTTGCCAGGGCCATCATGCCATCAATGGCGGGCTGGAATTGGGGGAAGATGAGGTTGCCCGTGCCATCCCCGGCCATGACGACCGGCTTGCGACTGGCAGCCGCCATCATGGCGTAGGGGTTGACTTTGGTGCGCAGAACCTTCCCGCTATGCTGGGCAGCTATCTCCTCGAAGATATTGGGCTCATTGACCGGGACGGCTATCGTCCCGCCCTCATGAGCACGGAGGGCCAAGGCAGCTATGGCGGCACAGGCGGTGGTCCCCGGCAGGATCTGGCCGCGGTCGTCCACGAGGAATATCTTCTCCCCGCCCACATCGAAGCGCACCCCCAGGTCAGCATGTAAGGCCGAGCAAATGAGAGCCAACTGCTCGAGCGCCCTTTGGAACTCCTCCTGGGGAATGGACATCTTGGCCTCTTCCAGGTAAGCGTTGAGGGCCACCACCCTGCAATTGAGGTCGCTGAGGATATCTGACAGGATTAAGGATATAGGGGCACTGGCGTAGTCGACTACAATATAGAAGCTGGCCTGACGGATGGCCTCAGCGTTGATGGCCCCCATGAAGCCCTCGGTGTAGCGCCCGATAACCCGGGGGGCGTAGGAGATGGTGCCCACCTCATCGAGATACACGCGACGGAAATCCTCCTGGAAGAAGGCCTTCTCCACCTCCCGCTCCGCTGCCTTGTTGATGTCTAAGCCGTTTCCGTTGATAAACTTTATATCTACCACGCGGTTATCAAAGGGTGAAATCCTCACGTGCACCCCGCCTACGGCATCGCTCACCTTGGTGATGTAGCGGGCCACAGGGATGGGCACGTTCTTCAAGTCGGAAACATGGATGCCGGCCGAGGGCAGGCCGGAGATGATGCCCCTTTTGATCATGCGGGCGCTGCGGTTGATGTCCCGGTTTATGGTCACGGTTGACCCCTTGGGCAAGGTGGCACCGAAGGCGGCGCCCAACTTAGCGGCGAACTCAGGTGTGAGATCAACGTTGACCAGCCCGGCGACGCCATAGCGTCCGAAGAGGAGGCGGCGCCCTTGGGAACCCCAGATGATGCTGGATCTGACCGTGGCCCCGGCCTCGATCTCCTTCTCCGGCCAGATCTTGACATCTGGGTGGATGACCGCCCCTTCGCCCACGACGCTCATGTCGCCCACCACCGCCCCCTCGAAGACCACTGCCTTGCTCTTCAGGCTGCACTGGCGGCCGATGAGTGCCCCGCGCAGCTCGGCACCCTCGCCGATGTAGGAGTTTCGCCAGATGATGCTGCGGTCAATATAGGCTCGGTTGTCCACTACAGTGTAGTCGCGGATCGCGCTGGGCCCATGGATGACCACCCCGCCCTTGATCTTGACCCCAGACGCCAGGAAGATGGGGCCGTAGAGCCGGGCATCGGGGGCGATCTCCACCTCCTCCTCGCACCAGATGTTGCCGCCGATGTGCCGGCCCAGCTCGCCGAGGTGAACCTTGCCCTCCAGGATGTCCGCACTGGCGTGCATGTACTCTCGGATGTCGCCCACATCGCACCAATAACCCTCGGCGATGTAGCCGTAGAGAGGCTCCTTCCTCTCCAGCAAGATGGGGAAGAGGTCCTTGCTGAAATCGAAAGGCTTATCCTTTTCGATGTAGTCCAACACCCCTGGCTCCAGAACGTAGATTCCGGTGTTGACCGTGTCGGAGATGACCTCGCCCCAACTAGGCTTCTCCAGGAACCGCTGGATCCGCCCCTCCTCGTTTACGATGACCACCCCATACTCCAGGGGATTGGGGACGCGATAGAGGGTCAGGGTGGCTATAGCACCCTTCCTGCGGTGGAAATCTATGATCTCTGTCAGGTTGAAGTCCGTCACTGCGTCGCCGCTGATGACCAGGAAGGTCTCATCCAGGTATTCCTGGGCGTTCTTCACGCTGCCCGCCGTGCCTAGGGGCGATTCCTCGATGGAATAGCGGATCCTCATCCCCATCTCCGTCCCATCGCCGAAGCGATCCTGGATGACATCGGCCAGGTAGTGGGCGGTAGCCACCACCTCGGTGATGTCATGCCTCTTAAGGAACTCTAGGATGTGGGCCATCACTGGCTTATTGACCATGGGCACCATGGGCTTCGGCCGATGGATGGTCAAAGGGCGGAGCCTCGCCCCCACACCGCCAGCCATCACCACCGCTTTCATGGCCACCTCCTTCCTATCCACCTAAGTTTTCCGGCAGCCAGTGGTTGTGTAGGGTGCGAAATCGGGAGATTTCGCACTCCACAAATCACTAACAGTTTTCCGAGACCTAAAATTAGTATACCATGCCTTGTCTCGCAAGGCAAGTGAAGAGCTTGACAAGGTTATAGGATTATAGTAGTATGAAAACAGGGTAAATTATGGAGGCATGGAGCTATGTCTGAGCTGACCGAGCTTTACAGAGAGATTATCGTTTGCGAGCGCTGCATCCTCTCCCAATCGCGCAATAAGGCGGTGCCCGGCGAGGGGCCTGAGGACGCCGGGATTATGTTCATCGGCGAGGCACCGGGCTTCCATGAGGACCAGCAGGGGCGCCCCTTCGTCGGCGCCGCAGGCCATTTCTTGGAAGAATTGCTGGCCGGCATCGGCCTTAAACGAGAGGGCGTCTATATTTGTAACGTGATCAAGTGTCGCCCGCCAGGCAATCGTGAGCCTGGGGTTGAGGAGATAGAGGCCTGTAGGCCCTACTTGGACAGGCAGATCGAGCTTGTAAAGCCAAAGATGGTCGTTACCCTGGGGCGCTTCTCCATGGAACGCTTCTTTCCTAATGCGAGAATTTCGCTTATTCACGGCAAAGCGCGGAAGATGGGAGGCATCATCTATTACCCCGTCTATCACCCCGCTGCCGCCCTACACCAGCCGAAGTGGCGGCAGGCGGTGGAGGAGGACTTCTTGAAGATCCCCAAGCTCCTGGCAGAGATGGGGGAGATGGCCGAGACGGGGCTACCTGAGGATGTGGAGCAGTTGAGTCTATTTTGATAAAGGGGCAACAAAGGGGGGAATACCCCTTGTTTCCCCTTAATTTAAGGAGGTTTACCATTGGCGAAAAATAAATTACGCCTTATCCCCCTGGGTGGCTTGGGGGAGATCGGCAAGAATATGATGCTCATGGAGTACGGGGAGAACATCATCGTCATTGACGCCGGGCTGATGTTCCCCGAGGACTACATGCTGGGCATAGACATCGTCATCCCTGACATCAGCTATCTGCTTGAGAAGAAGGACAAGGTGCGGGGGATAATCTTCACCCACGGGCACGAGGACCACATCGGCGCCCTGCCCTATGTCCTGCCCCGGCTGAACGTCCCCATCTACGCCACCAAACTCACGAGGGGCCTAATCGAGGTGAAGCTGAAGGAATATAAGCTTCTAGGCGAGGCCAAGCTAAACACGGTTCAGAGGGGCGATGTGCTCAATCTGGGCCCCTTCAAGGTCGAGTTCTTCCACGTCAGCCATAGCATCCCTGATGGGGTGGGCCTGGCCGTGGATACCCCGGTGGGCACAGCCGTCCACTCCGGCGACTTCAAGTTCGACCACAGCCCCATTGACGGCCAGCCGACCGACCTCGCCAAGCTGGCGGATTTGGGGAGCAAGGGGGTGCTCGTCCTTCTATCCGACAGCACCAACGCTGAGGATACTGGCTATACCCCCTCGGAACAGGAGATCGGCGAGACCTTCGATCGCCTCTTCTCCCAGGCGAAGGGGCGGATCATCGTGGCCACCTTCGCCTCCAATATCTCCCGCATCCAGCAGATTGTTGATACGGCTATCAAATACGATCGTCAAGTGGCCATTGTGGGAAAGAGCATGGTAGATAGCGCCAAGATGGCCATGGAGCTGCGTTACCTTCGCGTGCCTGCCAATGTCCTGTTGCAAATAGACGAGGTTGATCGGTTACCCCCGGAGAAGGTGGTCATCGCCTGCACCGGCAGCCAGGGCGAGCCGACCTCGGCCCTGGTGCGCATGGCCAACCGCGAGCACAAGCACCTGCGCCTCGTCCCCGGCGACACGGTCATCGTCTCTGCCACCCCCATCCCCGGCAATGAGGAGGTGATCAACCACACCATTGACCACCTCTTCAAGCAAGGGGCCAGCGTCTATTACGACCGATTGATGGATGTCCACGTCTCGGGGCATGGCAGCCAGGAGGATCAGAAGCTGATGATCAACCTAGTGCGCCCCAAGTTCTTCGTTCCCATCCACGGCGAGTACCGTCACCTGGTGCTGCATGCCCGCTTGGCCGAGCAGGTGGGCATCCCCCGCGAGAACATCTTCATCGTGGAGAGCGGCCAGGTGCTGGAGCTCGACGAGAGGTCGGGACAGGTGGACGGCAAGGTCCCTGGGGGGCCTGTCTTCGTTGACGGGCTGGGGGTAGGCGATGTGGGGAACATCGTCCTGCGGGATCGCCGCCTTCTCTCTCAGGATGGCTTCCTCCTCGCCGTGGTCACCGTTGACGAACGGACGGGCGAGCTGTTGGGAGGGCCGGACATCATCTCCCGCGGTTTCGTCTACATGCGCGACTCCGAGGAGCTCATCGAGAAGGCCAAGGAGCAGGTGCTCAAGGCCCTGAAGAGGGGCGGGCGGCGGGGGGGCATCAACCAGACCATCAAGAACGTCCTGAGCAAGTTCTTATACGAGCAGACCAAGCGCCGGCCGATGATCCTGCCGGTGGTGATGGAGGTGTAGCTGACACGGATTTTGGGCACGGATCGCACGAATCGATTGACGGGTAAAGTAAGAGTGTGTTCACCGGCCCACAGCCATGAGAGGAGCCGCCTCCGGCTGATGGCGGTGCTATATGCGATTTAGCCTGCCTAGAGCAATGGGCAGTGAATAGAGGTGTGCTAACAAATGGCTGATGAACGAGTGCAGGAGGAAATCCTTCGTTACCTTTATCATAGTTGGACTAGAGGAGAGCCTGATGCCAGAGCCAACCTTAATACATTCGCGCAAGAACAAGGCCTGAGTGATCAACTCGTATGGAGTGAGTTTGAGCTCTTACGGGAAAAGGGGCTTGTGCGTGCCATTACGGCAGGCGGATGGGTAGAATTGACAACGCGGGGAGTACTTTACGTGGAGGAACTAGGAATTGCACCTAAGCAGCACATCCGCGAGAATCAATTGGTAAGAGCCCACATCCTTGAAGTTCTTGCTAAGATTCGGGAGGACAAGGGGGCCTACGCGATTGTTAGTTGGACGACAGCTGCTTCAGATGCCAACATTGAACAATACACTTTTCTTCGCAACGCGAAGATCCTTGAGGATTTGGGCTTTATACAGGGATGGGCAGACAATCCCCGAATCACAGCTGAGGGATTTGAGAAAGTCGTTGAGTGGCGCCAATGGATTAAACTGAGTGAAGAGTACCGAGGCCTGGAAGGAGTCGAGCCCCAGAAGCGCGGCCACGTCCTTGAGAAACTTTTAACTGAGGTCATCTCAGCGGATGGCTGGGATAGCGAAATTAATGTAAGGGGGCCAGGAGAAGAGCACGACATAGTAGCGCATCGAGAACGGGAATATTACCTGATCGAATGCAAATGGCATAATAAACCAATTGGGGCAGCAGCGGTTAGAGAGTTTAGAGATCGAGTTTTGGCCAGAGTGGGTATAAGGGGTATTTTGGCTTCGATGTCTGGCTTTACAACTCCGGCGATAAGCGATGTAGAGAGCCGTCTATCAGACTGCGTAATTCTCTTATTCGGACGTAAAGACATTGATGCACTATTTGAAGGGAAAGCCACATTCACTGGCCTCTTGGATGAGAAATTTCATGCCGCCGTCAGCCAGCGGAAAGTCGTGGTAGATGAGGAAACTTGGAAAGCGAAATGAGGTGGAGGTAGCCCCTTATCCCGCCCTTCGCTGCCCTCCGGGTACCCCTCTCCCGGTGGGAGAGCGGTTAGGGCGAGAGGGGACGGGGAATGAGGGAAAAGGCAACGGATATTCGGATGAGTTGAGAGGACATCCGCTGCGGCGAATGGGTTGAAGCAGAAAGAGATATGGCAATGGCGGCTAGCAGAACACTAAGCGAGTTAATGGAAGGAGGTCACTATGCCAAGTGCGGATGATTATGCCAAGCGAGTCAAGCATATTATTGGAGCCGAAGGTGACATCAAGAGAATGACGCGCTCATGGAAATGGAACACTATTCCCGAAGCCAAGCAGCATTTGGCGGCCATTCGCCAGATGCAAAAGGAGCTGCGTCAAGTTAAGCGAGACCTCAACGTAGAAATGAAGGCCATCCGTACCCGCTACAAGATGCGGATGGATAGGGCACAAGCCGGGGTCCTTGCTAGCCTTGCTGGTCGAGGTGCAGCCCGTAGGTCACAAGCCAACAAAAGACGACGACTGTGCGAAGAGCGGGACCGCACACTAGCTCCCTACGACTCGGTGAAACTAGCGATAGACGATGCCTTGACTCAACTCGACAGGATAAAGTTAGAGTTACAAGGCTGGGTAGCCCGGCAAACCCGATAAAGAACGGTGAAAGGGAGGCGGATTACCACTGGAGCGGAGCCGGCCGCGGTGGAGCTGGCCGACAAGTTCATGACCGACGACTGGGAGCAGACCAAGTACTTCGCCGAGCACGGCTGCTTCCCCCAGGGGCTCCCCAAGTTGCACGCCGAGCTGGGTGGGATCGCGGCTGGGCTCAAGCCGGGCCGCGAGCGCGATGACGAGCGCATCATCTCCATGTGCATCGGCATGGCCGTCGAGGACGTAGCTGTTGGCATCCGGCTCTACGAGCTGGCCACCGAACGGAGGATCGGGATGAGGTTGCCGCTGATGTGAGGTCGGCCTGAAAGGGGAAAGGAGCAGATGACTATGGAGGTGAAAATCAATAGGTCTCGACTGGAACTAGTGGAGGGGGACATCACAAAGCAAGACACCGACGCTATCGTCAATGCGGCCAACCCCACTCTTCTGGGCGGGGGTGGGGTGGATGGGGCCATCCACCGCGCGGCAGGGCCGGAGCTTCTGGAGGAGTGCCGCACCCTGGGCGGCTGCCAGACCGGCGATGCTAAGATCACCAAAGGCTATCGCCTGAAGGCGAAGCATGTCATCCACACCGTGGGGCCGGTCTATCACCGGGATGGCCCTCGGGCGCCAGAGCTGCTGGCCAGCGCCTACCGCCGCAGCCTGGAGGTGGCCTCGGAGAACAGCGTGCGCAGCATCGCCTTCCCCTCCATCAGCACCGGGGCCTACGGCTACCCGATGGAGGAAGCAGCCCCCATCGCCCTGCGGACAGCCATAGATTACCTCAAGACCCACACCGACATTGAGCTGGTGCGCTTCGTGCTCTACGGCCAGCGCGCCTACGAGGTATACGAGAGGGCGCTGCAAAGCATCCTCCCCCAGTAGGCGTGCTCGGCCTGCAGCCAGCCTTGCGTCCACAGAAGCCCCATTTGCCTTCCTTAGGGGAATGGGGCTTTTGCCTTTTAGGTTCTTTGACGAGGAGCCAAAATAGTAGTATAATGAATTAGAGGATGACCGAGATGAGCCGTAGGAAGGACAAGAGGAAAGAGAGGAGAGGCCCACGGTTAAACATCTCCCCTAAGCTCCAAATGGAGATGCTAGCCATCGCCCTGGTGGCGGTGGCCGGCATCACCGTTCTCAGCTTGCTATCAGCCAAGCATGGGACCATCATCGAAGCTTGGCTGAGGTTGCTCCGCCTCGGCTTCGGCTGGGGGATGTATGCGGTGCCGCTGGGTTTGGGCGCTTTGGGCCTCTGGCTGCTGATGCGCGACTTCTCCGGCGAGCCTGCCGTCCGCTGGGAGGGGCTCTTCGGCGCCAGCTTGCTCTTCGTGGTCGGCCTGGCCTGGCTACACCTCCTCTCCTTCCCTCCGGACCCCCGACAATTGGCAGCCGAGGGAGGGGGAGGGGGATACTTGGGCTGGTTTGTCAGCCAAAGGATAGCCTCAGGCATCGGCTATGCCGGGACATATGTCGCCCTCCTGGCCCTGGGCGGCGTGGCCCTCATCATGCTCTTTAACATCTCTATCCCACAGATGGGGGAGACACTAGGGGATAGCTGGCGAAGGCTTGTCGCCCTCTACCGCACCCGCTTCCTGCGCATCAGGGTCGCTCAACCGCCGAAGCCAACGAAGGGCGAAGGCTTTATCCCTCAATGGCTCAAAAGGGTTAAGGGCATGGGCCCACCCCCCACCGAGGAGGCCCAGCCGCCAGCGCCCCGGCGGGGCTCCCTCTTCCCGCGCATCATCGGCGGTGGTCAGGAATGGCGCTTGCCCCCCATCGCTGAGATCCTGGAGGAGAACATCGAGCAGGAATTCAACCAGGCGGAGATCCGCAGGAGGGTCAGGATCATTGAGGATACCCTGGCCAGCTTTGGCGTCCCGGCCAGGGTGGTGGAGGTGAACCAGGGCCCAACCGTGACCGAGTTCGGCGTGGAGCCGGGATACATCGAGAGGAGGGACCAGGAG
>Ga0315312_1003199_pt1 | contig 10685 bp, 9 predicted proteins | sample TDP7_MG_FD_203629 | JGI IMG/M metagenome (GOLD analysis project Ga0315312, IMG submission 203629) | Freshwater sediment microbial communities from Lake Towuti, South Sulawesi, Indonesia - TDP7 | ecosystem: Environmental > Aquatic > Freshwater > Lake > Sediment | place: Indonesia: South Sulawesi... | reverse complement strand
CGATCGAGACAAAAGCTAAGTTGGAGCGAGTCTTTCTCGAAGAGGGGTTGCAGCGACGAAGGTTGAACTCTCCCGAATGAAATCTTACTTCAGGAGTCGTGTTGCTAGGCGAGTCTGGACGTCGCGTTTCGTGGCTTTGCAATGCATAATCGCATCAGTATTCTTATCGATTGTCTTCGCGGACCGTGTGGTAGTGGAAATGGTCTTGAAACCTGCGAACGCCCTATCTCAAATAAGGATATTCCACTTTGCATTCTTCAATGTGATGTCAACTGTAATCTTCGCCTCTCTAGGGGCGATCTACTATCTTGCCCGAGCGAATTGGAGGATATCCCTAGGCATCTTTCTCGAGGGAATTATAGCGATCAACTTGGGGCTTGAGGACTACATCTACTTTATATTCTTTAAGGAAGCCGTTCCAAGTCTTCTCCCCTGGTTAAACTGGAATCCAGTATTCTTGGGAACGACCTACGTGACAAACGTTACAGGAGCTGGACTGCAACTAGCTGTGGCGATAAGCCTCATTCTGATAGGAACGATCTGGATCACACTGAGAAAAGAACTGTCTGCTTCATAGACAAGGAAGAAAGCGCTATAAAGTGAGCTGCAGTGGAGAAGTTCGGACGATACGCTTTTCTTATCATTCTCATCGGAATCGTTTTATCAACGGCGGGTGCGATAGAAATCTTAAAGGGTCCTGCATCTTCAACAATCTCCCGAGAGATCCCAACTGTAACGCCGTATTCTGTTTCTAGCGTCGAGAATAGGACAAGAGAACTCGAATCTGGTGAGTTCGTTGTTGGAACAGATAGCTACAATAAGAGAAAGCTCGTCGTCGACCTGAGTAATAAGGACCCGGAAAGCGACCGGGTAGTGTACTCATTCAAAGTGAAAGATGGAAGTATCAACGTGTACATTCTTGAGAGCGGAAATTACACACTATGGGCAATGGGGCTCCCTTACCTTGCCGAGGCGAGGTTGGACGATGTCCAAGAGGGGACCTTAGAGTTCATCCCAAAATCGTCCGGCATATACTACTTGATATATGACAACTCCTCTTCTCCTGATCCGGAGACAAGCAAGTCGGTTTCGGACAGTGGTTGGGAATTTTGGACGGTAACTGCGGTTGAAACGCGATACAGAACCGAGTATAGAACTGAGGTTAAGGCGATCTATGACTACGGACGGGTATACTATGGCTATGCCGCGTTTCTTCCAGGATTAAGCCTGTTCCTGTTAGGGGGTGTTCTGATATTTAGAAGTAGCAGAAAACCTTCAGCGTTGACAATGGGACGCGTCCGAGAGATGCCGACTCGCCTAGAGGCCAAGCCTCAACCCACAGTTAGAATAATTCCGATAGAGACTCCCCCTTCGATGGATGATAAAGTCTTTGACTATATCGTTGAGCACGAAGGCGTTATTTCCTTGACTCGAGCTTCCGAGGAACTTGGAATTTCCATGGAGGAGCTGAAAGCTTCAGTTGAAAGATTGAAGAAAGAAGGAAGAATAGAGTAGCACAAGTGCTCACAATGGAAGTTTGAATGAAGCTGTGGCCTTCTTCTAACCCTTCATATTCTTGTAAACCATCGGATTCATCAGCAACTTGACAATATATTCTATTAGGTCCATAGAAACCATGTGGGAGCCCTTTTCGCAGGAGACGAATCCTCAAACCAGATCTGAGGAGATTTGTAAATGACGAAGGAAAGAGTTTCTAGACGTGGCTACTTGAGATACGCAGGCGCCGCAGTATTTGTTGGAGCTGCAGCGGCGGCTGGCTACGGAATCTACGAGATGAGCAAACCAACAGTTACGCCTACACCCACGCAAACTGTAACGCCTACGCCAAAGCCGACGAAACTGTCAATCGCGGTCTACGCGTATGCAGCGACGAATGTGGTTGTGTTCTGGGATCCGTCTGAGAACTCCACCTACTCGAATGAAGTCGTGGTGATGAATAATGTTTACGAACAGCTAGTTCGGTACGATCCTCTTCAGGACAAGTATGTGCCGGTTCTGTCAAGCGATTGGAAAGTCTCCGAGGACGGATTGACCTACGACTTCAATCTGAGGAGAGGAGTGAAATTTCATTGTGGACATGACTTCGACGCAAATTCTGTGAAATACTCGATTGAACGAAACCTTAGAGGCTGGGACGGGGGCGGCCCGAAGGGCGCATCCCACATTTGGAGCCCAGTGAAGGAAATTAAAGTCATAGACGACCATACTGTACGTTTTGCGTTGCAATACCCGGCGGCTCTACTTAACGTGGCCTCTGCTGCGTATTGCGCGCATATGTATTGTGCGAAGTGCACTGAACAATATGGGCATGAATGGTTCTACGAGGGGCATGACCTCGGGACAGGACCTTATCTGATTGAGAAGTGGGATAAGGAACTGGATCAAGTGACACTGGCGAAGTTTGAAGATTATTGGGGTGGCTGGGCGGGGAAGCATTTTGACAAGGCTGTTATCAAGTCAGTGCCTGAGTGGGCGAAGGCGAGATTGCAACTTGAAGCTGGAGACGCTGATATCGTCAACCGGGTGCCGTTTGAAGATGTTGAAGCGCTTGAAAGAGTTCAAGGGATCGAGACAGTTCGAACACCGGCGTACCAAAATATGTTGGGCTTCTTCAATACGAAGAAGCCTCCGCTTGACGACAACTTGGTCAGACAGGCCATTTCATACGCTGTTCCGTATCAGGACATTGTGAACTACGTTATGCATGGCAATGCTCGTCAGTCGAGGGGACCTGTGCCTTATGGCATATGGGGGCATGGTGAAGAAGTTTTCCAGTACACATACGACTTGACAAAGGCTAAGGAGTTGCTTGCGAAAGCCGGTTACCCAAAAGGAGGGTTCTCGCTTCTTTACACGTACAACGCTGGTGACGAATATGAAAGGCGAAGTGGTGAACTGCTGAAAGCTGAGTTGGCGAAACTAGAGATAATCCTAGAGTTAAGAGGAATGCCATTGGAGGAGCAGTCGAGTGTGGCGACAGCAAAGAAACCAGAGGATAGGCAGGATATATTTGTCACATATTGGTGGCCTGACTACCCGGATCCTTATACTTTCTTGCGGCCGATGTTCCATTCCGAGGAAAATATCGTCTTTAATTTCGGCTACTACAGCAACCCTGAATATGACAAGCTGATAGACGAAGCTTCTGCCATCGCTGGGACAGATAGGGAGAAAGCGCTCAGCATGTATATTGAAGCGCAACAGAAGCTAATCGAAGACGCACCTTCAATATTCTTCTTCGATCAGGAATATGCGCGAGCCAAGAGAACGGCTCTACGGGGCTACGTCGATAACCCGGCGTACGCAAATGTGGTCTTCTGGTACAATTGTTACAGAGAATAGTATGACGCAATGTGACGAGTTGGCGTTTATCCAAAAAGGATATTTTGAGGGGTTGCATAGTTGTGCTTGAAGGTACTCGGTATGCCTAAGCGTTCGCGGTCTAAGAAAGCTGTCAGTCCAGTCATAGCCAATGTGCTAATGGTAATGGCTGTGTTTGCTTTAGGCACAATTCTGTTTGCTTGGGCGACATCGAGCTTCGGAGCCTATCAAGGTGGCGCAGGCATATGGTTCATTAATAGAGGCGATGCTCTGAAAGAACGACTGGTCATAGAGTGCGTCGACTTCACTGGGACTCCTCCTGGCCCGCCCTCGTTCCGGGACAGGATAAACGTCTATGTTCGAAATATCGGGACGATAGATCTGAAAATAGCGGCAATATATATCAATGGAACGGCAGGGCTAGTATCGGCAATATATATCAACGGAACAGTATCGTCTTTCCCCGTTTCTCTGGTGCTCGGTCAAGTAAAATGTATCACTGTCTTGTTGTCAAGTTCATGGCGTTCTGGTAGTATAACCAGCATAATGGTCGCTACAGCCAGAGGTAACTCGGCCAGCGGCACTTGGAAGGCCTAGAACATCATCGGCCATGCGTTGCCGACCAGTTCGATCTCGGCTAGAAAAATTGATAAATGCTCCATTTTATCACGGTAGGTCTTGATATGGGCTCGCGAAGTTACATCTAACGTTTGTCGGTTGCAATAGGATAACTCGATTGTGAAAACGTGTAGATGTGTGCCACACTTGGTGGCGAGCCTATGGCTTGATATGCCTCTAGGCTTAAATATGTGCGCGACTGTATATTTTTCTGGAGATCGACAGAATGAATTGCGCCAAGGGCAAGAGCATCTGCGCGGTTGTGACTGTGCTTCTCTTCTGCACCTTGGTCCTTGGTGTAACGGAGGGTCAGAACTCCAAACCAACAGTAAGTTTTACTACAGTTCCAGAAACTCCTGAGGCGAAACAGCCATTTAGCGTTGACTTGACGGTTGAGATCGATTCGTCAATTTTTCCATCGGTGTTTGGAAGTTTTGGTGTGAATTCCTCTGATGGAACACCAGTGTATGGACCTTATTCTTGGAGTATAGATTTTGATAGTTCGACAACTTGGAAAATCACATTCACCGACGTGGTCGTCCCTTCTGCGGGCCCCTATAACCTTTGGACTGAAGTTAATTGGATATACAAAGAGCCTCCCCGGAATTTGAATACGATTGTTGTGAAGCAGCGGATCTATGTTGCGTCTCCGCCCGGTCAGGTCGAATCGTATTCCATTGAGTGGCTCAAACCAATATCGCTTGGCAAGCCATTCCAAGCTGGGAGTACGATAAAGATCAAATTCTCAGTTTTAGACAGCAACGGCGACTTCAAGCACGATGAAACAGTAAAGGTCGCAGTAACCGATAGCGGCGGTAATGAAGTTTTTACTGCGGTGTATGGCGAAGGGGCCGACCCCGTTCGAATAAAGACAGTACTGAATGCTACATTGCCTATTGGAAGACAGAAAAAGACTTGTCAGGCGAATACATGATAACAGTGACTTTTGCAAGCGCGGAAGTCACAACTCCGCCAGAAACTCTGACGATAAGACCGTAGCACTCCTCCAGGGACTTGCGTTGTTGGAACATTGTCTTCTCCCATATATGGGAAAAGGGAGAAACTCTCCCACTCCCCGTTCAATCAGCCTTGCAGAAGACATAAGGCACCACGGTGAACGATAGTGTATAGAATAGTTAGATCTAGGCGTGGAATAAGCACTATCATCGGTGCTGCTTTCTTCATTACGATAATGCTTCTGGCTTTCAATCTTATGCTTTGGCAGATGGTTCAGTATGACTCTTATCAGCAAAGCTTGGACAAGATGGTTCAGAGGGATAAAGACAGATTAGCAGAGCAGCTCGAAGTAACCGATATCTTCTTCACAACGTCTACACCCGCGCATATAACCATATATCTTCGGAATACAGGAGGCATCAGCATCAACATCATCAGAATATACTTCGCCCCGGGTTCGCCTGTCACGATTATTGATAAAGGTTCCGGAGGCGGCCATTTTACAGGAGGTTTCTTAAACGTGGGCGAATCGGGGACGATCGACATAAACACTCAAGGCACAACTCTCAGCTCGACAGGAACCTACACATTGACTTTCGTGACAGAGCGCGGCAACGTCTTCACATCATACTACCCAAGGAGTAGCATATTTCAGAGCAGTATAGCGTACACATTCGGATCTATGAGGACTCGTCACGCATGGTCGGCCAGCGGCGGCCAAATAGCCTATTCAACATTCAACTCTCAATCTTGGGAAAACGCAAGCATTCCTTATCCTCATCTGAGCGATGTATCCAATAGCCCAGACTACAATATAAAGACGATAACCGGCCGCTCAAACTACTACGCATGGCAGATCCGCATCGTCTTCCGCAACATTGCAGAAAAACCGATCTATCTAGGAAATAGTAGCGATGTCTTTCTAATGTCGACTATATACCAATTGCTCGGGCAGAGAGCATTCCAAGTGAGCGTCTGGGCAACACTCAACATCTCTCAATCCAGAGTGACATCGAATATAAACACGCCATACGAGCAAGCTGGAACCACTACACAAGCTGGATCAGAGATTGTGACCGGCTCTGCATCGAGTTTCATGGGAATTCGCTTGAAGCTAGCATCAGGGGACTACGCTCACCTAGTTTTCACTGTGACCGAGTACTTCTGTACATTTGCAACTACTGAGGAGCGTGATCGATTCACTCCGTTCACATTCGCTGGAACCGCTGGCTTGTCAAGCCCGGTAGAATATGCAGGCACATCCAATTTCTACTGTGGAGCATTATTGATGGACGGATTCCAAGTTAGAAGACAATAACTGCGAGACAAAAATGGCTTCTTTCCAACGATCTTGGCTAGAATGGTTGCTAATAAGGGGAAGATCGCTACTCCTAACCGAATTTCCTGCCAGTTGCTCATAACCGTTAGCAGAACGATTGACTGCTTCGTGTAAGGACCTATTCACAGCCAAAGTTCCATTTGATTCTTTTCTGTATTCAATTCTTAACACAGTCGGCGGCAGATACCTTACACCTTACCATATTGAGAAAAAACCGAAATGAACACTCGAGCCAAAGCACTCCTAGTGTTGACGCTGTTCTCGGCTGCTAATTTTTCAGCGATAGCTCTAAACATTACGCCTTATGTTCACGGCAACCCCGCCGCAGCTTCTGTCACACCGTCAAAGAACTGGGGGATATTCGTCGGAACTTTGGGTAACTTGAACTTCACAATCAATCAGACAGGCATAGCCGTTAGAATAAGGATGCCGAGGGATTTTGTCATGCCGGCACCTTTTCAATGGCCTGAAAACCTCACGACCTTTCTCTCCTCAACCATCACCAACGACTACTTTTACTATGTCGTTAAGGACGAGTCGACTATCGCTCCTTACGACCCAGAAGCGCCTATACGCGTAGAAGTCCACAATCCGGGATATGCAAGCTTCACTCCTCCTCAATACATCTTCATGAATGAGCTTCAAGCACCTGGAATCGCTGGAACATACAACTTTACGATCTATATCGCTACAGCATTGACGCCCGCTGGAGAGCCTGATTTTCCAAGTACACCTACAGAGACGGTATCAATTCCAGTGAGTATGCGTGAAGATCCATCAAGCATCACCGGCTATATTCGTGAGTATTCGGCGCTCGGAGCTCCTCCGATAAGAGCTAAGGGAATTGTTTACGCTACGGAAACAACGACAGGCGCACGTGCGAGAGCTTACGTCAACCCGAATACTGGGTTCTTCAATATAACGGGATTGTATACGGGTTCATACGAGCTTGAAGCCTCAGCGGGTTACTGTGCAGATACTGGCTACGCCTACATAATGACAAAATATCCTACAACGATCAGTCTAACTCGCGGTCAGAATCTCCTGAACGTGAACATAACGCTGACAAGAGGCTGCATCATAAACGGAACGATATTCTGGAAGAATCCTCTAAAGGAACATATCAACCCCCTCGATCACCCTTGGCTGAAGAAGCTAAACCTCAACATCTTGAATTTCACCGCTGAAGCCTATGACTCAAACGGAATCCTTAGAGGAAGCTATACAGCCACCTCTCAAAACTTGCCTAGGGAGAACTTTGTGATCTACGGGTCAGAGTATGAGGGCCTACGCCCTGACACATACACTGTTAAAGTTTGGGCCTTCGGGTACACGCAAGGTCAAGTCAATCCGACCTCTATAACCTTCAATTTTCCAGGAACCAGATCAACCATACTCATCGAGCAGATAACAGGGGCCGTCATATCTGGAACCATAGTCTTCCCTGAGACGCCTAGAACAACAGAGTACTCGATGTTCGGATCGAGTACAGGCAGATTCTTCGGAGGGAATATTCTAGCCGAATCCTTAGATGCCGTTGGGACCCTCTACGGGCTAACAATTCTGGATAGAACTAGACCTGATGGCGAGGTCACATATGCAGATTCTTCATCTGTCAGATTCTACATACTCGGGTTCAGTGAATTCTACAACAAGACCTTCTCTGGGGTTTGGAGGCAGAAAGACCATGGGCTCCCAGCAGGCATATACGACATTAAAGTCTGGGTTAGAGGATACCTCCAAACATCAACCAGCACGGTTCAGGTGCCTGAAGCAGGGAATACAACAGTTCGCATAAATCTTGAGAAAGGAAGTGGAATTAGGACTGAGATCGCGTCTTGGGTTCCGTATCAGGATACGGGAGAACCTAATTATGAAGCTGGATGGCGTTTCCTTCCAAGTGTCTACTACCTGAGAGTCTACTACTATGAGGTCTCGACAGGGACAGAGGTAGGTTATGCTGAAAAGAAGGTTCAACTCGGCGCAGACGTTACGCCAACAAGGATGAACGTAATCTATTCTGGGAACAATTGGCCTGTCAAACAGATAATCTACCAAGGACTTATCCCTACGACGCTAGCTCCAGCAAGCTATAGCATCAAGGTCTTCACATACGGCTACGTCCAGCGGAGAGAAGTCATAGCTTGGACAAGTCCAGGCTCAGCAGAGTATACATATGTCCCTATCCTAAGAGCTGGAATGATAAACGGCACAGTGACATTCAAGAAGGATGATGCTCCAACGAACCTTGTAGAAGATATGCTCACCAGAGTAGACACAACCTCTAATTTCACAGGCTTTCTGAGCGGGGCTCAAATCCTTTCAGTGCCGAATGGAAGTCCAGGCTTCATCTACAAAGTGTACGGCTTTACTGGAGGAACTCGACACTTCTTCTACGTCGCTCCGGACGGCACAAGATTGAAAGATTACGGGCTTGAGAACGCGACCTATCTAGTAAAAGTACCAGAGTCCGGGGTCAAATGGAGGTTCATGCAGAGAGCTGATGTGTACGCCTACTTGACTGGGCTAGGCTTGAATTATACAGCGGACTTTGATCTCCACCAGATGGGCGTCATAGAAGGAATGGTCAGGGGTTACGATACAAACATGCAACTCATACCATTATCTTGGGTTGAAGTTAGATCAGACTCGAGATGGACTCCAACGATGGATGGATACTACCGACTATTCCTCCCGCCAGGCAGCTACTTGATAACATTCTCTGAACCAGGCTATCTCTCTCAATCCTGGCCTAGGTCCGTCGTCGGAGCAGCAGTTCAAACTCTGAACGTTCAACTCAGCCAATCAGGTTCGAGATCGCTGACAGTCGCTTTAAATGCGATACCTACAGTATTCACCGGTGACCGAATGTCCTACATCCTCAAGGCGACTACGATTGGTGAAACCTCAAACTCGACCCTCACCTATTTATGGTCTGCAGACGGAGGGTCCTTCAACTCCACGATAGGGAGAGTGGTCATCTGGACAGCTCCGAATAAGATCACGCGACTGACCTATATAGTAACAGTGACACTTCTAATCTCTGGAAATGAGACTTCTAGGAAATCGATGGTCTTGCGAGCAGTTCCCATACCGGAGTTTCCTTCAGCCCTAGCAACTCTACTTAGCGGTCTCGCCCTAACAATTGCGACTTATATCTTCCGTAGGCGTAGTCCAGGCGGACGAGGCTGATTCAACTTCTTAACTCCTCTCGGAAGGTAGATACAGCAACAGTAGTAGCTTCTCATAGTCTCGAGAAGGGCCCTTCGAATATTCGTCTTCAACCCTTTCATAATCTCTCTATTCATGACTACCCGTCCTTCATGAAGCGGAGATCTACGGGCGACTATGACGAACTTCAGCCTTCCACCTCCCGCTACGACGTTCTCCACATATGCACCTTTCAATTTGTCATGGAGTATGCAGAAAGGATTGACGATTGAAGTCGTAGGCTTTCTCTGTTTATTGTAGTCTCGAACTATCTTTTCGAAGAAATCCCTCAACTCGGCGTTAAGTGGCCTACGCTTTGTCAAGGCGTTGACGAACGGACAGACCTTCAGAACAAATATTCCACTGAAAAGGCTGATCGATTCCCCTTCGATTCTAGACAAACCGGATCTTCCTGTTTCTACCGAGCGATAGAAATCTCCGATGGAAGGATAGTTCTCCTCACTGAACTTACCTGAGAAGCTTTCGCCCAAAGCGTCCAGAAAGCCAATAGCATATTCAGTAGTTCTGTAAGGAATCTCCTCGAGAAATCTGATCATAGCCATTTCTAAGCTTAGAAGAATAGGGGCCTCTATCTTCTCCAATTTGCTCATTCTTGATCCTACCTTTCAAATGGGAGGGTTTGCTACAATAGTCTTATTAGAATCGGAGGATAGTTGAACCTTTGTTTCATAAGCTGAGCCACATGTCGAGCAGAGTTCTCCAAGCTTGGATAGACAAAGTCTCGCTCACAATAGGTGCATCAGTATGGATCATAGGGGTTCTTGCCACCGTTACGCTCCATCCATCTTGGATGATAGGAGTGATCCTGACGCTCACTATTCTGTCCGTCAGTATTATCTATTTATCAGAAAGGTTTCTCAAACGCGAAGTTGACTCAACGGCCTCGAGAGTGCTATATAGGCTTCTAGGGAATCCGCATGGCGACCGGTTATCGGATATCCTGCCTAGGTTAGGCACAAGAGGGCTCTCTGTCAGCTTGTTGATCAGGCTTGGACGCGAGTTCTGCAAAACTGAGAATCCAAACTGCTACGCCTGCCCAGCTCTCAACCTATGCAACTACGCTCGACTCACTCGACGCTAAGGAACCCTTGACTACCTTTCAGCTTTGCTTCGGGTTCGATACCACCTTGCGCAGTTGATCGTGATCGCTACACCAAGCACTGTCATGAACAGGACGATGACCATACTTGAAGTGAGA
>Ga0315312_1003198_pt1 | contig 10686 bp, 13 predicted proteins | sample TDP7_MG_FD_203629 | JGI IMG/M metagenome (GOLD analysis project Ga0315312, IMG submission 203629) | Freshwater sediment microbial communities from Lake Towuti, South Sulawesi, Indonesia - TDP7 | ecosystem: Environmental > Aquatic > Freshwater > Lake > Sediment | place: Indonesia: South Sulawesi... | reverse complement strand
CCTCCCGGCTTCACTTTACCGTTCCTTGTCCCACACTATCTCTTCCATCTGTTCCAGTATTCTGAGCTTCTTGATGAAAGGCAGTCTTGACAGTCTCTTGTCTTCGCGCTCTTTAGCCTTAGCCCAATCTTCAAGACTGGGCACTTTAACTGAGCGTTTTGAGTCTTGACCTGAGCGTGCCATCGGTGTCAAATCTCCTTAATAACTTTTCCAGATAAGGTTGATTGGCTTTTGCCAGCAGAATACTCGCCTTGAATCTATCCTTTTGCCGGTTTGCCCTGAGAAACATCAGAATCAGGTGTTCTCTATCAACGACCTTGGTCGTAATACCGCCTGTTTTAACTGATTTCGCGCTTTCCAATGCGCTTTTGAACATAGGATGAATTGAGGTAGGCAGAATCTGCACATCGGTCTGGTCGATTACAAAGCCAAAGTCCTTTGCCTTTTCGGCGTACTTACTTAGTTCACGCCAGACTCTAATATGATCCTCGTCGGTATCAGCCAATACCAATACATCAATATCCTTGGTGAAGATAGGCTCCATATAGTAGGAAGCACCGATAGCGCCAAAGATTGCATAGTCTTTTAGCTTTCGTTTTCTTTTTAATTCATTCAGGACTTTAATTATGGAGACAATGTTCATCTTTTCTTTCCCAGCTCAAATAGACTTAACATAACTCTAAAAACGAATCAAAGCTAATCCCCTTTTCCCACGCTCGATTTGTTTCCCTCCAGAAATTTTCAGTAATTGTCGCGTCGCCGCGCTTCTCTATTTCCCTACCTTCTTGGCCAGCGCTATCACCCTGCCCAGTATCTTCTCCGCCACCTCGCGCTTGCTCAGCAGAGGCAGGTTCTCTATTTTACCACTGCGGTCAATCAGCGTTACCTTATTCGTGTCCACGCCAAAGCCGCTATCGGTAGCAGTAATGTCGTTTGCCACAATCAGGTCAAGGTTCTTCTTCTTGAGCTTCTGTTTGGCGTTGGCAATAATATCGTCACTTTCCGCGGCAAAACCCACCCGGATGAAGTTCCCCTTAACTTCAGTCAGAATGTCCGGCGTCCTGATTAGTTCCAGTGTCAGAACCGGGCTATCTTTCTTAATTTTGGATTTGGCTGTTGTCTTCGGTTGGTAGTCAGCGACCGCCGCCGCCATTATCAGGGCATCCGCTCTAGCTACTGCCTTCGCCACCGCCGACTTCATCTCTTTCGCCGTCCGGACGTGGATGACCTCGATACCGACGGGGTCGGGGAGCGAGGTGGGAGCAGTAATTAGCGTAACCGTTGCGCCCCTGTCTCGCGCCGCCTCAGCCACGGCATACCCCATCTTCCCCGAGGAGCGGTTGCCAATATGTCGTACGGGGTCGATTGGCTCCTGCGTGCCGCCCGCCGTCACCACGATTTTCTTTCCCGCGAGGTCACCCTTTCTACCCAGCACCCGTTTAATCGTGCCAATAATGGTCTCAATATCCGCTAGTCGACCCCACCCAACTTTACCTGATGCCAGACGCCCATACTCAGCGTCAACGATGATAAAACCTCTAGCTTTAAGTTTCGCCAGGTTCTCCCGGGTGACGGGGTTCTGGTACATATTATCGTCCATCGCTGGGGCGATAATGACGGGGGCTTTGGTCGCCAGCACGAGGCAGGTGAGCATGTTATCGGCGATACCGCAAGCCAGCTTGGCGATGGTGTTTGCCGTCGCCGGGGCGATGACGACCACATCCGCCGCCTCTGCCAGGGCAATATGCTCCAGACTATATTCTGAAGCTGGTTCGAACAGGTCGGTTATGACGGGGCGGTGGGTGATGTTGCGCAGGGTCAGCGGCGTGATGAGCTTGGTTGCCGACTCCGTCATCACCACTTCCACCTTTGCCCCCGCCTGCATCAGCTTGCTGGCGAGGTCAGCCGCTTTATACGCGGCGATGCCGCCAGTGATGCCCAGAATAATTGTTTTGTTAGTTAACATGATACCACCCTTTGAAGGTTACAGACTCTCCCTATCCCTTGTTCATTAAGTAAATCAGCCTCAATCCAATCAGCACCAGGTCGGGGTTAACAACATCGAATATTTTGGTCTCCTTGGCGATAATCTTAGCATAGCCTCCTGTGGCGATGGTCTTGGCTTTTCCACCCAGTTCCGCCTGAAGCCGTGAAATGATACCCTCCACCAGCCCGACATAGCCAAAAATAAGCCCTGACTGCATCGCCGAGATGGTGTTGGTGCCGATGGCCTGCTTGGGCCGGGTAAGTTCCACGTGGGGCAGCATCGCCGTCTGCATAAACAGGGCTTCGGCGGCAATCCCAAGTCCCGGGGCAATCGCCCCACCCAGATAGTCTCCCTCCCGCGATACAGCATCAAAGGTAGTGGCGGTGCCCATGTCTATAATAATTGCCGGACCGCCGTAAAGGTAGTGAGCCGCCGCAGCGTGAACAATGCGGTCGGCACCTACCTCTCTCGGGTTATCGGTGCGGATGCGCACTCCAGTCTTAACACCAGCACCGACTACCAAAGCGGAGGTATTCAAATACCGCTCACAAAGCTCGGTATAAACGGGTATCAACGTGGGCACGACACTGCACAGTACAGCATCTTTAATATCGGAGGCTTTCAGCCCCTGGTGCTGCATCAGGTCAAGCAGGAGAGCGGCATACTCATCAGGCTTACGGTGAACCTCACTGGCAATCTGCCAGGTGGCTCGCAGTTCTTTATCCTCAAAAACGCCGATGTGGATTGTCGTGTTACCAATATCAACGGCTAGCAACATCTGCTTTCTCCTTTAGCTGTTTAATCGCTAGCGGTAATTCCGGCAGAAGGTCGCTGGCAACCATTCCGGCATCACCCAACCTCGCTTTGACTATCTCGCCAGCCTTGCCATGCAGGTATACGCCGAGTGCGGCGGCGTCAAAGAGCGAAAGCCCCTGCGCTAGAAGCCCAGCGATAGCTCCAGTAAGCACGTCCCCCGTCCCCGCCGATGCCAGCCCGGGATTGGCAAAGGGACTGATTTTAGCCCTTCCTTCTGGTTCGGCAATCACGGTATAAGCTCCCTTCAGCACGATTGTTTTCTGCCACTGCAGTGCCATCTTCTGCGCAATGCCCAGCCTATCTGATTGTACTGCTTCTACTGAGATATTTGCCAGTCTAGCCATCTCCCCGGGGTGCGGGGTAAGTATAGCATTATCCGGTAGCCTCTGCCACCAGTCCGGGATTTTCGCTAGGATATTGAGGGCATCAGCATCAAGGACAAGTTTGGGTAACCTTTTAGAGAAAACTAAAGAACTAATAAACTCAGCAACTGCCGGGCTCTGTCCCAGCCCACAACCTGCCAGTAGGACTTCATAATTTCCTGCTTGCTCTTGGACAAGTGTCGCCGCTTTGGAAGTGATGATGCCGGGTGCGGACTCGGGGAGGGGGAGATAGGTCACCTCGGTCAATTTGGCAGCCAAAATGGGCTGGAGGCTGGTGGCAGTGGCTAAAGTGACCAAGCCTGCCCCCACCCGCATTGCACCATTACAGGCAAGATAAGCCGCCCCGATATAATTGATTGACCCCGCCACCACCAGGACTCTGCCAAAGGTCCCCTTGTTGGCATTAAGTGGACGTTTGGGGAGAACACTTTTTGCCCAATCATCAGTCATAAGCTCGGTGGTAATCGGGTCAGCGAGGTGAGGAGGTATGCCGATATCAACAATGCTCAATCTGCCCACCCTTTCCGCTCCAGGGAAACAGAGCAGACCGATTTTGGGGAAACCGAGGGTGATGGTGTCATCGGCGCAGGGAGTATGGGAGTCTATCCCACCGGTATCGGCGTCAAGTCCAGAGGGTAAGTCCAGTGAGATAATGCGAAGGCTATGATTTTTACTTTTGGCTTCAGCAGCTTTATCTAGAACTCGCTGGTAGATGCCCTGAAGCGGACGGACCTTACCCGTACCAAAGAGAGCATCAATAATGCTGGTAGCTGAAGAAAGCAGCTTATCAAACTGGCTCAAGCTGATGTCTCCCATGCCATCAATGCAGGTAATGGCGCGTTGCTTGACCAGTTCTAGATTCTTGTCGTTGGGTGGTCGCTGAGCGCAGAGGTAGACACTCACTTTCGCCCCCCAGTCGTGAAGATAGCGGGCAGCGACCAGCCCATCCCCACCGTTGTTACCCGGTCCAATCAGACAGATGAAGTTATGCTGGTCAATCGCCCCCACGATTTTTCTGACCTCTTCGGCGAAAGCTTTGCCCGCCTTTTCCATGAGAACATCAGGTGGTAAGCCGATTCGGGCACAATCCGCCTCAATTTGTCGCATCTGCTCAGCAGTAACAATTTTCATATTAAATCCTTGAAATGCTTTGCTTTGAGTGTAGCAATACGCCGAACAACGGTCAAGAGCGGGGTGTTTGGGCTTGTTTCAAGAGTCCATGACTTTACTCGGTTACTTTTGCGTATCGGGACATTTCATCAACCTTGTCAGTTTATTGGTCATTGCCGCCCAGTGGGTGCCCCGCCAGTAAATACGATGGCAACTGGGGCATTCCATATACTGATTTTGCGTTTGAAAAACATAGGGCGGGACGCGGTCTTTGACTTCTTCCCTGGTTCTTGCCACCAGCCGCTGGTTGCATTCTAGGCAAAGACTGAAAGGTTTGAACTCACGATTCAGTTTTAGTGCCGAAGTCACCTGCTGTAGTTGTGGCTCCGGTTCGTCGCTGGTGACTAGTACGGCTTTGATACGCCCGCTGGTTATCACGCCTCTTTTCATAATGCGGGTATCCCGGGTCAGGATAATCCGGTCCTCTTTCAAAGCCCTCGCCACCATAACTGAATCGCTGGTGCCGTCAAAGAAAACGGTGTCATAGCCCATTATTCTCAGCCATTTGGCGAGCTTACCCACATTGTTGTCCACGATGAATTTCGGATTTTCCGTCGCGATTGGCGGTCACCTCTTTCGCTTGTACTGACACCTGGGACAGACACGAGTGAACCAGTAGAGCCTTTTACCACATTCCGGGCAGCACCCGGCTCTTTCCTGTTTTTCTACCCAGGCAACAATTCCGTATTTTTTCAAATATTTTAAAGCATCAATGATACCGGCGTGGTGAGAAATACCATTGACGATGTGGACGCTGGTGTGGTTCTTGAGTCGCTGGCACGGGAAGTCCGGGCACTCAAAGCACCAGGTAACTTGCTTTTCGCGAGCACACTGGCGGAAGCCGTGGCGACAATCCACGCAAAAGCCGATTACCCGACCGGAGAGACAGCCATCACAGCGGACTTCAGCAATTGGGATATTGTACTCACGGGAGATTTTCGCCAGTTGCTCCGTGTCACCTTCGCGGGAGGCTACGTAAATTGGGCACGTCCCGCAGAAGATACCACAGATGCCGGCCAGATTTCTCGCCTCTTCAAATTTCATCAAAAAACTCCCGTGGTCTATGCCAGAATTCGCATTCCTTCATAGGCTAGAGTAATTGGGGTATCAAGTTCTTTAGCCAGTTCTGCCACTTCCTCTGCCAGTTCGTTTTCTTGCCCAGGGTTAGGGTTCATATGAACCAAAACCGCCCGCGGGAAGTAGCCCTTCAGGTTCTTAAAGGAAAGCAACTCCCGCTTCAGCAGGCTTGGCGTGAGGTGCAGGGCTTTCTTGGCGAATTCTTCATAGCGGTTGGGGGCAGTGGTTTCAATGAAAATAATCTGAGGAGAGACATATTGCCAGCAGTCAGAGAGCCCCGGTCCGGTATCTCCAGCATAGAAGATTTTTTTGCCATCGCCGGAGGTAACTTCATAACCTATCGCTGGGACAGAGTGCGCCACTGGCACCGGCAAAATCTCGTAACCGGCAATATTGATTTTGCTGAGTGGCTCAATCACGGTGAATTTTAATACCGGGTTTTCTGCCGGCTTGGTAAGGAATTCGGCGTAGACTCTGCCATTAAGGAAGTGGGTCGCTAGGACATCATAAACTGCCTGGGTGGAGTAGACATTTATGGTGAACTCGTGGAGCAGGGCATTCATACCAATCGCCGGGATGTCCCGGATGTGGTCATAGTGCGGGTGGGTGAGGAGAATAGCTTTGAGTTTTTGTTGCGCTTTAACGGTGAGGGTTGAAGTAAGCCCCCCGGCATCCAGTGCCAGAATGTCATCAATTAGCAGTGTGACCAGCCTGGTGTTTTTTGATTCACAGTTGTGAGCACCCAGAACTTTAATCTTCATTTTACTTGCCTGCTGAAAGTTGTGGGGCATCCTGTTTGAGGGCTACTCAATTGACTTCATACCGAAGGCGGCATAGGGTGGTAACATTCCGCTCAGGACATGACAGCGGCGCTAAGAAAGCGAGGAGAATGAGCATATTACTATTCTACTCCAACCAACATAAAAGGGATAGACTGGCAGTCGTTTTTTATTCCGATATAAGGAAAGGATTAAACCTGGTCTTGTAGTCAAAGGTATCAATTGCCTCTTTCTTTTTCAGGTAGTTTACTACAATATAGGTAAACGGGGTGGCAATTATCTCATAGCCCACTTTTGCCAGCCAGTGAGTTAGACTGGCGATAGCTATGAAGGACAATTCAAATCTGCCGAGATAGACTAGTGGAATAAACACAAAAGCATCCAAAGCTTGAGCCACCATAGTAGAGCTAATCGTCCTTGTCCATAGCCAGCGTCCCTTTGTCCTAATCTTCATTTTGGCAAGGACAAAAGAATTGGAGAACTCACCGACTAAATAAGCCAGGAAGGAGGCGAAGAGAATTCGGGGCGTATAGCCCAGGATACTCTCGTAAGCTTCTTGCCCTTTCCATTCTACGGCGGGTGGCAGAAGTTGACCGAGCCATATAGCGGTAACCGCGATGAGGTTACAGAAGAAGCCGAGCCAGATTACTCTTCTTGCCAGACGGTAACCATAGACCTCAGTTAGAATATCACCAACAATATAGCTCAGTGGAAAGATAACTATCGCCGCGGGTATGCCCCCAAAACTGGTTGGCTTTACGACAATGATATTAGCGGTGATCAGGCAGGTAACGAAGATAGCCGTGACAACCACAAAACGGTGTGAGACGTTCATCTTAAAACCTTGACTGAAGCTGTGCAGTTAGAGCCAGTGCTTGCGGCGGAAGTATAAGAGCATGCCGCTCATTATCGTTATCATTAGCAGAAGAACGAGGACCCAGGCGAATGGATGTCCTTCTGAAGTCCCTCCACCCGGCAGTGGTACATTCATCCCGTAGAAGCTGGCAACGACCGTCAGCACGGTGCTGATGGTAGCGAGGATAGTCAGGACGCGGAGGACTTCATAGTTTCGGTCAGAGGCTAGTGAGTTATGAGTATCATTTAACCCTTCAATTATCTCTTTATATTCATCCAAAGCGTCCCAGACCTTATCCACGTGGTCTATGGTATCGCCAAAGTAGTCAGCCAAATCAATCTTGGTGAAACGGCGGGTTTTGTTTTCTAGGCTGGCAATGACGGCTCTCATGGGCCAGATGATGCGGCGAAAACTAATTATGCCGCGGCGCATGGTTGATATTTCGACGATAGCTCCCTTGATCCCGATTGAGAAAATATGTTCTTCAACGTGCTTAATATTTTCGGCAATCATGTCCAGCAGGGGGAAGCAATCGTCAACCACTTTGTCCACGACGCGATAGAGTAAGTAGCCAGCGCCGTGTACAAAATTGCCGCGCAGTGCTTCTTCATTGGTCTGGCAAAGCTTGAAGAAATTTGCCACTGTCTTGAGGTTTCCGGAGCGGTCAACGGTCACCAGATAACCCTCTCCAACGAAGGCATCTAATTCAGCGGAAGTGACTGCCTGATTAAGCGGGTTGAAGTAGGGGAAATGGAGAACAATGAACATGTGGTCTTTATATTCATCAATTTTGGGGCGCTGTATCACGCTCAGGACGTCATCCAGATTAAGGGGGTGGAAGGGAAAGTGATGACCAAGGTACTCTGTTTCCAGCTTAGTGGGACGCTCAAGGTGAATCCAGGTCAGGTTACCCCAGGTTAATGTTTCCAGATTTGGCGTTTTGCTATTAACTTGAGAGACAGCCATAGCACATCAAGTCCTCAGTAAATAGTGCCCCTTTAAGGGGTTAAAATATATTTTAGCACTTTTTTGCTTTGTCAACACCTCTTTAAAAGGTGAATAAGCTGGCGCCACCGCTCACCTCAATTGCCTCGCCGGTGAGATAGCTGGACTCTTCTGAGGCAAGGAAGACAAGGATGTTACTCACCTCCTGCGGGTTGCCTAGTCGTCGCATAGCGATGCGCTTGGCGATGCGCTCACGGAACTCGGGAGCCACCTGATTGAAAGCGCCCCCATCAATAGAGCCAAGGACAAGGGCATTGCAGGTCACTCCTTTGCGCGCTCCCTCCAGGGCGACCGCTTTGGTGAGACCGATGAGCCCCGCCTTGGTGGCGGCATAGCTACACTGCCCCATCCCACCCATTGTGCCGGCGATGGAGGAGATGTTGATAATCCGTCCCCACCCCCGCTCCGTCATACCTGGCATAACACATTTGATGGTGTTGAAGGCGCCGGTGAGATTGACCGCCAGGTCGCGGTCCCAGTCCTTCTTGTCGGTATTGACCAGGGTCGTCGCTCTAATTATACCGTAGGCGGCGTTGTTGACCAGAATATCAATCGGTCCCAGTGTCGCTTCGGCTTTCCTGACGCCATCGCTAACCTGGTCTAGGTCAGCCACATCCAGCTTCAGCGCAATAGCTTTCCTTCCTAGGCCTTCAATTTCCCTGGCGACAGCTTCCGCTTTTTCATAATGACTGTAGCCGGTAAGGGCGACGTTGCACCCCGCCTTAGCCAGGGACAGGCAATGGACTCTGCCCAATCCCCCCGAACCACCAGTCACTATCGCTACTTTACCCAAAAGACTCACAACCACCTCTCCTCCTTACGTATAGTCGTAAAATCCCTTCCCCTTCTTTCTTCCCAGCCACCCGGCGCTGACCATCCTGACCAGAAGAACGGGTGGGGCAAACTGGGGGTCTTTCAGTTCGTTGTGCAGAGTGTTCGCCAGCGAATAAAGCACGTCCAACCCAATGAGGTCAGCTAAAGCCAGTGGTCCCAGCGGATGGTTCAGTCCCATAACGGCACCATTATCAATATCTTCTTTGGTTGCCACGCCAGCTTCCAGCATCCGGATGGCATTCAGAACCTGGGACAGCATTAGCCGATTAACAATGAAGCCGGGCGTATCTTTGGCAACAATAGTTGTCTTACCGATGGACTTGCCGAATTCCTTGCCCATCTCAATGGTTTCATTGCTGGTGGCAATGGTTCTGACAATCTCCAGCAGTTTCATCACCGGAGCGGGGTTAAAGAAGTGCAACCCCAAAACTTTATCGGGGCGAGTAGTCGCCATTGCCATATCAATCACCGGCAAACCGGAAGTGTTAGAGGCAAGGATGGTGTGCTTTGGGCAAATTTTATCCAGTTCGGCAAAGATTTTCTTTTTTAAGTCTAGGTTCTCAATTGCCGCTTCAATGACTAGGTCGCAGTTGCTAAAGTCCTTCATACTGGTCGTGCCCTTAATGCGGGCAAGCGTGGCGTCTTTTTCCTGGGGGGTGATTTTCTCCTTGGCGACTGCTTTGGACAGGGAAGAATTGATTGCTGCCAGCCCCTTGTTCAGAAGCGCCTCATTGATTTCCGAGACGATTACCTGGTATCCCGATTGAGCGCAGACCTGAGTAATACCACTGCCCATCACCCCGCACCCCACTACCCCCACTGTATTTATCTTCATAAATCTCCTATTTGGCTTTGAAATCGGGCTTTCTCTTTTCCCGGAAGGCTTTTGTCCCTTCGGCAAAATCTTCGGTACTCATGACATAGCCTTCTAGGTAATTCTCCAGCTTCAAGCCATCTTCAAGGGTCATACTGGTACCCCGGAGCATAGCTTCTTTGGCGGCTCTGACTGCCAGCGGTGCCACTTGACAGATTGTTTGAGCCCATTCCTTGGCGGTGGTCATTACCGCTTCGGGGGGGACAACGATATTGACCAAGCCGATACGGTAGGCTTCCTGGGCGTCAATGATTTTGCCGGTAAGCAGGAGCTCGGCGGCTTTACAACCAGGAATCAAGCGGGGGAGGCGCTGGGTACCACCCCACCCTGGAATCAACCCCAGAGTCACCTCAGTCAGACCGAAGCGAGCTTTTTCGGAAGCAATCCGGATATCGCAGGCTAGAGCGATTTCCAGTCCACCGCCGAGAGCCAGACCATTGATGGCGGCGATTAGGGGCTTCCAGAGCTCCAGTCCGCGCATATGGGTGGCTGGTATTGCCCACGGTCGGGCAGGGAGATTCTCCTTCAAGAAAGGCAACATCTCTTTAATATCCGCCCCGGCAGAAAAAGCCTTCTCGCCAGTACCAGTAATAATACCGACCCAGAGTTCGGGGTCGTCACGGAAATCTACCAGGGCATCGTGGAGTCCCCGCATTGCCTGGACATTGATGGCGTTTGCGGCTTCGGGGCGGTTGATGGTAAAAATGGCAAGTTTGCCTTCCTTTCTATAGTCAATAACCATTTGAGTCTCCCATCTTTACGGCAATGTCGTAGATTGTAACAAAAGATAGCATAATCGTCAAGGGAGGCTAGAACTGACAGACACTGTTTACACATAAGGCACTCTCTATTAAGCTATATGAAAGTAAAGGAGAGGCTTTATGACAGAGCAAGAGTTGACAAGA
>Ga0315312_1003197_pt1 | contig 10693 bp, 10 predicted proteins | sample TDP7_MG_FD_203629 | JGI IMG/M metagenome (GOLD analysis project Ga0315312, IMG submission 203629) | Freshwater sediment microbial communities from Lake Towuti, South Sulawesi, Indonesia - TDP7 | ecosystem: Environmental > Aquatic > Freshwater > Lake > Sediment | place: Indonesia: South Sulawesi... | reverse complement strand
CACAATTAAACTAAAAAGCAAAAGATAAAATACCAAGCCTACAATAGAAAACAGAAAGCTATGAAGCCCGACACAATTCTAGTCCTTGACTTCGGAGGACAATACTGCCACTTAATTGCAAGAAGGATTAGAGAACACAACGTTTACTCAGAAATAGTTTCTCAAGACATCAGACCAGAAGAAGTCGAAGTTCTCAAAAAGAAGTTCAACATAAAAGGAATAATCCTGTCAGGCGGACCTCAAAGCGTCTATGAGAAAGATGCACCAAAGATAAGTGTAGGAATCTTAGACATAGGTATTCCAGTTTTAGGCTTATGCTATGGTCACCAACTCATTGCGCAGATTTATGGCGGAAACGTAAAACAAGCCAAAAAGAAGGAGTATGGCATAACATACGCCACAATCACAAACCCAAACGAGTTACTCAAAGGCTTGGGTAAAGAAGAAAAAGTTTGGATGAGCCACTGTGACACGGTTTACTCTCTTTCAAAAGATTTTGAGGTCCTAGCGTACACAGAAAACTGTCCAGTCGCAGCGTTTAGGCATAAAGAAAAACCAGTATACGGCTTGCAGTGGCATCCCGAAGTAATTCATACAGAGAACGGCATAAAAATGCTCAAAAACTTCGTATTTGAAATCTGCAAATGCGAAGCAAACTGGAAAATGGCAGACTTCATAGAAAAGGCTATAGAAGAAATTCGACGAACCACCGGAAATGGAAAAGCCATAGTCGCCCTCAGCGGAGGGATAGACTCCAGCACAGTCACAGTCTTAACAGCGAAGGCAATAGGAAAAAAACTAACTGCAGTTTTCGTTGACCACGGCTTCATGAGAGAAAACGAACCAAAATTCGTAGAAAACACATTTAAAAAATTTGACATAAACTTCGTCTCCATAAACGCAAGAAAAAGATTCCTAACAAAACTAAAAGCGATTACAGACCCAGAGCAGAAAAGAAAGATAATAGGTGAAGAGTTCATTAGAGTCTTCGAGAACGTAGCAAAGAAAGTTAAGGCAGATTATCTTGTTCAAGGCACTATTTACCCAGATAGAATAGAGTCAGGCATCAGAAAATTCTCAGACAAAATAAAGACCCACCACAATGTAGCAGGACTACCCACAAAAATCAAATTCAAAACCATAGTAGAGCCACTAAAAGACCTCTACAAAGACGAAGTAAGAAAACTTGCAGAGGCATTGGGACTACCAAAAAAAATAGTTTTTAGGCAGCCGTTTCCAGGACCAGGCTTAGCAGTAAGAATCATGGGCGAAATCACTCAAGAAAAAATTGACGTCATTAAGAAAGCAGACAAAATCGTAACAGAGGAAATAGAAAAAAGTAAACTACAAGACCAGCTGTGGCAATATTTCGCCCTTTTGACAGAAACAAAAAGCACTGGAGTTAAAGGAGATTCGAGGGCATATGGCTACACAATTGCCATCAGAGCAGTGGAAAGCAAAGAAGCCATGACAGCCAGCTTTGCAAAGATTCCTTATAATGTTTTGGAAACGGTATCTACAAGGATAACTAATGAGATTCCTGAAGTCACAAGAGTGGTGTATGACATTACGCACAAGCCACCAGCAACAATTGAATGGGAATAGTCCCTTCTCAGAGAAGATAAGGACATGAAGGGTTCTATAGGCTCGTTGGTGGGTGGCACTGAAAGCTAGGGTCTAGCAAAATTGTATAGACCCCCCCTTATATATAGATGGCTGATATGCGCACTTCACGAATAAAAAAGAGTGGTAATATTGCTAATGTGAGAATCTTGAAAATGTTTAAAGAATATCCGCGTTTTGTTGTCCCAGACTTTAAACCTTTTGATCCTGTGGAAGTGGTCAGAAAAACAGAGAGAATCGTAACTAGAGAGGGACCTGATGGGCTGGAGCGCAAGTATGAAGATTTTTATGCGACGGGTGTGTACGGCGGCATAGCAACTGGCTACTGCGTTGGATGTTGTCTTCGTTGCGTCTTTTGCTGGGTAAGTTGGGGACGTGACTTCCCAGAAAAGTTTGGTCAATTTTACTCGCCTAAAGAAGCGTTTATTCGGCTAAAAGAAGCTGCCCATAAGTACAAGGTTAGCAAATTGCGTATCTCTGGAGCAGAACCAACTTTAGGCAAAGAACATCTTCTCAGTTTACTAGAATTTATAGAGAATTCTGAGTTTCCGCTTTTTATCTTAGAAACTAACGGAATCCTCTTTGGCGTCGACAAAGATTATGTTAGAAAAATCTCAAAATTTACTAAACCTCATGTTAGAATCTCTTTGAAGGCGGGAACACCAGAAGCTTTCGCAAAGAAAACAGGCGCTAAACCCGAGTTTTTCGAGATTCCTTTTCAGGCTATCAAGAATCTGCTAGACTGCAATGTCAGTTTTCACGTTGCCGCCATGAGCGCAGACCCACGCATAATAACAAGAGAAGAACGAATGAACTTGTTGAAGAAATTGGCTGAAATCGATGTGAATCTGCTATTGAATCTTGAAGAAGAGGTTATGGATGCTTATGATTCAACTTTAGCAAGATTGAAGTATGCTGGTCTAAAAGTGGAATGGCCTCTGAGGCAGGTTTATACGCCGATTAAAGAAATGCTGAAAGGAAAGAAGATAGTTTAAAGGAAACTTTTACAAGGAGCCGATTCTCTTCTCGATGCAGTCAGGGCGCAAAAATGTTTTATCAATGAAAGTTGTAGTAACTTGTATGGTGAAAGCCAATGAAGAAAACTGTGGAAGAGCAAATAAAGGTTCTATTGACAAAACACTCAGAGCCACCTCTCAAAGTCATTATACCGATTCTTGAAAAGGCAGGGCGTGGGGAACAAGAATTAGCCGCTCATATCTATGATATCGATAGTTCTCTAACCAAGGGAATAAAAGAAATTTTTGGGTTAAAGGATAAGAACATGAAAACATTGGCTAAAGTAGTGGAAATTGTTTTGGGGGCTTTCGGACAAAAAATTGAGCCTATTGAGTTGTCGGAATCAAGATTTTCTTTAAGTATCTCAGATTGCCCTATGCTCCATGTCGGAAAAGACGTAAGTCTGAATGTGAAAAGTAAATTTTGTGATTTGATCTGCACAAGTGGAAGTAGAGCATTAATGGATACTGTGCTAGGTCAAGACAAAGGTATTTGCTTTTGGGACAAGTCACTGATAAAAGGTAAAGGTAAATGCAGATTGGTTTTTGAGCTAGTGAAGACCAGATGAGTTACCTGAAGAATTCTTTATTTCTTATTTCCATTTGTTTAGTCGCTGTTGGAATAGTTTTCATTTTAGTATGGCTAAATACGACTGAGTCTATACGTTATGCAGATTTCCAGACGGTTCTGACTACAACTACGGCAACATTTGGAACAATGCTTGGAATCATTACTGCTGGACTTATGTTTACTCAAGGAAAATTCAGTGAACTTGCAAGCGAACTGAGCGAAAAGTCGACTGATTACCTTGCTAAGGTATTATCATTAGAGAAAATACAAACAATTGAAAATCATTTACTTGTTTTGCGAAAAACATTTATCGACCTTGCAGCAACGACAACAATCAATGAGGAGAGAGATCTTTACGAAAGAATTACTGTAAAAGCATCATCGATATTTGTTAATTTCGCAGCACTTTTGAATCTGAAACTCAAGCAACAAGGATTGCCCGATACTGGTCTTATAGTTTCAGAAATGGATTCAAACCTTTACAGACTTTACGAGAAAAGAAGAAAAAGCATTAGGAAAGATTGGCAGATATTTAACATTATTAAAGAAATAGTAGACATATGGGAAGCACCTACAGCCTTCTTCACTGAAAAGTCAGGTAGGAAATCCGCACTTCATGCTGACCTTAAAGGTTCAGTCTCTCTACTGGAATTAAAAGAAAAAGTTGATCGAAGTTCAACAATTCGCAGTGAGGTTGTGAAAATGCTAAGTAATTTGATTGATGAACTCGGTAAAATCAGTAAAAGGCTTCATGAAGACAGAATCCCCCAGCTTTTATTTCAGATGGAACAGGCGAGTACATTACGTGGCAAATACTTTTATCTGGCACTGATATTCATTGCTGCTCCACTTCTCATCAATCTTATAATCTTACCACAACTCTCGGAAACAACTATAACTTTCTTCAAACAAATCATTTCAATAACAAGCTTATTGAGCGTCATGGGAGTCATTTTTCTGCTCCTTTATATTCACAAAATCCTTAATGTATAAGCTACAAAAAATACAGATTCTAACCAATAATAGCCGAGAAACATAACTTTTACATAGATGCCCCCAAATACAGCATATTAACTGGAGAATTTCAAAATTGAAGGCATTAATCTTGGCTGGAGGAGTTGGAACAAGACTACGCCCGCTTAGCTGCACAAGACCAAAACTCCTCTTTCCAATAGCTAACAAACCGCTACTAGACTGGACGCTGAAAAGACTAGCAAGAAACGGTGTCAAAGAAGTAATAGTAGCCGTAAATTACATGGCAGAAGTCTTCATTCAACGTTATGGCACAGCCAGATATGGAATGAAAATCTCGTATTCTCGTGAAGGAAGACCACTGAGAACGGGCGGTCCAATCAAGAAAGCTGAAGAACTGATCGAGCATGATGAACCCTTTCTCGTCTTAAATGGCGATATTCTCACAAACATGAATTATGTGGACTTGGTAAAGAAACATAGAGAAAATGATGCAATTGCAACAATTGCCCTCTACAAAGTCGAAGATCCAAGCAGATACGGAATAGCTGAAATGACCGAAAAAAATCGTGTATTACGCTTTTTAGAGAAACCTACTCGCAAGGAAGCGCCTAGTAGCATGGCAAACGCAGGAATCTACGTTCTTAACACGGAAATATTCGACTATATTCCCAGTGGGCGCCCAGTTTCAATCGAGCATGAAACATTTCCAAAATTGGCAGAGAAAGGAAAACTCTTCGGATACTGTTTCGAAGGAATGTGGACTGACATCGGTGAACTAAGCGACTATCTAAAGGCTAATAGACTCTGGTTAGATACCGAAATTAAAAGAAGCAGAATCGAGACAAATGCTGAAATGGAAGATGATGCAAAAACCTCTAGTCCAACAGTTCTTGGAAAAAACGTTACTATCGGAGAAAAATCTGAGATAGGTCCCTACGTGACGATTGGCGACAACGTGTCAATAGGGAAGGGGGTGCGGATTGAAAATTCAATAGTTTTTCCGGGAACTTTCATCTCAGACTTTACTTCGGTAAAAGGCGCAATTATCGGCGAAAGCGCCATCCTTGAAAAATGGGTAAAAATCGAAGACGGATGCATCGTTGGGGACCACGCCATAATTAAGGATAATGTTACGCTCACTAAAGGCGTAACTGTTTGCCCCTCCAAAGAAGTAGCAGAAAGTGTGCTCACATCCAAATGTTTAATGTAACTCAACCAAGGAGAACGAGCTGTGCAAACGAGACGCCTATTTGGAACTAACGGAATCCGCGGTTTAGTAAACCTCGAGCTAACTCCAGAATTCGTGACTAAAATCGGAGGCGCCATTGGAACTTTCTTTGAAAAGAAAAGGATAGTTGTTGGGCATGATGGAAGAACTAGCAGTCCCATGTTTGTTAGAGCTATGATTGGAGGGTTAACCTCAACGGGATGCGATGTTTACGAAGTAGGCATGGCACCCACTCCGACGATTCAATACGCGGTCAAACACTATAAAATGGACGGTGGGGTCATAATTACCGCCTCACACAATCCACCAGAATACAATGGAGTTAAAGTAGTCGCAGATGATGGAATCGAGTTATCACGAGAACAAGAAATAGAAATAGAAAATATTTTCTTCAACGAAAAAATCAAGCGCACGCACTGGAAAGATATTGGAAGAATATCTCATCTACCAGAGGTTCTCAACTCATATAATAAGGCGGTAGAAGGACATGTGGACATTAACGCTCTCGAGAAGAGACATTTTCATGTGGTAGTTGACCCTGGAAACGGCGTAGGCGCTTTAACCGCTCCCTACGTACTTCAAGAGTTAGGATGCAAAGTTACGACAATAAATGCGAATGTTGACGGCACTTTTCCAAATCGGCTTTCAGAACCAAGACCCGAAAATCTAGGCGATTTAGCATCAGCAGTAAGGGCAGTCAAGGCAGATGTAGGCATCGCATACGACGGAGATGCTGACCGCGCAATTTTCGCAGATGAAAAAGGGAAAATTCATTGGGGAGACCGAACTTTCGCTCTCATCGAAAAACACTTCTTACAAGACAATAAGGGCGAAACCATAGTCACTCCAGTGAGTTCATCAAGCGTCATAAAAGATATAGCAGACGAATACGGCGGAAAAGTCGCTTGGACTAAAGTCGGCAGCGTCATAGTTTCCCACACTATGAGAAAAATCAATGCAAAACTTGGCGGCGAAGAAAATGGTGGCGTATTCTATGCACCTCATCAACCAGTTCGAGATGGAACAATGACCACTGCTCTCGTTTTGGATATTATGGCAAAAACCAGAAAGAAACTCTCACAACTTCTAGCGGAATTACCATCATATTATATAGAAAAAGACAAGATTAAATGCCCAGATGAATTCAAAGAAAAAGTAGTTGAGAAACTCCTCAAAAAGCTCAAGGGAGCAAACGTAGACACTATAGATGGCGCAAAAATATGGTTCAATGATAAAAGTTTGATTCTCATAAGACCCAGCGGAACTGAGCCAATCTATCGATTTTATGCTGAAGCGAAAACGAAAGAAAAGGCAACTCACTTAGTAAAGGAATACAAGAAAGAACTTAAAAAAATAATTAACGAATTAAAAAGCTAAACAAGAAACTTCAGACATTGAACTTAACTGATTCTTTAAATGCGATGAACCACTAAAATATTATACCTAAATATCGTTAAATAGTATAAAATTACGACTTTAGGAGTTGTGTACAAGAATGTCCGTAGCTATGGCAATCGAAGAAAAAGATTTAGACAGCCTAGAAAAACGCCAAAAATTCACCGTTGGCGTTATAGGATGTACACGAAATGGTTTGCTATTTGCCTATTTTTTGGCGGAAGCAGGTTTCAGAACTATAGTTGTGGACAAAAATTATAGCATAATTAATTTTTTGAGAAGCGGCAATGTTCCTTTCCTTGAACCAGAACTCAAGGCACTTCTAAAGAAACATACCAAAAATGGTTATCTTACATTTACAAATGACATTAGAGAAGCCTCTTCGAAAAGTGACGTCATTTTTCTTTTTGTTCAGACACTTATTGACCGAAAAAAGAAACCAAACTATTCGCATATTGAAAAAGCTTGCAAAGAACTAGGGGCAAGCATGCGCAAAGGATGCTTAATCATTCTAGCAAGTACAATAGGTTTAGGGTTAACCGAACGCCTAATCAAAGAAAAATTAGAAAACGCATCGGGAATGAGAGCGAAAATAGATTTCGGACTGGCCTATAGCCCAATTCGCTTTTCTCCAGAATCAAGTTTTAAGAATTTTGCAACAACACCCCAATCTGTTAGTGCTGTTAATGAGCAGAGTCTTAAATCTGCTTGCGCCATCTTGAACATCGTGATAAAAGCAGAGATTGTTAGAATAGAAAACATAAAGACAGCAGAAGCCGTTGATTTGTTCGAGAATGCTTTTCACGATGTTAACATTGCATTAGCAAACGAATTCGCACAATTCTGTGAAAAAGCAGGAATAGATTTCATAGAGATTCAAAACATAGCAAAAGGAATTTCCAACAGTCACTTGCCTACGCCAAGAATTACCAAAGAACTTGCATCAAAGGCTTCACTTCTTCTTCTAGATGAAGCACTTATGATGGACGTGAGGTTTCCTTTGTTGACACTTGCCAGAAAAGTAAACGACGAAATGTTGCGCCATGCACTTCATTTAATAATTGATGGATTGCGAGCGTGTGACAAGACTGTAAGAAGAGCCAAAGTTTCTATTTTAGGCGTTTCTAGTCATTCCAATATGAGAGCGCTATATAGCTCTTCAACAAGAAAACTTGTCAATTTACTAGAGAGAAAAGGAATGGCTGTTCGAGTGTACGACCCTCTCTTCTCCTATAAAGAACTAATAGAGAAGGGTTATCCAGCTGAAAGAACATTAAAAGAAACGGTTGAACAAACCGATTGCCTAGTAATTACAGTCGGGCATGATCAATTCAAACGATTGAACTTAAAGAAAATCAAGATTCTCGCCAAAAAATCTGTCGCCATTGTTGACATCGGGCACATCATAGACCCAGTTAAGGCTGTAAAAGAGGGATTTATTTATCGCGGCTTGGGAAGAGGTATTCTGACGAAATAAGGAATATGGGTTAATAAAATCGTAATTCATAAAGGTAAAATAAGAAGAAGATTCTAAAAAAAGTAGTAGATGGTGTAGAAATGGAAATTCTATTAGCTTCTATGATCGTGTCCGCCGCAGTAACTTTCTTAATCACTCCTTACTTCATTCGCTTTTTGCGTGGTGCTGGAATTGTCGGCTTTGATCTTCAGAAAAAGAATAAACCCAAACTTGCTACTTCCGGAGGAATCTGCGTAGCCTTCGGAGTTCTAGCTGGATTATTAACCTATATAGGCTTTCAAACATTTCACCCCTTCTCTCCCGGCTTAAAAGAGTGGCTATTTCCCCTTCTTGCCGTCACGTCATCCATTCTTATAGTAATGTTTGTAGGTTTTCTCGACGACTTAAATGTCAAACTAAATGCAGAGAAGACTATAGAGGGCCGAGATATTAGAATTGGTCTGCCTCAATGGTTAAAACCGCTACTGACTTTACCAGCTGCAATTCCCCTTATGGCAATAAATGCAGGTAAATCCACAATGGCAATTCCTTTTATTGGGCGAATCGATTTCGGTATTCTATATCCGCTTTTGCTCATACCTTTGGGGATTGTAGGTGCCTCTAACGCCGTCAACATGCTTGCAGGTTTTAATGGTTTGGAAGCTGGAATGGGCATTGTCTATTGTCTAGGATTAGGAATTTCAGCATTATTAAGCAACAGCACTGAAGGAGCAGTTGTTTTTCTTGTAACTTCTAGTGCTTTAGTTGGGCTCATTTGGCATAGCTGGTATCCAGCGAAGATTCTGCCAGGCGACTCGCTAACATATCTTTTGGGTTCTATTGTTGCCTCTGGCGTTATTGTGGGAAACATGGAGAGGAATGGACTAATTGTTATGTTGCCATTCATAATCGAGTTCTTTCTCAAGTTGAGAGTCAAATTCAAGGCTAGTTGTTTAGGGAAATTGAGAGAAGACGGCAAACTTGATCCACCCTATGGAAAAAGCATATACAGTTGGACTCACCTAATAATGAACTTGAAGCCGTTAACTGAAAAACAGGTTACAATAGTATTAATTTTAATCCAAGTTTGCTTTGCGGTTCCTATATTGTTACCTTTCTTACCCTTTTAAACTAAATGGCTTGCCTTCAGAAACTACTTTCTTCGGAAATTTCTTTTTCCATTTTCGTAGAAAGGGCATGTCTTCTTTTTCTTCTCTTAATTCATCTGGCAACATTTCTGGAATTTCATCTTTAATGGGATACCAGCGCAAACACTTTGGACATATAATCACGCCTTCAACAATTTCTTCTTTTTCCTCAAAAACATGTAGTTCAAGAGGGTAGTATTTGTCAATGGGGCAGGCCAGAATATCCATCAGCTTTCTTTTCACTTTAATCTCTCCCTTTTTGATGATATAGTTAAATTGTAAACATTATAAAAGATTTGCCAAATACAGAAGAACTACTTTTTCACCAGAATGTCAACAACTATTTGATACCAGTTGGGTCCAGTAGTTCGCACAACACGGCTAAACGGCATCCGAAAATCGATACCTAAACTCTCTAACTTTTTTGAAATAGTTGCCTCAACTTTCTTTATAGGAGACTCCCCTTTTTTAGCATGTGTAAAGTCATAGTAGTGAATCCACCCTCCATTTGGCTTGAGGGCAGCGAGAGTATAACCTAAATACTCATATGCCAATTCTGGCAGTGGCATCAACACACGTTCTGCAATGTTTTGCAATCTCTCTTGTATAACCTGTTTCGAGTCCCCTTGAACTGGAATCACTTTTCCCCCGACTTTGTTTAGCCTAACATTCTGAAGCATGTATTCAATTGACTTTGGATTGATATCTATAGAATATATTCTGTCCGCTTTTGAATGTTTGGCAATAATGATGGAGTAGCAACCAACACCAGCAAACATGTTAACAATGACTTCGCCCATTCGAACCTCTCTAGCAATGCGCATTCTTTCATATGAGAGTCGGGGAGAAAAATAGCAACATGCCAAATCTACTTTGAAGACACATCCATACTCCCTGTGAATTGTTTCAGTTCGCTTTTCGCCAGTAACCCATTCAAGTGTGCGCAAACGCAAATTACCCGAAACTGGACTGGTTTGACGCCAAACAGCCTTAACATGCTTATGCATCTTCATAACGGCTTCAGCAATTACTTGGCAATGCTTCTGTAGGGATTCTGGGACACGGATGATGGCGATGTCGCCAATTATATCATAAGATTTGTAGACTGTTGCGATTTCTTCTTTAGATAATTTGTTCATAAGAAAAGTTTTGAGGCTAATCTTCATCGCTAAAGCCTCTGTGGGCGTCTCATTTAACACGTATAATGCGACTGAACCATGTAGCTATCCATTTAAACCCTTTTGGAAGATAATCTCTAAGAAGATCTACATCGTGTTTCTT
>Ga0315312_1003195_pt1 | contig 10695 bp, 8 predicted proteins | sample TDP7_MG_FD_203629 | JGI IMG/M metagenome (GOLD analysis project Ga0315312, IMG submission 203629) | Freshwater sediment microbial communities from Lake Towuti, South Sulawesi, Indonesia - TDP7 | ecosystem: Environmental > Aquatic > Freshwater > Lake > Sediment | place: Indonesia: South Sulawesi... | reverse complement strand
TGTGGAGACTCCGATGCATACCTACATTCATAAGTGCCGGCCAGACCTAAGCACGGTCATTCACACACATTCTCCAATGGCATGCGCGTTTGCAGCAGCCAATAGAGGGATACCCTGTGTCTCCGCCGAACAAGCATTCCACCTGGGCGGCAAAGTTCCGCTGGTCAGACGTTACTCTCTTCCTGGGACTAAGGAACCGGCGGAGCTTGAGAGCATCGTGAAGGCTTTGCAGAATATCAATGCTGTGCTCCTTCGTAAACACGGAGTTATCGTTGTTGGAAAGAGCCCTGAGGAGGCGCTCGATACCGCTATAGTTCTTGAAGATGTAGCAACGATGGCCTTCTATTCGATTCAACTTTCCACGCCGAGAGAGTTCACTCAACGCGAACTTGGATACCTGAAGAAGTTCAAGACGACGAAATACGGGCAGAGATCTCCTTCCAGGTGATCTTGGAAATGCAAGTTTGTCGAGATTAGGAGCGGATCGAAGTTGAGTGAAGAGTATGTTGCTGCGATAGACGCGGGAACGGGAAGTGGAAGATGCATCATCTTCGACCTAGAAGGACGACAAGTAGCGTTTGCCACTAGGGAATGGTCGCACGCGACAATCCCCGATGTCCCTGGCTCTCAAGTGTTTGACACCCAAAGCAATTGGAGCCTTCTGTGCGAATCCATTAGAGAAGCGCTCAGCCGGGCTCACATAGCGCCTGAGCAGATTCGTGCTGTCAGCGCCACAAGTATGAGGGAGGGCATGGTACTATACGATAGCGAGGGTAGAGAGATTTGGGCGTGCCCGAATGTAGACTCCAGAGCCAGAGTTGAAGTCACCCAATTGATAAGGAGAGGCCTAGCCAAGAAGATTTACTTCACTGCGGGGGACTGGCTCTCGATCATAGACCCTCCTAGGTTCTTATGGATTAAGAAGCGTGAACCACACGTTTACAAGAGAACTGCTCATATGACGATGATCAGCGACTGGATTCTCTACAAACTGAGCGGAAGATTTGTGACAGATCCTTCTGTGGGTTCTAGTTCCGGTATGTTCAATCTTTCTAGGAGAAGTTGGTCTGATGATATTATCGAGTGGTGCGGACTTCGACCGGAAATATTTCCGGAAGTCCATGAATCCGGAACCGCAATCGGCGAAGTAACCGCTAGTGCGGGATCTGAAACTGGTCTGAAAAAAGGCACACCAGTTATCGTTGGCGGTGCTGATACGCAACTCGGTCTCGTCGGTGTCGGCGCGGTTCGACCTTACAACACTACTACCATTGGAGGAAGCTTCTGGCAGCAAACAATCGTGACGAACAAGCCGGCGATTGATCCGAAGTGCAGGCTCCGCACTCTCTGCCATGCTGTACCGGATTTGTGGATGACCGAGGGCATCGGTTTCTACTGTGGAATAACGATGCGCTGGTTTAGAGATGCGTTCTGTGAGCATGAGAAGGAGCTGGCGGCAAGGGAGGGAGTCGACCCGTACTATATACTCGAGAAACAGGCTGAAAGCGTACCCCCCGGATCGAACGGTGTGATCCCTATCTTCTCCGACCTTATGAACGCCAAGAGATGGACGCACGCCTCTCCCTCTTTCCTACAATTTAACGTCGAACAACCTCAGTCGTCAGGAAAGAAGGAGTGCTTTAGGGCAATCGAGGAAAGCGCTGCCTACGTCTCTTATGGTCACCTAAAGATAATCGAATCTATAACAAGACACAGAGTGAAAGAGGTGGTGTTCTGTGGAGGCGCCTCCAAAGGTTTCCTGTGGCCGCAGATATTGGCCGATGTGCTAGGGGTCGACGTGAAAGTTCCACTTGTAAAAGAGTCCACGGCTCTAGGGGCGGCGATCTGTGCCAGTGTTGGCGTCGGCCTCTTTCCTAACATCCAAGATACAGCTGAAAAACTAGTGAAGTGGGAACGAACCATCAAACCCAACGAGAACAATCACGCAAGGTACATGAGAATCTACAAGCGATGGAGAGAAATCTACAGCCGATGCCTAAGGATGGTCGAAGATAGACTCGTTAAGCCTATGTGGCGAGCGGCTGGGACGTAGAATCCGATACTCATTAGACTCACTTAGAGCTTCGCAGCCGCCGTGTTAGTCACTAGCCTACTTACTTCAGAACGTGAGATGAAACAGATCTCTAACATAGGGAGACCCCAATTCCTAAACTAACGTAAGGATTATAGCCTTATCTTACATTACTGCGGTGTTTGACTACAGGAATGTGAATCCCAAGATGTCAGATCTAATTGAGATACGGAGCGTACCGCCACAGGAATACGCGAGGCTTGAATTCGAGAAAGAGAGACTTGTTTGGATGCTGAGGAAAATGATTGAGATAAGACTTTTCGAAGAAAAGGTCGAAGAACTATATTTGATGCGAGGTTTGATCACCGGACCCGCTCATCTATATTTCGGAGAGGAAGCGAGTGCTGTTGGCGTAATGTCCGCCTTGGATCCCAACGACTACGTGATAAGTGGCCATAGAGGGCATGGACACGCTTTAGCCAAGGAGATACCGCCAAGACTGATCATGGCGGAGCTCTTCGGCAAGTCCACTGGAACCTGTAAAGGTCTCGGAGGATCGATGCATGTCGGCATATGGTTGCAAAAAAATAGTCTCTTCTCTTCTGCCATAGTCGGCAGTGGGATACCCATAGCCTCAGGGGTCGGACTTGCGCTTAAATATAAGGAGAGCGATCGCGTCGTAGCAGTATTCTTTGGTGACGGTGCTGCTAACACTGGAGCTTTCCATGAAGGGATAAATCTCGCGGCAATATGGAAGTTGCCGGTCATATTCGTTTGTGAAAACAACAGGTACGCCATTGGGATGAAAGTCGAAAATGCTGTAGCAACGAACAGCATAGCCGCGAGAGCAACTGCTTACGGTATTCATGGAATTTCTGTGGACGGAAATGATCCCGTTGCTGTCTGTGAAGCCGCGAAGCAAGCAGTTGAAATTGCACGTTCGGGAGGAGGACCGACACTAATAGAATGCAAAACTTACAGGCAGAAGGGTCATGGAGTTTACGACAAAGCCCTTTATAGACCCAAAGAAGAGGTTGAAGAATGGCTGAAAAAAGATCCGATAGTCAATTTCGAAAAGAAGTTGACAACTTCCGGAATGGTTTCCGAAAAGGAAGTAGAGAAACTTAGGGGTGAGATTCTTTCTGAGATTGACGAGGCAGTAGAGTTTGCTCAGGAGAGTTCTGTCCTTCCATTTCAGGAATTAGAGAGACTGGTTTATGCTTGAGGCTGAGGATTATGCGAGAGATAACATATGCAGAAGCGATTCGTGAGGCGCTAAGAGAAGAGATGATTAAAGATCCGAATGTTATTCTGTTGGGCGAAGATATAGCGGCGTACGGCGGAGCATTCAAGATTACTGACGGTTTTCTAAAGGAATTTGGCCCAGAGAGGGTTAGAGACACACCCATATCTGAGGCAGCCATTGTTGGAGCAGCGATCGGCGCAAGCTTGATGGGTCTCAGACCTATAGCCGAGATTATGTATATGGATTTTCTACCGATTTGTCTAGAGCAGATCTGTAACCAAGCTGCGAAGATGCGGTTTATGAGCGGCGGTCAACTGGGAGTTCCTATAGTGGTTAGGACTCAATACAGTCTTGGTAGGGCTCACGGAGCTCAACACTCACAGTATGTTCCTTCTTGGCTACTTCAAGTTGCAGGCGTGAAAGTAGCTCTTCCCTCCACGCCTTACGACGCCAAAGGTCTGTTAAAAACAGCGATGAGAGACGGCAATCCGGTAGTGTACATAGAAAGTAGCCTTCTATACCGAGTCAAGGGCCCGGTCCCGGAGGACGAGTACACGGTGCCCTTTGGCAAAACGGATGTAAAAAGGGAGGGTAGCCATGTGACAGTGGTGGCGATCTCTCGTATGGTGAGGGAGGCGATGGCGGCCGCTGAAATACTTAGAGAACATGGGATAGACATTGAAGTCCTAGATCCAAGGACGATTCAGCCACTCGACATAGAGACGATAGTGGACTCCGTTAAGAAAACCGGGCGTCTAGCGATAGCAGAGGACGACTCGAAAACAGGAGGCGTGGGAGCAGAGATAGCTGCTAGTCTTGCGGAGAAAGCAATCGACTACTTGGATGCCCCTATAGTTCGCGTCGCTGCACCAGATATTCCGATTCCGTTTTCGCCTTCTCTAGAACAAGAGTATATGCCGAACAAAGAGAAAGTCGTGGAGGCTGTGAAATCGCTCGTAAGGTAGATGAGAGATCATGTACGAGGTCATTGTTCCACGTTTAGACCCTGCAATGAAGACCGGAAAGATTGTAGAGTGGCTCAAGAAGGAGGGCGATCAAGTCAGAAAGGGAGAAGCGCTTCTAGTTGTTGAAGGCGAGAAGACAACCTTCGAAGTTGAAGCACCTGGTGAAGGCGTCTTGAGGAGAATCCTATCTCAATCAGGAGCTGACGTTGAAGTGCCTGCCGTGGTAGGTTTAGTAGGGCATCCGGATGAACCATTGCCGACAGTTCAGGTTGCTGTGACAGTGCCAGGTCCTCCTCCATCCGTCAAAGAAGTCAAAGAAGCTCCTCCGAAAATCTTCGAAAGAAGGGCAGAAGAGGTGAGAGCATCTCCACTTGCAAGAAAGCTGGCGGAAGAGCATGCAATAGATCTCGCTACTATCAAAGGAACAGGTCCTGAAGGAAGGATTCTAAAGGAGGATGTTTTGCGGGCGATGGAGAAAAGAACAGCGGTGGCTGTTCCCGTGTCGCCGCCGACTCCGACTGAGTTGTTCAAGGGTCTGCGAATCGCCAAATCGATACCCTTATCTGGAATAAGAAGAACGGTTGCAGAGCGCCTTTCCTACAGCTTCCGCACGACCGTGCCTGTAATCATAACGATGGATGTCGATATGGAAAATCTGATTAGTCTCCGGGGAAGCATGAAGACTACGACCAATACTGATTTGTCGTTGACAGCGTTCATAGTGAAAGCTGTTGCGAAGGCTTTGGAGGCTCATGGGATTCTAAACTCCGCATTGGAAGGAGAAGAGATAAAGATATTTGAGGAAATCAACATCGCTCTGGCCATCAATACGCCAGAGGGACTTGTTGCTCCCGTAATCCGTGAAGCAAACAAGAAAACGGTTCAGGATATATCAAATGAAATTCATCAACTTACTGAGAAAGCAATTGAAAAGAGACTAGATCTCGCGGACTTGTTAGGCGGCACCTTTACCATCTCGAATCTAGGTCCTTATGGTGTCGGAGTATTCGCTCCAGTTATCAATCCGCCTCAAAGCGCGATAATTGGAATTGGTGCGACACAAAAGAGAATGGTTATTATTAACGAAAACATTGCAGTAAGGCATGTCGCAACGCTCTCCTTGGTATTCGATCATAGGATCGTGGATGGACTGCCCGCGGCAGAGTTTCTGCAGGATGTTAAGAAGTTTCTCGAGATACCTCACATCTTAGTGGCGTAGATCATTTTGATGGAGACATGTCAAGGGCGTTTCGAATGGCTGATGTTGCAATAGTGGGAGCGGGACCGGCAGGCTATGTAGCTGCAATTAGGGCCGCTCAACTGGGAGCCGAAGTGGTTCTAATCGAAAAGGATGAAGTTGGAGGAGTTTGTCTCAATAGAGGATGCATACCCACAAAAGCTCTACTAGAAAGTACAAGAGCGTTGTCGACGATCAGAAAGGCCGCTGACTTCGGAATATCCGTTGAAAAAGTGTCTCTAGATTTTCCGCTAATGATGGAGAGAACATACGCGATAGTGAAGAGGCTTGTGGCCGGGTTGAACTATCTCATGAAGACCAACAACATAAGAATGATGAAAGGAACAGCGAAAATAACGGGTCGCAACTCTCTTGAAGTCGTGAAAGAAAATGGAAGCAAGGAAAGCGTTGAAGCCAGAGCCGTAGTTATTGCGACAGGTTCTGAACCAGTAAGACCATCCCTTTCAGGGATGACAACCGATGAGGCATTGCAGCTCAAAGCTATTCCTAACAGCATCCTAATTGCAGGTTTGGGCGTGATTGGCGTAGAACTCGCATTCATGTTCAACGCTTTTGGAAGCACTACGACACTGATCGGAGGAACGGCTGGCATACTGCCCACGGAGGACAGAGAAATTGCGGCTCAGATACATGGGATGATGGAGAAAAGAGGCATTACGATACTTACCAAGGCAAAAATCGCGAAAATAGACGAAACGGAATCTGGCAAGAAACTTTCCGTTGTGAGTGAGAAAGAACAAAGACAGATCGTTACGGAAGAGGTTCTTTTTACAGATCGAGCGCCAAACATCAAGAACCTAGGATTGGAAACTATCGGCGTAAGAGTTGACAAAGGCAAAATAGTTGTGGACAACGAAATGAAGACGAACGTGCCAGATGTTTACGCCGCAGGAGACGTCACAGGGGGATGGCTAGCTCATGTTGCATTTGCAGAGGGAGTAGTTGCAGCTGAAAACGCCATGGGTCTGCGATCCACGATGGACTATAATGTTATACCAAGGTGCACCTTTACGAATCCAGAAGTTGCAAGCGTAGGGTTGACTGAAGAACAGGCCAAGGCACGAGGCTACAGCGTTAGATTGGGGAGATTCCCATTTTTGGCTAACGGAAGAGCCTTAACACTTAGAGAACATGAAGGATTCGTCAAGATAATTGCGGACGACAAGTCAGGAGAAATTCTTGGCGTTCACATTATCGGACCAAGAGCTACAGACCTAATTTCGGAAGCAGCGCTAGCGATGAAGCTTGAAGCAACCGTTGAGGAAATCGCGAACACCATTCATCCTCACCCGACGTTAGCTGAAACGCTGAGGGAAGCAGCCCTTGACGCGGCCGGCAAACCGCTCCACAAAGCCAAGTGAAGATTCTGAAAAACCTCGAATGCGTGGCAAAGGGTTCCTAGAAGTAGCTTTCATCTAGTGGATATCCTTTCTTCGAAGTCAAATATTCAAGGAATATTTAATGACCTTAGCTTATCTTGCGTTGGCGTTCCGTCAAGGTTCCATCCCCGTTCCTTGTAATACTCGTCGAGCATCGACTGGAAATCCTCGTTCTTAAGGGAATGCTGTACGCCTGTGTTGTCGACGACTACGCTTTCAGACTTTATCCTATGCGGTAGGTCGTCATCTGCTCTATTTACTCCTTCATGATTTAGTATGAGTCTTTCAAGGTTGTAGATTCTTTCTCCGATCTCCATAAGTCCTCCTTCAAAATTTACTCCTGTAATGAGTTGGAGTATTTCCATGTCCGGTTCGGCGCCTTTGAATCCGAGTGGCGAGCGCATGTATGTGCACAACCCTATTGAATCGATATAAGCCCTAGTGTCTTGAAGCGTTTTTACCATCCTGCCTTTGCCTTTAACGGCGAAACGATCTACTTCATTTGTCATCAATTCAGCCCTTCCTGTCCATCCGCCGACGTTGTGGCATGCGCCTCTGCTTGAGGTTGCGAAAGCTAAAGCCATACCTGTCATGGCCCTAGGCTCCCACCCTGTTAGGGATAACCCTTTAACATGCATAACATACTTTGAGGCGTCCTTCCCTATTCTATCTGATGCCCTTAAAGCTCCTTCAGCCAGTACGTCGCCGAAACCTCTTCTATTGGCGATCATCTCGATTAACTTCATCATCGATTCATGGTTCCCATATCGTAAGTCCAGTTCGTTTAGATCGCTTTTGCTGATCAAGCCTTTTTCATAAAGCTCCATCGTGAAGCTGATGGCGTAACCTGTGGATATCGCGTCCATCCCATATTGGTCACAGAGACTTGTCGCAGCGATTATTGGAGAATAATCGAATATGCCGCAAAGGGGTCCCAGAGCCCAAACAATCTCGTAGTCCACGTCAGCTCTGACTCCTTTGTACGGAGGGTCCTTCGCCTCCAGAAGTTTCCCGCAAGCAATCGGACAATTGTAACATGCGGTGTGTGAAACGAAGTATTTTTTCATAGTTTCAACTCCGATCTTGTCGGATGCATAACCATATACGACCGTTTGAAAGTTCTTGGCAGGAATGGTTCCGTTCTCGTCGCCTAGATCCACGATGTAGAGCGTACCTTGTTTTCGATAGTCCTGCGCGGCCGCTGCAATTTCAGGCAAAAGCGCATTCAACTTGTTTCTAAGCTTTTCTGGATCTGAAACCTTGACGAGCGATTTACCTTTGACTGAGACTGCTTTTACCAGTTTCGAGCCCATTACGGCTCCGGCTCCTCCTCTACCGAAGGAGCGGTGGTCAGATTGTATAGACGCGAATCTGACCAGTCGCTCGCCCGCGGGTCCTATGCAAAATACTCTTGACCGGGGATCTGTTTCCTTCTTGATGATGCTCTGCGTTTCTGCCGTATTCTTATAGGCTAGGTGCTCGGCTGGTTTGAACTCCACGCGGTCATCCTCAATCCAAATATGGGTGAGTTTTTCTGCCTTTCCTTCTAATACTAGGCCGTCGTATCCAGCCTTCTTTAGTTCTGGCCCGAAGAAGCCTGAGGCATTCGTGCAGAAGTATTTGCCCGTCAATGGGCTCTTGGTGACGCACTCGTATTTTGCACTACTTGGAACTATTGTTCCTGTTAAGGGTCCCGTAAAGAAGATCAGTTTGTTGTCTGAAGATAAAGGATCTATTTGACGTGAGATTTCCTCGAAATATATTCGAGCGGCTATCCCTCTTCCTCCAATGTACTTTCGAATCCACTGTTTCGGAGTGGGTTGCGTCTCAACCTTTCTCTTGCCCAAGTTTATTCTCAAGAACTTTCCAGTGTAGCCGCCTATCAAATCCGTATCCATCATCTCCTTACGAGTTTTTCTATATACTGTATTGTGGGGCTATTCAAGATTGACGGTCTAAGGTTTGGGGCAGTTCTATTTTTAGTATCGATTGAAGCGTTAGTTTGTCTCTAGACGATTTGTCTGATGTCTTAGGGATAAGTCGCATGGTAGAGAATAATTCCTAGAACGCGCCTCATATTTTATATATGCACGAAGGCAATAAGCTTGGTCGAGGGGATTTTATGCCTGAAAAGTTAGGGATTGGATTCGCAGGCACTGGATTTGTCAATACGTTTCACGCGAAGTCGTTTGTTACGATTAGGGACGCTGAAATAACCGGGGTATATTCTAGGACTATGGAAAAGGGGAAGGCATTCGCTTCCTTCTGCGACCAGCTGGGAGTAGGGAAACCAAAACCCTTCACCGATCTGGCTGAGATGGTTAGAGACCCAAGCGTCGACGCCATCTGGATAGGCAACCCGAACTTCCTCCGCTTGGAAACTGTTGAAACGATAGTCGAAGAGATTACGCAGGGAAAAGGCGAATTAAAGGGGATTTCCTGCGAGAAACCCTTAGCTAGGAATGTGAAGGAAGCTGAAGAGCTAGTAAGGCTGATCAAGAAGGCTGGCATACCCCACGGTTACCTCGAAACCAATGTTTTCATGCCGGCTGTGGTCAGAGGAAAGGAGATCGCTTGGAGAAGGGGAGCCGCCATCTCGGGTCGTCCATACCTTGCAAGATCTGCTGAGGAACATTCTGGGCCACATTCAGCCTGGTTCTGGGTCGGTAAGAACACCGGCGGAGGGGTGTTGACCGATATGATGTGCCATAGTCTTGAAGGAGCTAGGTTCCTGCTAACCGGGCCAGACGAGGAGAAGGATTTCTTAAGGTTGAAGACCGTGAGCGCGGAGATCGCTACGCTTAAATGGTCGATTCCAAGATACGCTGAGGCCTTGAAGAAACGATTCGGACGCGAAGTCAATTACGTTAGAGAGCCCGCCGAAGACTACGCGAAGGCGGTGGTTACCTATGAAACGAAGGATGGAGACATATTAATGGCTGAGTCGACAAACTCTTGGTGCTTTATGGGTCCAGGTATGCGCCTCATATTTGAGCTGATAGGGCCTGAATACTTCATGGAGATCAACGATCTTAAACCAATATTGCATTTGTTCTTTTCACGGGAAGTGAGGGGTAAAGCCGGAGAAGACTTTGTTGAGAAACAGTCGGCGGAGCAAGGGCTTATGCCCGTGTTGGATGATGAATCTTTCATATATGGGTATCAATCTGAGAACAGACATATGGTTGAGTCCTTTCTGAAGGGTAAAATGCCTCGTGAAAACTGGTACGATGGACTCTTCGTAACAAAGATGCTGATGGCATGCTACATGTCAGCTGAAGTGAAAAAGAAGCTCAATTTCCCACCTCCCGGACTGGAGAACTTCATACCTAAAGTTCAGAAGGGAACGTTTGATCCTAGATCGGTCATTGAAGGCGTATAGAACGCACGTCTGCCATCGAATAGTAACGATTCCATAACCTTTTTTCTGTAGTCTATTGCTCCTGAGAATTCCTAGCCGGTTACGACGTCGTTTATATTGACGTGCTCGATAGACTAGTGGAACAGGTGATCAGCCGATGGTCGTTAACGAGAAATGGTATATCAAGAACTCCCCAATAATAGGTAAGAAGTTTCGAGAATTTCACGACAAAACTGTGGAGGGCGGCGTACTAGACAGAAAGACTAAGGAGCTGCTAATGGCAGCCTTGGCCGGCGCATTTCGGTGCCGCCACTGTACAGAAGCCCATATAAAGGGCGCCCTGGAGGCCGGTGCGAGCAAGGAGGAAGTGGCGGAGGCATTATTGATAGCGGCTCTCGAAGGAGCAGGAACTCAGCTGTATTGGGCTGAAGACGTATACGAAAAATATTTCTAA
>Ga0315312_1003193_pt1 | contig 10698 bp, 10 predicted proteins | sample TDP7_MG_FD_203629 | JGI IMG/M metagenome (GOLD analysis project Ga0315312, IMG submission 203629) | Freshwater sediment microbial communities from Lake Towuti, South Sulawesi, Indonesia - TDP7 | ecosystem: Environmental > Aquatic > Freshwater > Lake > Sediment | place: Indonesia: South Sulawesi... | reverse complement strand
GCTTCAGGGGCTGCTACGGTCGGCTCGGAGGCAATTCGTGCCTCTTTTGACTCCTTCTTCATATGCTTAAACTTCTCAACATTTTCTTCTATGGGAAGATCAACTACAATCTTAGAAGAAATTCTTGGTCCAAACTCTGATCGAATTTTAGATTCAATTTCTTTAAGATTTCCTTCTCCTTCGTATTCAGAAGAACCTACTCCAGCAGAGAAGCACTCAAATCCAAGGTCTGAAATGAAATCCTTAAGTACATTAGAAAAAACTTCATCTGGGATTTGTATCCATACCTTCTCTCTTTTGGCTTCCTTAGATTCTTTCTTCATATGCTTAAACTTCTCAACTTGATCAAGTCGAGCCTGTGCTTTTTCTTTGCTCTTGTATGGCCCACCTAGATGTTTACCTTTCTTTGAGTAAACATGCCAACCATCCTTTCTCTTTCTGATGGTTTCATCCACTTTACTTTCAGGAAGTTCTTCCTCTTTGTACGCTTCTGGTTTTTCACCGGATTGGTCAGTAGTTAGCTGAGCTTTTATCTCATCACTTGTCCAGTCCTCCGGCTCCTTATCAGGAGAAGGCTCTTCTACTTTAAGAGGTTTCTGAGTAAGTTTATCCATTGCTTCTACAGGAAGTATTGTTATAATACCATCTGGACTAACAGATATGCTTGCATCTCCTTGAAGTTGAACAGAAGTTGGAGTACCTGGCCCAATACCAACACTAAGAGCTACTACATTTTCTCTTATTTCTTTAATTTCAGCATCTTGATCACCATATTTAACTTTGGTACCAACTTTAACTGTACCTTCGGTAACCAAATCTTTTATCTTCTTCTCATTCTCTTTATTCACTTCTGGTAACTCCTTATTAACTATAGAATGCAAAATCTCCAAGGCTTTTGGCTCAAACCCATACTTAAAACTCCCTGGAGCTTTGTGATACATTTCTAGCATCTTCTTGATATGTACTTTTATCTCCGGTCTAATATCAGAAGAATTTTTCTCTTCAGCTTTATCTAAAGTATCAAAAAGAGTATCATCTCCTACTAAATCATAAAGTATATCTTTTGCTTCTTTCGCAGCTAAAGGTTTTTCAAGCAAAGTAAATAGTTTCTTGGCTTTCTCTTCTGTATACGGATAAGACCAGCAACCTTCAGTAATATATTCTCTTTTTTCCTTGAGTATATCACAACGACCACATTTCTGACATTTACCTATCAACGGCTTTTTACATTTCATATGCTCAAGTAACAACCTCGCAAACTCCCTTTCACTTTTATCTGCACTTTCATTATGATATTCTTTTCCTACTGCAGAAACTATATTTCTCTTAACATCTTGTGGTACCACACCGAATGTGGAAGGGTCTGCGGTAAAATCGGTTGTAATATATTTGTAACTTTCGGGTATAACCCTTTGGTATGTTCCTTCATCATCTTCTGCTTCCTCCAGATCCCCCTCCGCTCGAGTAGAAACGCCAACTTGGCAACCAGCTCTAATCAAGGTATCCACTATACGTCCCGTTGGAGTATCAAGAACATCCATCTTTTGATAAACCTTACCTTCTTTTTCATCAATCCACATCTCAAAGATAACATGGCTAGTTTTCTCCAAGTTGCTTTGGGTTTGTTCTGGATGTTCTGCATGTCCAAACAAAGCTCGACCTTCGAGTTTTTGTTTTAAATCATCATTGGAAAGAACTTTATCCCAAACTGCTTTTTCATAAACACGTTTATTAGCGTTTCTCTCTCCAATATTACTTACACTGTAAGTTACTCGGCAAAGAACTCCATCAGGAAGTTTTTCCCGTTGGGTTTCCTCAAGAATTGGTTTTGTTAAAATTGTTTCTGTTAGAAGCATTGTTATACCCTCTTATATCCCTTTTGTATAATTAGTTTACCCACCACATTTGATACCAACCATCAGTTGCTAATTCCCAACTATATGATAAATTTTGATACCACGTATACCACATTATCTTTTTCTCTATCACTCTCTACTCTTCATTCTTCTTCATCTATACAAATAGTAGATATCTTCTTCAAGGCCATCCCAAAAATTTAATGTTCCACTATCACGACATAATCTATACGCAGAAAGTTGATTATCATCATCAAAATCTAATGTAGAATTTTCTCCATTAATACACATACTAACTTTTCTCCTTATATCTGGGAGAGAGGATTTGAACCTCTGACTTCTTGGTCCCAGGCCAAGTGTGCTACCAAACTGCACTACCCCCAGACTAGAGATCACTGGTGATTATAAAAATTAACTAATTTCCTCCTTATCACGCCAATTGCCTGGTACAAGGGCTCTAAAGAGCGTGATCTCCTATTCTGCGTTAAATGACAAGGGTAATTTTGGAGAATAAACAAGTGTTTTACCCATTTAAACCTAACAACTGATTCAAACGTTCCAATCCTTTTCTTTCAGTAATATCTACTTGTTCGTTCTCTACTGGAATTAAACTTTCTTTTGGACCCTTGCCAGGAGTTTCTGCTGCCTTAGTAACCTTGATATCAGGATACTTTGATTTAACCCTTCTAGCTACTGTTTTAACTAACGATTCCAAATTACCTTTATACCACTTGGGAGCTGACTTATACTGATTAGCACGAGCTAAAGCATTTCGAGCCTGATTTTCTGAGTTAATCGGGAAGTGATCCTTATTATCAGTCACCTTTGGACTAGTATGTGGGAATACACAATCACCACGAGCACGAACAGCTGCACCTTTCTTTAGTGGACGACCTTTCTTACCAACTAGTTTCTTTTTCTTAGCCTCATCAAGATTATCTTCAGAATCGATCATTTCATCCATTAAATCCTGAACTTCATCATTCAGAATATCAAGTTCTTCATCTTCTTCTGGCTCTGGAGCATCTATTTCAATACCTTCCCGAATGATCCACTTGTTAGATCTATCATCAAAAGCCATCTTTACTGTTTTACCACTCGCTAACTTCGCAGTAGTTTCTCCATCTTCACCAGGACGTTCATATGAAACTATGGTAGCTTTCTGAGGAGTCTTATCCTCTGCAGAGGTATAAACATCAACCTGTTGTCCTTCTGTAGCTTCTTTTACAGATTCACAAGGATTACCTCTACGAGGCTTTTCAATAGCTTCTACCTCTGTTTCTGGACTTATTTTACTAACTTTATCCCCAGATTTGTACTCTGTCTCGGAGTATTTAACACATCTCTTACCATCATACATAAAGTCAGCACCAACTGCGAGATCTTTAAATTGCTTAGTAAACAATTTCTCTTCTATATTAGCTTCTTCTACACTTTCATTTTCTGCTTTAATCTGTTTAAGTTGTGGATCACTAAAACTATGAGCCTTATCCTGCTTTGCATGATGAGTAGCACTTTGTTTAGTTATCTTATCAGCATCTTCTTTTGGCTCTCCTAGTTGTTTAGTTTGATCTACTTTAGCAGTATACGTTTTATCTTGTTTTGCATGATGACTAGCACTCTTCTTAGCTACAGTTTCCGCATCTTCACCTTCTGGCTTAGCTTCATCAACTACTTGTTCTTTCTTAACCTCTGCTTCAGGTAACCTACTCCACAAATCAACAAGATCTTTCTTCTCAGCCACATTATTTACCCAGTTAACAACATCAGCTTTGATTGATTCAAGAGTTGTTTGTTTCTTGTTTTGATCACTTTTTTCTGCCATATTTATACCCCTTTTCTTATCATTATCATTTTTAGATTCTTGCAGCTCAAAGTTATCTTTTAGTTCTTCAAAGGAAACTTCACTTTGAACATCATTATCTACTTTTCCCACTACATATGTAGCTTTTCCAGATATCTCCTCTTCCGGAGATCCAACTATATCAATAATCTCCCACTTAGAACCATCAGCTCTGTGATATACAAAAGTTCCTTCAGTTACATCTTCTGGTGACTCAATCCAAATATCCTTTTGCTCACTAATTTTAGATTCAACAGTACCTCCAAGTTCTTTTATTCTTTTTTCTAAATCAAGTAACTCTAATTTCATATCTGCTGTCAATGTTCCAGCATCTTCTTTTGCTTTAAGTTCATCCCGTCTTGCAACTAGTTGGTCTAATTTGTTTTCATTAGGTTGAATTCTAATATCCTCCTCCTTTTCAGTGGCTTGTAGCATTTCCACATGAGATACCTTACTCTCTGGATATATTTTTTCAGCTTTTGCTTTTGCATCAACTTTTGATTCTCCTTCTAATTCTTCAGTGTGACCATCGTAAAAAGTAACTTTATATATACCTGGAGTTTTGTGAATATAATCAAATTTCTCAAGTACATGGCTTAGCTTTTTTTCTAATTCGTTTGGATCCATTCTCTCCTGCTTCGCAAAACTTTTAATTCCTTCTTTCCAAGTAGGAAAGTTAAACTTGGACATATAATCATAGAACTTTTGTCTTAACTCATCATCTGTTTCCTGCTTCGAGTATGAATTAGCTTCTTCTACCTCTTCTTTTTCACCTTTAACAACTAACTCATCATATTCTTCTGGCTCAATGTTTGCTAAAGCATCAAGAGCTAATTCCTTTAAACCTTCATCAGTGAGAGTTCCATCTTTATCTCTCCAGTAGCTGGTAAATTCTGAATCAAATTTAAACTCCCTTTCATTTATGCTAATAGTAGTATCTTTTGGTCCATCGTCTACAAGACGCACATCAAAGATATTTCCTTCATCATCAGTTACTTTCATTTCACAAATTGGAGATTTGCCTTCATCAAGAGATTCAAACTCAATCTTATTTTTACGAGCTAATCTCTTGAGTGCCTTTAATATTCTTCCTGCCACACCTGATACAGAGATTGAAGAAACCTTACCTCCGGCAAGTTTTCTACCTTTTTCGGACAGAATAATAGAGCTAAATAACTCATTTACAGATCCATCAAACTCTTCATCTGCTCCAACTCTTGCTCCAGGAATACCTCCAAGAGTTATACTGAGATGACCTTTTTCCCCATGGGAATATTCTCCATCTATCTCCCAGTGGAGATCTTCTTCTTCCCCCAATTCATCTGCAAAATCCTCAAGACTAAAATAAGGATCCAACCCGTAGTATTCTTTTATCTCCCTCACATTTTTACCTTCTATCACTCCTTGTAAAATTGCTCTATGGGTTTTTGTAATTAACTCATCTATTTCATCTAAACTCAAACCTTCTTTACCGAGAGCTTTAACTATATCAAAAAGTTTTCCTGTAGCTTCGAGCACAGTAATTTTTCTATTTTTAATCGCAGTATATAGTTCTTCTAGTTGTTGTATTATTTCTGGAGATGCTTGTTTTTCAACTACTTTCTTAGACTCAACTGGTTCTTCAGGAGGTATTTTTGTTGGCTCTTCTTTCTCAGGTTTTTCTCCTTCAGGTTTTGCCTCTTTAGGTTTTTCCTTCTCTTCTGGTTCCTCCACAACTTCCTCTTTTCTTGGTGTTTCTTCTTCTAATTTAGGAAGAATATATTTCATAAATACTGAACGTTCTATTTGATCAATTTTGACGTCCTGAATAGCTTTGATAATAAAATCTGCTATACCCTCTTCAGATACTTCCATGTTATGATCCCTAGCGGAGTATTTTTTTACACCTTCTTGATCTACAATTAGAAGATCTTCCGGTTTATCTGCTTCCCCTTCAGCTACAACAAAGTAATAATGGGTATCTTCAGATTTTCCTAAGTACTCTTTTCGTGCTTCCAGCTTTCCAGTCTCTGGTTCTTTTACTTCTTCAGGAGGTGGAGGAGCATCTGTTGGTTCTTCTTTTGAAGGTTCTTCATCTTGTTCGTCTACCTTCTTTTCCTCTACTTTTCCTTTAGCTACTTGTCTACACTCTTCAACCAGGTTTTGGTATTTCTCTTCAGGATCTGTTTCTATACTAGAACTTTCTTTCGCTTTCTGAGGTTTGGGTTTCTCAGGTTCTATCTTATATGTTTTTCCCTTCCCTTTTGGGTCGCTTTTACCTTTATCTCCTTTTTCTAACTCACTTTTCCTTATCCCTTCATTTTTAGAAGGAGCAGAAATACTTAGTTTTTCACCAGGTAATTCTTCTATGTGTCCACAATTTAGACACTTTATCTTGTTTTCTATTTCAGCTGTTTTTGTAGAACCACAACGAATACAAATATACCTATCTTCGTTGGTTTTAGATTCAAGAGGACCAGGTTCAACATATCCACAACTATGACATTCCCACTGCCCAACTGGCCCTTCTCCGTGGGGAGCACCATAACTCATCCTATGCCCACATTTTGGACAAGATTTGTTCTCGTTTACCTTTTCCTTAGCAACTTCTCTACATTCACCTATTAAATCAAAATACTTATCCATATTTACCCCCTAAAACATCAAAAGCCAAAAATACTTCCATGTTTAAACTCGAACTGCTTTTCTATATCATCTGTATTAGCAGGTTCACTACCAAGCTGCTTATAAACTACAACATCATATGTACCTGGAGGAAGTTCCTTCTGAATTCTTATAGGAAACTTTCCTGTCTGACCTACTTCTTCTAAAATAGTAATCGTACTAGTCCAAGATACAGATGTATCATCTACTAATAGCTCAGTAGTAGGATTCCATACATACCCATTTATTCGTCTAACAATTCGAAAGTAATAAATGTTGCCAGTATGTCCTCCAGCATCAAAAAGGTTACGTTCAATGTAATTTGCTAACTGTGACATTTTTTATCCTCTCCAATTTATTATTCCAGACTTAACCAGTAAAAGAATTACCCCAACAATAAAACTTGATAATCCCATAAAAGTAGCTGTAGTTGCTGCAAGAGTAATTGCCCAATGATGTTTCAAATGATTCGTAAAATGTTCTTCCAAAGTATCAAACTTAGCACATAAAATCACAAGAAGATCATGATCGTGCATAATTTGGTATTCCGCAGACAATATTTTTCTTTCCATATTACTTTTCCTACTCTCTTCTAAATATTTCCTGTTCCTGTAACATCTTGTAAAATGCGTTTCGTTCTCGTTCAGTCGATTCTTTATCATGAAGAAACAACTTAACTTGAATTCTTAGAAATTGAAGAAGTTTTTTAATTTCCTGAGGGCCGGATTCTTCCGGACGCTTAAGCATTACTTCAGGTTGAAAATATGGATCTAGTAAAGTTATTATGTTCTCTGCTTCTAACCAAGCTTGAGTAAATTGTATTTTTTCATCTTTTGTCATAAATCTATACTACTCTTTTTCAATCATTCCTACTTTATCTCTGATTTTTGTTCGTTTGGTTGTACTTTTTCTTTTGATTGTAGATCCAGCGGTTCAATCTCTATAGTATTTAGAATACTAATAACTCCATTAAGATTTTCAATACCGGCAGATCTCAACGCTATATCACATAGTTTTCGTACAACTTGTTCACCTTCTTTGTCAACCAAAATTCTCATTTAATTCCTTCCAACAATTCAATATTACAAGGAAAATATTTTTATATCCTTATATATTGCTAACTCCACATACTTTCTTTACAGAAGCATTTGGTATTCCACATATATTTTTTATATTGGCCTGTAAAATACCACCTACTTTTTTTATTGCTCCGCTCACAGCTAACTCAAGTCCCCACCAAGGTTCTCCGTTCTTTGACCAACCCATTCCATCTAATTCAATATCATTTTTAGCTGCAAGATTTACCCAGGGTTCTCCGTTTTTTGACCAACCCATTACTATAATATCATTATAAGAAGGAAGAGGCATAATTTATACCTGTGAAATAGTTAAATCGTGAACATAAACATTAGATAAAGCTGAAACATAATATGCCCAAGCTTCAATCTCAAGAATCCCAGCTTCGGTTGGAGTAAATTGAATTGTTAATTCCTCCCAGGTTTGTAAAATTTCCGAGGTAGTTGCCGTAACATCATTAGGAATTCCAGTAAGTTGTTTTCCACGACAAACCAACTTTCCAGCAATACCAGACGCCGAATCTTTGTAAAACCACGCCTTTACTGTAACTTGTGAATTAGCATTAACTGGAACTTCTGCAATTTTTACTCGTAACGGATAAGAACTGGTGCGTGTAGAAGATGTAACTTCTAATTTCCACGCTTTCCCAGAAGGTGTATGTCGAACTGCGGTCTGAGCTAAAATTTGGCCCCCATCATAATAAATACGAAAATCTCCTACATTACCATCGTGGTTCCAGGAAAACAAACAGCAATCAGAATAAACCATTCCCCCCGAAACTTCAGTTGTGCCTGTTAATACGGCATTCCGAACAAAGTTAATACCGGGGTTATTCAAAATCCCACTTCCTGCCGAGAATGTAGAAGAACACTTTTTTACAAGATTATAATAAGCAAATTCAAAAGCTATTCCTGCTGTCGTATTATAATCTGCTTTAGTAATTTCATCAAAGAGGTTATTTGCAGGGCCTGCATAAAGATATAGACCATATACGTTATTATTCAGGTTTGAAGCTAAAATTACATAATTATTAAAGGAGTTACCTTCAATCCATAAACCAGCATTAAAATTAGAATTAGCGTTTGTAATTTCTGTGAAAGTATTACGTATGCAAGCTACTAATCGAATACCATAAGCACTTTGATTAACATTAGCAAATAGAGAAAAAGTATTGTTATGAGAAGAACTACCATAAAGCCCAGTAAAATTATTACTCAAGTTCTGAAAGGAAAAATTACACCAAGTAGCACTTGTTAAATTAATACCATAATAGTATCGAACCACCTGAAGACGATTTAAGGTAACGTATGATTTAGAAGAAATTTGAATTCCATATCCGTTCCCATTTAACCCATCAAAAAAAGTTTCCCCATCCTGCTCATTTGAAGCCGTATTATAACCTCCTTGAAACTGAATCTGGTTGCCACTTGAACCACTGTCCATTACGTTATTCACCACAGTGGAAGTAGCTGATGCCATAGCTGTTTTTATTGTCTCTCTTTTATATGAAGCAACAGTTTCTGAGGCTCCTGAATAACCCCTCCCACCAGAAACAGTAGTTATTCCTTTTGTATTTACCTCATTATCCAATTTAATATCGGTATTATCAATACTTTGAATACCAAACCAACCCTCAGAACCCCCCTGCTCAAGACTGTTTTTTGAAATCAGGGATTGAAGGTTAAGCCCGTCTGAGGTACAGGCAATAAAATCATCTACGGTAATTACTGAGCTGGCAAGTCCTGTTGTTACTCCTCCTGTATAAATTGCAATAGAGCCGATAGAGCTGTTAAGATTCCCTTCACCGGTACGAGTCAGTGTTAGAGGAACCCAATAACCCGTAGAAGGAATTGCCGGAATAGGAAATTCATCAACAGGGGTAGCACCGGCGGTATCTGAACATAACTTGACAACCCAGTTACCTGCAACAATAGCACTTGTATTTTTAATCCAAAAAGAAATTTTTTGTTTAGAAGATAAATCTAAAGTTCCAGTAGCATGGTATGCTTGAAGAATATTAGCTTGTGGCGACGAATCAACAGTCAACCTGACAGAATAATCTCCTTGTTTTCCATCTGTACCAACCGCAACTAAAGTAACCGTAGTATCCCCCGTCCCTGTCCAAATAACCTCGCATAAATCAATATTTTGAGTTAGTGCTGAGGCAAGAGTAACTGTTTTCGACCTATCTGTCCAAGTTGTATTTCCTATGGAAGATGGGGTAGGACTTTTAGCTACTCGAATAATATCCCCAGAAGCAATTCTTGCAGCAGTTGCTCCGCTGGTAAACGTTTTCCAGGCCAAAGCCCAAGAAGAACCATTATTACTATCACTGCCATTTACATAATCTAAATAAAACGTAGCCATTTTATATATGCTCCACCTGAACAAGTTGCGGCTTAAAATATATAGCAGTTGTACTTAATGCTACACCAACAATTTGTATCACATCATCCGTTCCCGATGGTAATGTTTGTGTTAGAGTATTTCCAGTTGTTCCAGTTGTGCTTAAATATATTAAACCACCAACCGTCCAAGTCCAAGTATTATCTTTTGCTATACCATGCAGAAGCCAACTACCAGAAGCATTTTGAGCTATTGCAGAATCTGCACACATTACTATACAACCTGCGGTAGTAATAGCGTTTGCATTTCCTAATGCTACTTTTCCGTTACTATCTAAAAAACCAATATCTCCGAAGTTTACAGCAACGGCAGCAGTTAGGGAACACGTAATTCCATAAACAGAGTGGTCAGTAGATAAAGCAGAATCAAAGTGGGGGGTTTCACCAATTATTTTAACAGTCATTTTATTTCATCCAATCATATTCAGACAAAATAGATAATTTATTGCTAATAGTATCTATTATTTGTTGATTTGTTCTTTCAGATAAATCATGTTGCTGACGTAGTAAATTAATTTCATCTTTTATAATAAGAACAATAGCTTCGATAAGTAAAGGACCAAAACGTTCATATAATTCATCTCTTGTCATTATATCCACCACCCCAAAACTACTACATCTTGATTTGCCCAAGTAGCACCCGAGGTGCTACAATATTCAATAATTTGATTTACAACTTCTACGATTACATTACAATTATCGACAGCAATATTTGCTGCTTGCGTTCTTGCACCATCTACATTATATACATTGGAATTACCATCTTTTCTAAAATAAAGTGTCTTTGAAGTTGCGTTAGATTTAACATAAACTCTCAATCTAACTAATATAGCATTTGCAGGAATAATGGCACTTAAATCCAAATTTCTCCAAA
>Ga0315312_1003192_pt1 | contig 10699 bp, 11 predicted proteins | sample TDP7_MG_FD_203629 | JGI IMG/M metagenome (GOLD analysis project Ga0315312, IMG submission 203629) | Freshwater sediment microbial communities from Lake Towuti, South Sulawesi, Indonesia - TDP7 | ecosystem: Environmental > Aquatic > Freshwater > Lake > Sediment | place: Indonesia: South Sulawesi... | reverse complement strand
CCAAAGATAGCTCCTCTCTTCCTCGGACGCATTTTCGTAGGCCGTATCTAAAAAGCGACGACACATGCCCCTGGCAGTCGAGGCCTTTGGATGACTGACCTCGGCGTTCAAGCCGTCCTTAACAACTGCATAGAGATCTTTGACGAGTAGAGGATGTGGCAAATTCGTTTCGTCGCCTTGCATCAATCCCCTGAGCAGGGCCCTAATGAAGCAGCTGAGGGCTACATCCGACTTTATGCACTCCTGCTCGTCCATAACCCTGACCTCAATCGCCCTCCTGTCAAAGCGGAATATCGCGCCTCTGGAGTTGAGCCACTCCTTATTGACTATGCACGGGGGCGCATTGACCTTCATGAGATCGGCGGAGTACTTCCTGATGGTGAGGTCACGGTACGTTTCGAAGGAGTCTATGGGTTCCGGGATTATCTCCCCCGTTATTGAGGGAATCCTCGCTTGGTTTATCCTATAAAAGTGCAGACGGTTGTCCACGAACTCTCCGAACTTTGATTCAAAAATGGGAGAAGCCGCAGAAACAGCAGGGATGTAAGGTATGACATTTCTCAAACTGTTATGTAGCCTCACTGCCTCCACCTCATTTAGGTAGGATAGGTTGAGCTGGAAGCTCTGAATGTTCAGCCACCCGTGCTGCTTCAGGTCAAAAATCCTGTTCAATGCCTCGTAGATGTGCCTGTCTCGGTGATTCCAGACCTTGGCCTCATCCAAGCACAGAGTGGGATGCATCCCTGTGCCAAGAAGTTGCATCCCAAACCCGCCTAGCACATCTGAGATTTCGAAGACTGCGTTGTGCATTATCTCCTCAAAAAGTAGTGGCGACCGAAAAGGCGTGACGCTTTTGAACTCTGCCACATGTTTTTGGAGCTCTTTGCCAAAGGCGGCTTCGTGTAGATGGACGTTGCTCCTTATCCGCCCAGACAATTGTTTGATGACCACATCCACAACGGGCAGAGGCCTCAGATTCTCATCGACGATTGAGAATTCGTGCTCTGGCCCAAGCATCTCTAACGTTTTGTACTTAGTTGAACTAAGACGCGTATAACCCACCCCAACGTCTCTTACGCGAATTCTTCTATCAGAGCGCCTAATACTATTTTAGCAGTCACTTAGTCTATTGCAACCTAAAAGAGGAATTCATGAATGATGGTCGTAGAGTTTTCACAACTAAAAATTTGTGCAAACAAATGGACAGACCTCCTAGGCTTCAACCTGATGGTTTCTCACACTCAATGCTGAGAGCCTTACTTAATCGTTCAAAGTCCTCGTCACTCATCCACTCAGTCTTCAGGTATTCACAGATCCTCTCGTGGCTTAATCCTAGTCTCCTCGCCTCTTCGATCGCGTTGCGGAATGCCTCAACCTCTGTCGGCCTGTCGACGTAATCGTAATTGTTGTCGAATAGTTCCTTCCCCTCCATAAACTGTTTAACGTGAGTTAGCTCGTGAATTATGTCCAAGTATATGTCAATGATATCCCCGTGTTTCAAGTAGTACGCGCTGATGAAGAGGTGACCGTCCTCGTTGCTGACTCCCATGTACCCTCTCCTACCGCCGAACTCGATTCTGAGGTTGCTGAGCACCTTCTCGGTTTTCTCGCCGAATATCTTCCTTACAGCCTCAACCCTCTCGAAGCCCTTGAAGTAATCGGTGAATGGGTGTGTTGCAGCCTGGGCGTCTCGTAGTATCTTTACCTTCAACAAGGAACCCACAGTTGCCACTTCCCTTTCAATCTTACGTTTCAAAAGAACATGAATTAGTAGCGGATTCCAATATCATGTAATCAGCCTACAAGGGCTCCTGTTAATCGTCGGGGGCGAATACCAATGCGGCTATGACGCAGCCATAGTTGTCCATCGGAACCTTCATGGTCTCGCACTTATAATATATCTCGTTTATTTCGATTTCCCTGATCTTGGCCATCTCTCTGATCTTCCACTCGGCGATCTCCAACAATGCCTCTTCGTCCATATATCCATGGGTTTCCGCCACTATCCCGCACTTACCCGTTTTCTCCCAGCTCCAGGCGATGGCAGCGCCTATGTTCTGTCCTTCTGCACCGTCCATTCTCGCAATCACTGTGTAGGTTATTGCTCCAGAGGGAATGTCAATTCTCTTCCTCTGGATGCATCCCTCTGGAAGTATGGATGTGACTTGGACGAGGTTGCAGTGAGCTATTCCAGCGTCCTTAAGGGCTTCGTCGAAGGCGTTTAATTCCGATGTGGGGCTGTATGCCTTTCCGCTTGTGACGAAGAATTCCCGAGGCACCATAGTTTTCTCAGCTTTTTTACAGACTGCACAAGCACAATATTAATCTTTTCATAAGAAATCTTCAATGCCTTGACTTGGAGGAAACAAATCAAACGCCGTCTCGTTATAGCGACTTGTTTTGTTGATTATCGGGTTGGGGCTTCTCTGTTTTTCTTTTTGGTACTAGGTTTAGCGTCTGGACATGTATCTTGAATTTTGGCTTTGCGAGCCACTTTTCCTTGAAGCGTCTGAGTCCCTCTATTCGGCACGCTGGTCCTACGTCTAGCCATTCGTAGCCTTTGTTCTTTGCGTATTTCAAGTTCTCATACATCATGAAGTCGGATACTAGCTGGGGCTCTAGGTATATTCCCAAGGGCACTACCATTATTCTGTTGTCTTCAAGGAAGTCCACGACGTCAAAGCCTACCAGCCTGTCGTCTTTATAGGCTTCCATCATTAATCCATGGTCGTGTTCCCTGAAGAATCGCTCGAGAGAGAGCAATTCCTCATAGTCCCACACATCAAGCTTGCATCGTGCCATGTGTCTTGAGAGTATGTAAGTGTGGCTTGGGGTGAATTCCCTACTCAACCTCATGCGATAACCCATCTTCTCCGTCTGCCTCAAACGGTAGCGGATGTCCCTGTAAGCGCTTCCCTTGAAGTCAAAGTCAAATTGTTCGACCATGATGTGGAAATCCCAGTCAACATACCTCGTTCTCACATTAGGCAATCCATGAAAAGCGGTGGGCGACACTATGTTCAACGTGTTAACAGGCAGTTTAACCAACTCCTGTACGCACTTTAACCCATCCCCTTTCCTTCTCAAACCGAACAGGATGACGTCGACTTCCCCAAAGCCGTTTAGATACACTGGAAAGTCATCATTGTAGAGGGCTGTCCGCTGAGAGGTCATCGAGTACAGGCAGAGAAGATGCTCGCACATGTACCCTCTCTTCTGCGCGTCCTCTTTCTCGTTCTTACTTAGGATTTGCAGCATTCATAGAACTCCGTCAGGTGGGAGTTGCATGTTAACTGCATAACCTCTACATCCCTTATGAATGTTATCCACAATTGTCTGGGTTTTGTGACGGCTAGATTCTGAACCAAAAACTTGAAAAGCACATGCAACAAACAACTTATGAATACAAAATTCATTCTAGAACGACCAGCGTTTCAAAGTTCGCATAAGAACAACTCTCATTGTTATTCAGCTGATCTAAGACGTTTGCTTTCCAATCTTGAAACGATCGCGCCTACATCAGGCTTGGTCAATCTACACTTAGAATAGCAACCAGTCATTGGACTTATTTATTGTCCTGTGCATAGAAGAGGATGTTACTAATTTCCCCTTAATAAGTGATTTATACTACTTTCTTCCCCATAAGAGACCTGAATACTTGGAGGTAAGAGGAAGTGCAGCGTGTCACCTCTGGCATATCAAATCTAGACCGTCTTCTTGGAGGCGGTCTGCCCACAGTGCCAGATATTGTTGTCAGCGGGCGGGAAGAAGATGTCTACCTATTCTCACTACATCTCTTATGGAATCGACTTATTGCCGGGGATTTATGTCTCTACGGCACGGTCTCACGAACTCGAGAAGAGGTGCACGCGGATTTAGCATCGAAGGGATGGGATGTCTCCCCATTCATCACGATGGGAGTTCTGAGAATCGTGGACTACTTCTCCTTGGCCGAGGGAGAGCCTACGACGCCTGATGAAAAGTTGAGAGTCCTCTTCGAAATAGGCGAAGAAGCCTTAGTTCCAGAGATGTTCTGTAAAGTCCTTGCCAAGGAGTTTCACGGCATGAGAGACGGCGAACCAGACCGAAGATTTCTCGCTATGTTTGAGTCCTTGGAAAGACTGGTCACCCTTATTGGACTGGAAAATACCCTCAGCGCCGAAGAGATTATCGCCAACCTTCTCAAAGACACCAACAGCTTGGGGGTGGCTCTCCTCTGCAGCGAGTTCGCCTCTGAAGAGACAGTAAAAGCGATAAAAGACGTGGCCGGCGTCCTCATCGAAATCAAACGAGAACGGAAGGAGAAACAAGCCCAGCGAATGGTTCGGGTCACAAAAATGTCGCACGAGGACTTTCACACTGACTGGATGCCCTTGTTCTAATGAAAACGCTGTTTACTGTTGTAAAGATTTTTGCTTTTCTCTTCTATTTTTCCGAAGTCTCGCCACTCTCTTTTTGATTATCTCCTCTAGAAAAGCTAATTCCGTTTCCTCATCCATTCCTTTGATAAGTTCACGAATTCTCTTTCTATCCATGATAACGACTTCGGTCAATAACTGTTTAAATACATAACATTTCAACTATTTATGTTTTGTGTCCCCACGAACTAGAGCAAGAACCGCTTAATTTATTAAAACAGAACGACGTCATTGGAAGAATTGTAGACAAAAACTGGAGGAACAACCCACGAAGGACGACTATTTGAAAGACCCAGTCAAAACACTAGACTTGGAAGAGATACAGGGCATCTCAGACTTATTAAGCGCCTTTAACAGGACTTCCTTCCAATCCCGCACCCTTGCCGAGTGCGCCGACATCTACGTAGCCATGCTGGAGGACCCCGCGAGACCAACTATATTTCTAGGCCTAGCGGGCGCCATGATTCCAGCAGGCATGAAGGGCGTAGTGTCGACCATGGTGAGGAGGGATATGATTAATGTCATCGTCAGCACAGGCGCTAACATGTACCACGACCTAGTAGAGGCACTGGGGGAGCGCCACTACATTGGCTCACCTCACGCGGATGACAGAATTCTACGGGATGAGGGCATTGACAGAATCTACGATACCTATGCTGACGAATCGAAGTTTAGAATGATCGACAACATGATAATGCGTTTGGCAGATGAACTTGCGGAAAAGAACATAGGCGCTGTCTCGTCAAGATTCTTCCTCAACCACCTAGGCGAGTTCATCGACGTAAAAAGTTCTTACAAGGACAAAAAGGACTCCGTAATCTGGAACTGCTGGAGGAAGGGCGTTCCTGTCTTTGTGCCCGCCTTAAGCGACAGCTCACTTGGGCTCGCCTTAACCCAGCACTACATCAAATTCGTGGAAGGAAACAAGAGACCGTTTTTAGTTGATGCGATCAAGGACAACTACGAGATACTCCAAATCAAGAGAGCAGCATCAAAGACCGGGGTGATCTACGTGGGAGGAGGCGTTCCGAAGAACTACATTCAGCAGACAGCCTACCTCCAAGACATGTTCGGTATTCCTGACGCGGGGCACGATTACGGCTTTCAGATCACCACAGACAGTCCCCAGTGGGGAGGTTTATCTGGTTGCACGTTCAGGGAAGGCCTCAGCTGGGGAAAGGAGAAGCTTGGGGGCAGGTATGCGACGTGTTACTGCGACGCCACCATTGCTCTACCCCTAATCGTGAAAGCAGTGCTTGAAAGATGTAAGAATTTAGATAGGAGAGGTGGATTACTGCTTCGATAGTGGAGCAGCTCTAGAATGTAAAGCAGTTACAGCTACTCTAGGCCTCAGCTCCACTTTGCTCAGATGAATGAGGCGTAACTTGTAATGTCCGAAGAGAACTTCCACATCTGTGGTAAGTGTAAAATCAATTGTTGCCGAGATGCCAAGCCTCCCATATCTCTTAGGCGTAGACAACTTATAGAGGCGTATTTGAAGAGGAAGGCGTTTTCTGTTGAAAACCTGTTTGTTCAAACTTCATACGTTTTTCCAAAGGAGGATGCGGAAGGATACTGCGTATTCTACGACCAGAAAACAAGGAAATGCGAGATTCACCCCGTAAAGCCAGAAACATGCGTTGCGGGACCAATAACCTTCGACATAGACTCTAGGAAACGAAGGATTGAGTGGTATCTAAAGTTTGAAGAGGCGTGTCCCCTAGCAGGGATACTCCACAAAAACGAGGAGATGCTTAAGAGACGTCTCAAATTAGCTAAAAGAGGGATTCTTAGATTAATACACGAGCTTGATCCTGAAGCCTTGAGAGCCATATTGAAAATAGAAGAGCCCGAAACCTTAAAAATAGACGAAGATAACATTGGACTGACCGTTCTGAATAAGATCTCTATCTCATAGCATACTAAAACAGGTCTCTGAGTACATGTTCAGTGTAAGAAACATCTCGGTGGAAGACTTCACGTTTGCGGTTAATCTAACTGACACGATGGACTGGAACTTGGCGGAAGATGATTTTGAGTTCATGACAGAGCTGGAGCCTGATGGATGCTTTATAGTGCTCGATGACTCAGAGAGGATAGGACTTGCCACAACCATAAGCTTCGGTCGAGTGGGCTGGTTGGGGAACGTGATTGTCAGCGAAAACCACAGAGAAAGGGGGGCGGGGTCACTACTCGTTAGGCATTGCATTGAGTATCTAACGAAAAAACGCGTGGAAACCATAGGTTTATACTCGTATATTGAGAGGACTCCATTCTACAGAAGACTTGGATTTGAGTACGAGTCAGAGTTCATAGTTTTGAAGGGAAAAGGATTCTCTGCACCGACTAAAACCTCCTTGAAACGCGCCAGAAAAGAGGATTTACAGGAAATCGTAAACCTAGACCATCTCTGCTTTGGCACGTCTCGGATGAAGCTACTGAAACCTATTCTCCTTAAGCCTAATAACCTATGCTATATGCATGTCGAGGATGGTCGGCTGCTAGGGTTCGTGGTTGGAAAGGTGTATGACAGGGCGGCTGAGGTGGGGCCACTGGTGTGTCAGCAGGGTCGCAGCGACATCGCCATAGGCCTCTTAACGACCGTTCTTAATAAGTTGGAAGGCCTTAAGGTTTCCATGTGCATCCCAGAAAGGGAGTCAACGATACTCGACACGTTAATGAGGTTTGGCTTCAGCCAAGCCTTCCGCGTGGCGAGGATGTTCTACGGCCGTCCAGTTGTTAAAGATTGTATCTATATAGCGGAATCTCTAGAGAGGGGCTGATGTTCTCATTGTCCTCTGATCTGGGGAGGAGGGTTGTCGAGGGCTTCCTCGAGAGTTCAAGACCATGTATTGAGACTATTGTGGGAGAGCTTCACAGGTTCGAGGGAGAAAGGGGAAGGAGGGTCAACCTATTCTGGATGAAGGACAATAAAGTGAACGAAATTGTTTTTGGTGGTGAACGCTTCTTCTTGAGGTCTTCGGTCGAGTACTCAAACCCCCAACTCACTGTAGAAGAGCTTCAGGGAATAATCGCCGCTCGACTGCTTGAGGTCTGCGGAAATTACTTTGATTATCATGGATTTAGTGGAGTCGACAGGGAAGATGTGGATGAGATATGCGAGATGCTGAGTAGGCCTCCTTTTGGGAAGATCGTTTCCTTCCTTCTGAACACGGATGATGTAGAACCCGACAGGTACTCGATGAACCCGTTAAAAGAGTCGATAGTGAAGAGCGGGCAAAGCGCCTTTCCGTCGGCATCGGTCGAGACCGAGGGGTTGGAAATAGACAAGAGGTTTGTGGAGAAGTATGAGGGGGCGCTCATATCTAGAGATGAGGCTGAACTAATAGACCGCCATATCAAGACCTGCGACAACAGTTACATGGACATGGTTGATGCAGTGAAACAGGAACAATTGGAATACCTCTCAAAATCCTTTGGAATCGACCTCCGCCTTCCCTTGAAGCGGATGCCGCTAGCGGTTCTGGAGAAGGAGGGTACCGATGGCTTGCTACATTACATAGTGAAGGAGAGCCACAAAGACTATGAGTCGATTGAGCGCGTCTACAATTGTATGGACAGAAGCATGAAGAAGCGAACTACGCTTCTAACGATTCCTCACTCAGAAAAGGGTTATGGCTCCAAACGTGCTGTAAGGGGAAGAATATACTTTGAGGACAAGAAGCTGCAAGGGGTCAAGGTAACGTATCAAACGACGCCTCTCTATCCCAACGCTATTGACCCCAAAGATGTCAGCGTCGCGGTGGCAGAAGACGATTTCACTGTCGAAGGAGACAGGCTCACAGGCTATGATTACTCCGAAACACCCTCCTCACCGCAATTCATCCTGTACTCCCTAGGCTCTCCAGAGGACGCGGTTATTTGGCACGGCATAGGTGCCTTCGGTGCTTCCCAGTTGGTAAGGAGCTACACCACCACACGCGTAGCCTGTGCCAGAGACTCTATGTTAAGAGGTTTGGAGGAAAAATATGGGATCGTGGTGAAAGTTCCTCTGCAGTTCAACATCGTGCCAGAGAACATGTGGGCCCACCCGAAGCACAACAACATAGACGCGAGCATAGGTAGCGTCGAAGATTTGTACGATCTAGCCAAAATGGGCATGAGGCTGGAATGCCTCTCTGCCCACGAATACGCCCGCAGGTGAACAGAGGGAACTCAGCCCGACCTCAATTCGCGGTGTTAAAGAAGATTTTTATGGGCGTTCAATGATTCCTTCAATGGGTTGATTCTAATGTTCTTCAAACAGATCAAGCACACTGGCGACAACTTCTCCTACATCCTCGCAGAAGAAGCCTCTGGGGAGGCCGTTGTCGTCGACCCCAGCTTTAATGCTAATCCTATGATTCAACTAGCAAGAAAACACAGGCTGAACATAAAGTACATCATGAACACCCACCACCATAGGGACCACGTTGCGGGTAACAAGGATATCAAATCAAAATTCGGCGCAAAAGTCGTGGCCCATAAACTGGCTAGGGTCGAGAAAGACGTTGAGGTGGTTGACGGGGATGTTCTGAGGGTTGGCGAAATAGCCATCAATGTAATCCACACCCCTGGACACACTCCTGACAGCATATGCTTGCTAGTCGATAACAAGCTCCTTACAGGTGACACACTCTTCGTGGGCGAGTGTGGCAGAACGGACCTGCCTGAAGGTAGCGCAAAGGACATGTACAACAGCCTCTTTCACAAGTTGATGAAACTAGACGACGACATTGAAGTCTATCCTGGACACGACTATGGTCCAACTCCTCATTCAACGATCGGGGTGGAGAGGAGGACGAACTACACACTGGAGGAACGGTCTCTCATGGAGTTCATCGAGTTAATGAAGGAGCCTTAGACGAGATTTTGGCACATGCTCAATTCCTTATCCTCAACGATCTGAACTAATACAAGTCTTGATGACAGGTATGAGTTTTCACGATACGACGGGTTTGACGCGGAGACCAAGAACTAAATTGTCTTCCACTCCAAAATCGTATGGGACACCCTTATCCAAGAATTAGAACGCAACACTATCTCTAAAGAGAGGTCATAACATGAGAAGCGACAACGTTAAAAAAGGATTAGAGAAGGCCGCGCATCGAGCCCTGTTGAAGTCTTTGAGGCTGTCGGATGAAGAGTTAGAGCGCCCGTGGGTGGCCATAGTAGACTCGTGGAACGAGATTGTGCCAGGCCACATCCACCTTCGGGGGCTTGCCGAGGCTGCGAAGAAAGGCGTTAGGGAGGCGGGTGGAACCCCTTTCGAATTCAACACCATCGCTGTTTGCGATGGTCTTTGCCAAGGAACGACGGGGATGAGGTATTCCCTGCCCAGCCGAGACGTAATCGCGGATTCCGTCGAGATAATGGTCGAAGCCCACCTCTTCGACGCTATGGTGCTGATCCCCTCGTGCGACAAGGTTGTCCCGGGGCACCTCATGGCAGCGGCCCGACTCAACATTCCATCGATAGTAGTCACTGGTGGACCGATGCTTCCGGGACGCTATAAGGGAAGGGATATCACCCTCACCGACATGCGCGAGTTCATTGGTGCTGTGGCATCCGGAAAACTCTCAATGGACGAACTCAGGGAAATTGAGAGCTTAGCGTGTCCAGGGCCTGGGTCATGTTCCATGATGGGGACAGCGAATACCATGGCCGCCTTGACTGAGGCTCTCGGAATGTCATTGACGGGGTGTGCTACGATGCACGCTACAGACCCGAGGAAAGAGGATTTGTCAATGGAGAGTGGTAGAAGGGCTCTCAAACTCTTAGAGACGGGTCTGATGCCATCCGCAATCATGACTGAGGACGCCTTCAGGAACGCCGTAACCGTGGACATGGCTTTAGGGGGTTCGCTCAATACGTGCCTCCACATCCCTGCCATAGCTTCGGAACTGGGGATTAGAATTCCGTTGGAGCTCTTCGATGAAATTAGTAGGACTACGCCTCACATATGTCCTATCAAACCCGCTGGAAGATACACGGTGAAAGACCTTGAGGAGGCGGGTGGGGTCCCAGCTGTTATGAAGGAGTTGATGCCCCTTCTTTCAACTGATTGCGTCACTGTTTCAGGTCAGACAGCGAAGCAAAACCTCCGTGAAGCCAGGGTTCTTAGAAGAGAGGTCATAAGACCTCTAAACGACCCTGTCCACAGGGAGGGAAGTATAGCTGTTTTGAAGGGAAACCTGGCCCCACAGGGAAGCGTCGTGAAGCATGCGGCTGTTGAGAAGAACATGCTAGTTCACGAAGGGTCTGTTAGGGTCTTTAACTCC